>ERZ1643249.2328-NODE-2328-length-17866-cov-4.723429_pt1 | contig 17866 bp, 14 predicted proteins | sample MGYA00579263_ERZ1643249 | MGnify/ENA primary metagenome ERZ1643249 (study PRJEB29033, sample SAMEA4952264) | chicken gut metagenome | biome: Broiler Chicken; feature: Gastrointestinal Tract; material: Caecum | place: Ireland | collected 2018 | study: Broiler... | reverse complement strand
GACGGCACCGAGGGGCCGTCACCGCAGCGCCGGGCCAGCCGGCTCCCGCTCCGCCTGGGGACACCGCCGCAGCGGCGGCGGACAGCGGGCGCTGGGGGTCTTCAGCCCCCGCGGCGTTTCCTGCCGCTTCTCCTCGGCGCTTTTGCAATTCCCGCCATGCGCCTGGTCCCCCCCCATTTTCCTTTCTCCATCGGAAAAACCATGGTGCATATTCTCATAATTTCACCATCGCCGGCTCATGTCCCATCGCCGGGATCACCTTTTCCACCAGATCTTTCGTCAAAAATCTCAGACTGGATGTATTGATGCACGGATGACACGCGAAATATTCCTGTTCCAGTACGTCCTCATCAATCAGAAGCCGCACTTTCTTCTCACCATCATTCATCAGCCCCATAACGCTCACCGATCCGGGTGTGATATCCAGATACTTCTCCATATATTCCGGCTTCGCAAATGATAATCTTGAACTGCCGATCTGAGCAGACAGATATTTTGTCTTAAAAGGCTTATCCCCCGGGATAAGCAGGAGGTAAAAGTCTGTCTCCTGACGGTTGCACAGGAAAAGGTTCTTGCAGATCGTTACACCTTCCTCCACGCCCTCGCTTAAAGCACGGTCAATGTCCTCACACGCTTCCATGGTCATAGCTGCCTCATGATCAGTCCGCCCATAAATTACTCCCAGCGAATCCAGAAGGTCATACACCCGTATCTCCTTATCAAGCCTTCCCGCTGTATCCGCCGGTCTGCCTTTTACCAGTTCCATAACTGCCTCTCCTCTTCTATCAGAATTAGCTTCTTAATCAAAATACTTTACAATCCCCGATACCTGTTAAAGCATGCAAAGATTTCCTGCCTCCTCGGCGCCGCCATGCATGCCACACTGGATCTGCTCTCACACAGTGCGGCAAGCGTGCCTTTTTCGATCACTTTTTCCAGTTCATCCACGACAGCGCGAAGATCCTTTCTGCCGTCGAGAATGTGTTTCTGTGCGTAGCTCATACAATACCCGAGCGCCGCCACCTGCTCGCTGTCCGTAATCTGCTCCACATAGCGCAGATCAATGGTCTCTTTATTGATCATCACAGCTTCTCTTCCCATGGTCTTCATTTTGATGCGGTCGTTCCCCTTAAAGGTCTGCCGCGCTCTCGGACACCGCCTGAAGTCCGGTTTCTTCGCCGTTTCTTCCGGCCCGCTGATCACAGGAAATCTCTCCGCCTCTTTCTTCGCGTACTCAGTGATGTCTTTCGGCACATAGCGGTCCATCTGGATGATGCTGTCCGCGATATGGAAATACGCGCCCGAGCTTCCGGCCACAATGACCGTGGAAATGCCGTAATCGTCATATAGTTCGCGAATTCGCTCAATAAACGGCGTGATAGGCTCCATATCTCTGTGTATGACCCTCTGCATCAGTTCATCGCGGATCATGAAATTCGTCGCACTTGTATCCTCATCAATAAGGAGCAGGGCTGTCCCCGCTTCGATGCTCTCTACTACGTTCGCTGCCTGAGAGGTACTTCCGCTCGCATCTTCTGTGCAGAATCCCACGGTATCTCTGCCGTTTGGCAGATCGTTGATGAACATGGAAATATCTGTTTTCCAGATACTACGTCCATCCTCTGCGCGGATCTTCATAGCTGTATCGTCCGTAATCACATACTCACGGCCGTCTCCTGCGATATGGTTATACACACCCAGCTCCAATGCTTTTAAGAGTGTGGACTTTCCGTGGTATCCTCCGCCCACGATCAGGGTAATCCCCTTTCTTATCCCCATGCCTGTGATCTTTCCCTTATGAGGAAGTTCCATCGTCACTTCCAGTTCTTTTGGGGACTTGAACTTTACGCCGCCCTTCATCGGACGTGGGGAGATGCCGCTCTCACGGGGCAGGATGCTGCCGTCCGCCACGAACGCGCATAGTCCCATTTTCGGAAGCTGTTCTCTGATATACTGCTGGTCTTCCGCCAGATCAACGATAGCACGAAGCCTTTTCGCGTCCATGTTTTTATAAAACAGCGATGCTTTCACACATTCCGGCACAAATTCAAAAAGAATTTTCTCCAATTCTCTGGCGTTGATGGTCCTTCCGTTAGCAGGAAAGCCGATTTCCATGCGCAGGATGATATCCCCGCTCTTCGGGGCCAGACGGCATGCCGTCCGCTCAAGAACCTCCTGATAGCAGCGGCTCACCGAGATCAGTCCGCTCTTTCCCGACCCCTTCGCCTTGAAGGCAAACTGGTCCGCCTTTCTGCCGAACTGCCTCGTAAGTTCGTCCTGAAGAGCAGTACGCTGGTGATCATCCTTATATAACTCCTGCGGAAATCCCGCCACTTTTCCACTCACGTGCACGCTCACCTTCGACGGCGACGCGAACGGATCTCCCTGCACATGGTCAACAGACAGGACATATCCCGGGAACTGGTATGTTCCCTTTGTATCTTTATAAGCAGGATAACCCCTGTGATCGATCCTGTTCAATAAACTTCTTAAATCTGTCGATGACTGCATTTACTTTGTCTCCTCTCATTCTTTCCTGCTGCGAACTTCTGCATAATCAAAATAATGCTCTTCCAAACCGTACCACATTGTATATATTAATAAGCACAATCACGACCATCAGAAAGATAAACAGCTTATTGACATCTTCTTCTTTGATCTTCTTGTTGATCTTACTGCCGATCGTGCCGCCCGAGATGCCGCCGATCACCATGAATGCCAAATACCATATCTCCACGTCCGGTATGCCTCCCGTGGCAGCTGTCTGCACCAGACTGGTAATCTGGGAAAACATGATGATATACAGCGAACTGAGCGCTGCTTCCTTTGTGGACATGGAGAAGAAGTATGCCAGCACCACAAGGTTGATTGGACCGCCTCCGATCCCCAGAAAGCTGGACATCACGCCAAGGATGATGCCGACAACAATGCAGAGCCATACCTGACGGTATTCTTTTGTCTGGATACGGGTTTTATATACGGTGTAAATAAGTGTTCCCAGCGTGATTATAATGAGCACCGCTGCCTGCACAAGACCGACCAGGTTCTCGTCGCCCACTGCTTCCTTTAACGACTGGAACATCATTTTCCCAATCACGCCGCCCGCGGCCGCACCCACTGCCAGCGCTGTGGCGATCTTCACATCCAGCCTAGCTGACTTTGCCCGGATATTTTTATATACAGACACAATGGACATCGCCAGTACCGTGCATCCCGAAAGAAAGCTGATGCTGCTCACGCTCATGATGCCCGTGGCGTCCAGCACCGGCTTGATGATGACACCACCCCCGATCCCGCAGATCGAACCGACCAGCGAAGAAAAAATGCTCACTATAAAAAATACAAATACCATCAACATAACCTGATCCTCTTTCATCCCCTTTTGTTTATCATAAATTCTGCGATCTCTTTCATACGTCTGCCGCACCGTTCAAAAAACATCTTATAGCTTTCACAGAAATAGTCCTTATACAGTCCGCTCTCCTCATCCTTCACCCGATGTCTGCGGCATCCCCCCCGGCAGAGACGATACCATTTACATTCCAGACAATCTTTATGAAGCTTCCGAGATTCCTTTACAAAATCAACTGCGGTTTTTGTGTCAAGAAAATCCTGTATACTTTCTCTATTATAGTCCCCCAGCCTGTATTTATCCAGCACATAAAAATCACAGGGATACGCGCTTCCGTCCGCTTCTGCCACGCACTGCACGCTGCACACGCCTCTCTGTTCGCATGCTTCCGGCGGATATCCCATAAACATTCCGATATAGTTTTCGAACTGACGGATATAGGGCGCTTTCCCCCTTTTCCAGTCCTTGTCCCACATCCGGAAAAGCTCGGTCAGGAATCTGCCGTAAGCTTCCGCTGTCAGCGAATATGCCCTCTTGCCCGGCTCTTCTCCCATCGGATCAAGACAGGCAATATACTGCTGGTAGTTCCATCCGTTCTTCTTATATTCACCGTAAATGTCCCGGACATTCTCTGCCACAGGAGCAGTCACCACTGTCAGGATATTGTATTCCACATTGTGGGCTTCCAGCATATCTATGTTTCGTTTTATACGTTCATAAGTCGGATTGCCCGCCCCATCATGGCGATATGTGTCATGGAGTGCCCCGGTTCCGTCTACGGACACCCCCACAAGGAAATCATTTTCATGAAAGAAGCTGCACCACTCTTCGTTAAGCTCCAGTCCGTTCGTCTGTATCGTGTTCATCACACGGATATGATCTCTGTTAAAACGTTCCTCTAGTTCAACCGCTTTTCGGAAAAAATCGAGCCCCCGAAGCGTAGGTTCGCCTCCCTGAAAAGCGAAACAGATCTCCGCCCCCGCCTGACGCATGGCTTTTTTCACGATACTTTTCAGGGTCTCCCCTGACATCATCCCGTAGGACGCCACCTCCCGCTTTTCCATCTCATCACAGTAGAAACAATAGTCGCACCGCATATTGCACAAACCTGACACAGGCTTGATCAGAATTGTATGTAAAGGCATCCGCCGCGCCTCCTTTCCACATCCCGTAGTCAGCGGACTTTCCTATGACAGAACAAAATCTGCAAGCCCAAAGGACTTTCCTGATAAAATAAAAAAGAATCCGCCTTATGCGTTATTGTACGCTCAACAGGCGGATTCATCAACCACTATTTTATTTCAAGCCGCTGTTCTGGATTATAGTCGCCCCGTGGAGCAGTTTTCCGCCTGGCATCTTCTATCTCCATATTACATCTATTTGCTAAATGCCCCGGAAACTGAAGCTGAACTCCATCTTATCAGACACATCAAGAAGATACTCAGGATGTGTTAAAGCTCCCCAGCTGTCATCACCGGCAACTCCCATCTGGCCCAGAGCCGCACGAACAACCGTATGATGAATCTGCGGCAGGTCATAAGGATGTCCTGCGTTTTCCATTTCATGCGGTGTATAGGGCAGTGCGGAGAACATCATAGGACCGCTCTTCTCATCCATCTCAAAGAGGATGCCCCGGCCCCTCTGATCTGTCACCGCAGCATAGCGCACCTCCTGCTTAGCTCCACATTCCTGCGGAACAATATACTTGGCCATATTGTCTTTTACCTGGTTTTCGTAAATACCCAGCTTAGCGCCGCGTCTGCGGTCCGCATATGTCTCTTCCGGCCCCAGGCCGTACCATTTCACATGATCATAATCCGCGCTCATCTTAAACATCACGCCAAACTCCGGCATATCGCCCAATTCTCTGACCGGATCATAAGACAAAGTTGTCTTAACGCGTCCGTCCCCAAACACCTCATAAGAGAGTTTACATTCGCTGACCGGAATCGTGGGCATGATATAAGTATAAGTCACTTTCACCGAGCCTTCTCCAACTTCCGTCTCAGGCTCCAATATTTTACGGCATACGCCTTCACGGAAATCTTTATGTCCCACATACATGCTGGCGATCTTCCACTGTGCATACCGCTTCGGCATCTGATTCCCCTGATCATTGTCAACAGGCGCCCTCCAGAAATTCGGCTTAGGCACCTCGTCGATCATCTCTCTGCCCGCCCAGCGGTAGGATACTAAACCGCCATCCTGGACAGAGAACATTGCCTCAAAGTGCTCACCGCGCACGCCGATATTATGCTTGTTCTGTATAACCTTAAATCCGCGGTCTGTCTGCGCAGAAGCCAGTGTTCCATGCGCCTCTCCATATGATTGCTCTGCCGCACCTGCTGCCTCTACCTGATAAATTCCCTGTCCGAACGCCACTTCATGCCCGGCAGATGCCCAGAGCGTATCTTCTTTCAGACGGAAGGATACTGTCACCGCATATTCTCCGGGATCTGTCTCCCTGGGAACAGGAAGGGCATATACCTTCTCGCTCAGGGGCTCCACGTCTGTCTCCAGAACCGCCTTCCGCACCTGGTGTCCGTCTCTTTCCACTGTCACAACGCAGTCGTATGCATCTGTGGAGGTAAACAGATTCTTATTGACTACTTTCACTTCATTTGCTGTCACCTCTGCGGCGATGTTCTGATAATTGAACTTCACCTCCTGCATCTTTGGGGAAGGTTCTCTGTCGCCGCCATAGACGATACCGTTGGCGCTGAAATTATAATCTGTCGGTCTCTCGCCGAAGTCTCCCCCAAACGCCTGGAATCCCCTGCCGTACCGGTCTGTCTTTCCGATAGTCTGATCAATGTAATCCCAGATAAATCCTCCCTGATAAAGGGGCTCTGTATCTGTCAGATCTGTGTACTTGTGCATTCCGCCGCAGGAATTTCCCATGGCATGAGTATACTCACAGCAGATAAGCGGCTTGCTCCTGTCTTTGTCCAGAAATTCTTTGATAAACTCCACAGACGAATACATCTGGCTCTCTATATCACTCGTCCCATTGTATGTACGGTCGTGGAACACACCCTCATAATGGACAAGACGGGTCGGATCCTCTCTGCGGAATAACTCGGACATCTCATAGATATCTTTCCCGCCGAATGCTTCATTTCCGCAGGACCAGATCAGAACCGAGGGATGGTTCTTGTCTCTCTGGTACATAGAGTTGGCCCGGTCCAGTATCATCTCCAGCCATTCCGGTTTGTTGTATGGCACGACATAGTCGTAATCTTCCGTATCCCTCACCGTATCCCATGAGCCATGAGATTCCAGGTTAGCCTCATCGATCATATACAGTCCGTACTCGTCGCAGAGCCTGTAGATCTCAGAGCTGTTCGGGTAATGACTGGTGCGGATGGCGTTGATATTGTTCTGCTTCATGGTCACAATATCCTTAAGAGTCTCCTCCCTGGATACCCTGCGCCCTGTGACGGAGCTGAACTCATGGCGGTTCACTCCTTTGAACACAATACGCTTTCCGTTAATCATCATGATATTGCCCTTTATCTCAAAACGACGGAATCCCACACGCTCCGGGATTAACTCACAAAGTGTTCCATCCGCTGTGAACACCTCGACAGTAAGATCGTAGAGATTCGGAGTCTCCGCGCTCCACAGCGCCGGCTTGGCAACCTCCCATTTATAAGTATCCTCACCTGTCAGTTCTTTCTCCTCTTCAAAGCAGACCTCTCCCTCATAAGAAAGTGTGAACTTTGCTTTTCCTTCTCCCCATGTCCGGGCTGAGATCGTAAGCGCTCCTGTCGTCAGTGTCTCATCAGGCACCGCATGTATCTTGAGATCACAAATATGTGTCTGAGGCACTGTGTAGAGATATACATCCCTGTATATACCCGAGAACCGATAGAAATCCTGATCCTCGCACCAGCTGCCTGCGGACCATTTGAATACCTGAGCTGCCAGTTTGTTCTCTCCTTCTTTTACATACTCTGTCAGTTCGAATTCAGCCGGTGTAAATGAATCCTCACTATACCCCACAAACTTCCCATTAAGCCAGACTGCCAGAGCGCTCTCTGCCCCTTGAAAGGAGATGAAGAGCCTCTGCCCCTTCATCCTCTCTGGAACAGTGAAATATTTCACATAACTTCCTACGGGATTGAAATACTCTGGGATCTGCCCGGGACGTATATCCTCCCGGCCCTCCCATGGATACTGGGTATTCGCATACTGGGGCACATCGTAACCCTCCATCTGGATATGGGCCGGTACATAAATATCGTCCCAGTGGGCGCAGTGGTATTCCTCTGTCTCAAACCCCGGCACTGTGGAATAGTAGTTTTTTGCATAGTGAAATTTCCACAGTCCGTTCAGGCTTTCAGTAAACGAGGAGCGTCCGGCATCCCTCTCCTGCCCGGACGCATAGTATACGTGATCAGAATGTGCTTCCCTTCTTCCGTCACAGAAATATTGTGGATCTTTTACTTTCTCGTAATCAAATGTACGCATTACGCACTTCCTCCTTTTTCTACTTTCTGCCAGCTCTAAATGTCGGCTATATTATACCGCTGATAGACAATCAGGTGTATGACATGTTAAAATATAATATATAATATTTCGAAACAGGAGATATCCCTTATGCCTATTATATTTTGCAGCGCCCCTGTGACTGAACCGTTTACATTTGAGTCTATCGGGAGAAACTGGGATCAGGATCATGTCACCCGCCCGGGCGGATATCCTTTCTATCATTATCTGCAGACAGAAAAAGGCTGTGGAAAAGTAGAGACAGCGGCGGGTTCCTTTGTCCTTCCCGAAAACGAAGGATTACTGATCGCCCCGTTTATCCGCCACTCTTATGAACGCTGCGGCGAATTATGGTTCACTAGATTCGCCGCTTTTAGCGGAACTGCCGAGAGAAGCATTCCGCATATCATGGGAAACCGGCAGGTCATACATGTAGGAAGCGGGCAGGGCGGGCTCATCTCTGACCTGATCGACGACTGCATGGAGATGTATGGTCTGCATCCTCTCGACGGCAAACAGCTCTCTATAAAATGTTACGCCATGCTTATAAATATTGCTGACGGCACCTCTGTGACCAGTCCTGCGGATGAGCCTCTGTACCGGAATTATGTGCTCCCTGTAATAGAAGAAATTGAAAGAGCCTATGCCCTGCCTCTTACAGTTGAGAATATGAGCCGGAAAGTATTTATCACACCCCAGTATCTCTCCCGTCTTTTCCGTCGTTATCTCAACTGCTCCACCTACGAATATCTGACCTCTTTCCGCATCAGCAAGGCAAAAGAGCTGCTGATCACCAATCCTCTTCTGGATATACAGGACATTGCCCTGAGAACCGGTTTCTCTGATCCGAGCCATTTCATCGCCACATTCAGAAAGACCGTAGGAACCACACCTCTGAAGTTCCGAAAACTAAACTAAAACCTTCCTGCATACTTCTTTTATAAAAGAAAATTGCCCTACAGGATGCAGAAAAAGCCATTTGATCGTGCAAATTTCCGATCACAAAAAATCTCGATTCCAAAAGCGCCCCCTCCGATCATAATGCGGAGAGGGCGCTGACTGCATTCCATATGATATTTTCAATAATTAAACTTCAAACATCAGATCGCCATAGGACGGCATGGGCCATGCTTCTTTGTCCACGATCATTTCCAGCTTATCAATTGGAGCACGCAGCGCTTCCATCGCCGGAAATACATCTGTGTGATAGAAGTTCGCCTGAACAGATCCTTCTTCTTTCGCTGCCGCCTCATTCGTCACCCGTACCAGAGTATCAAGAGCTGACTTGGTCTCGCCCATGAGCTCCGTCACCTGGTTCAGGCAGTCAAGCTGTACGGAAGCGTCGGCGCCCGCCGCCTTGACTGTATTCACGGTGTCTGCGAGGGTCTTTGTATATTTGATGAAAGTCGGCAGAAACTGCTTGCTTGCCATGTCGATCATCGTTCTTGCTTCAATACTGATAGCTTTTGCATACGACTCATACCGAATCTCCGCACGCGACTCCAGTTCCGCCTTGGTAAATACGCCAAATCTCTCAAAGAGCGCTACTGCCTTATCTGCAGTGATGGCAGGAATCGCCTCAACCATGGAGCGGATGTTCGGAAGTCCTCTCCTTTCTGCCTCTTCGACCCATGCCTCTGAATATCCGTCGCCATTGAATACGATCCTCTGGTTCTCCGTTGCATACCCTTTGATCAGGTCATGCACTGCCAGTTCAAAATCATCTGACTTTTCAATCACATCGCACGCATCTGCAAATGCTTCCGCAACGATCGTATTCAACACAATGTTCGGAGACGCGATAGAGTCTCTTGAGCCGACCATGCGGAACTCAAATTTATTTCCTGTAAACGCAAACGGTGATGTACGGTTTCTGTCTGTCGCATCTTTCGCAAGATCCGGCAGAGTTCTTACACCTGTCTGCAGCTTTCCGCCTTTCAGACTGTGCGTTGCTTCTCCTGTGCTGATAAGCTGCTCCATCACGTCTTCAAGCTGTTCTCCGAGGAATACGGAAATAATCGCCGGAGGAGCCTCGTTTGCGCCAAGTCTGTGGTCATTTCCCGGATCAGCCGCAGACTCTCTTAACAGGTCTGCGTGTTTGTTCACTGCCCGTAAGATACACATGAGCACGAGAAGGAACTGCGTGTTTTCGTGCGGAGTCTTGCCAGGATCAAGCATGTTGATCCCGTCGTCTGTAGTGATTGACCAGTTGTTGTGCTTACCAGCTCCATTGACTCCCGCAAACGGCTTCTCATGAAGCAGGCACTTTAGTCCATGCCGGCATGCCACACGTTTCAATGTCTGCATAACGATATGATTGTGATCCACCGCGATGTTGGCCTCCGCATAGATCGGAGCCAGCTCGTGCTGTGCCGGAGCCACTTCGTTATGCTGTATCTTTGCGGTAACCCCTACTTTCCAGAGTTCCTCGTTAACATCCTTCATAAAGGCCGCGACCCTCTGGCGGATCGTTCCGAAGTAATGATCGTCTAGTTCCTGTCCTTTCGGAGGCATTGCTCCGAAAAGCGTCCGTCCTGTATAGATCAGATCTTTTCTCTCAAGAAATTTCTCCGCATCCACAAGGAAATACTCCTGCTCCGCTCCAACCGACGGCGTCGCTTTTTTCGACGTTGTATTTCCAAAAAGACGAAGAAGACGCAGAGCCTGTGTGTTTATCGCTTCCATCGACCGCAGAAGCGGCGTCTTCTGGTCAAGAGCCTCTCCTGTATAAGAGCAGAATGCTGTAGGGATACACAGCGTCGCGCCTGCCGCATCCTGTCTCACGAACGCCGGCGAAGTGCAGTCCCATGCTGTATATCCCCTCGCCTCGAAAGTCGCCCTCAAGCCTCCCGATGGGAAGGAGGATGCATCCGGCTCTCCTTTGATCAGCTCTTTGCCCGAAAAACTCATCAGAACCTTTCCGCTCGGCTGCGGGGCTGAGATAAAGGAATCGTGCTTCTCCGCTGTAACGCCTGTCAACGGCAGAAACCAGTGAGTATAGTGCGTTGCGCCCTTCTCAATAGCCCACTCTTTCATCTCGTGCGCGATGACGTCTGCGGTCTCAAGATCCAATTCGTTTCCTTCCTGGATCGTTTGTTTCAATTTTTTATAAACCTTGTTCGGAAGACGCTGCTGCATCACAGTATCATTAAATACATTTTCTCCAAATATCTCTGCCACATTGATCTTATCAGTGCTCATATGTAATCCCTTCCTTCCCGTCTGGCTTCGACAGAACAAAGAGTGCGCATCCCGCACAGAGTGCTTTTTATATCACAGGTCGGTCCGGGACTTTCCTATGATATAAAAAAGGGCACTCCACGCTATGCTGGAACGCCCTTGTTCATGTCTATGTGAGACAGTATAACCTACCCGCCCTCAAAAGGCAAGTATTTTTTCTCCCTAAATTTTCTTCAGGTTTCCTGAAATTTTTTCAGGCTTTTCCTACAGAGCCGAATAATTCCATTTTCTCTTTCACTGTAGCCATAATAGCTTCTGTGCCCGGTTTAAGCAGCTTACGAGGATCGAAGCCTTTTCCTTCCTGATCCTTGCCCGCCTCAATATACCCGCGTGTCGCTGCCGCAAATGAAAGCTGGCACTCTGTATTAACATTGATCTTAGCAACGCCGAGATCAATGGCCTTCTTAATCATATCCTCCGGAATGCCTGTACCACCGTGAAGCACCAGCGGCATATCGCCAGTTTTCTGCTGAATCGCATCCAGCGTCTCAAAGCTTAAGCCTTCCCAGTTGTCTGGATATTTTCCGTGGATGTTGCCGATGCCTGCTGCCAGAAAATCGATTCCCAGATCTGCCACCATCTTGCACTCGTTCGGGTCTGCGCACTCACCTTTTCCGATCACACCATCTTCCTCGCCGCCGATGGAACCAACCTCAGCCTCGATGGACATATTGTTGTCATGCGCGATCTTAACGAGCTCTTTTGTCTTCTCTACGTTTTCATCGATCGGATAGTGAGAACCGTCAAACATGATAGATGAGAATCCGGCCTCTACACACTTCAGGCATCCTTCATAGCTGCCGTGATCCAGATGAAGAGCAACCGGAACTGTGATGTTCATCTCCTCAAGCATACCGTTTACCATACCTACAACAGTCTTGTATCCTGTCATATATTTTCCTGCTCCCTCAGATACTCCGAGGATGACCGGAGAATTCAAATCCTGAGCGGTCTGAAGAATCGCCTTCGTCCACTCAAGGTTGTTGATGTTGAACTGTCCCACTGCGTAGTGGCCTGCTTTTGCTTTCTTAAGCATTTCTGTAGCTGATACTAACATATTCTTTTCCTCCACTTCTCAATCCCGGCTTCTGCAGTTCCGCCGGGAATGCTTTATTGAATCTGCATCTATTATAGCCCATCAGATAGAAAAAGACAACAAAAAACGAAAGTGCTTTCGAACACTTCCGTTTCTTCTCAAGTGACTCCTAGGGGAATCGAACCCCTGATTCCAGCGTGAGAGGCTAGCGTCTTAACCGCTTGACCAAGGAGCCATATTCATATTCGCTGTTTTGTTGTCCCTCACAGCGAATATTACTATATCATATGATTTTTGATAATGCAAGTATTTTTTTAATTTTTTTAAAACGGTTTTACGAATGGCTCTCTGAACTATTAGGAATCATGATACTGAGCGCCTGCTTCTTATCTTTCACAACAACCTCACGATGCACGCCCCCGAATTCCCCATCTAATGTCCATGGGATCTCTTCTTCACATTCAAATTTCACACTGCTCGACTTAAAAGAATACATCCGCTGAGGGTTGATCTGTCCCTTCACGATAGCCCCCAGCAGTTCATTCAATTCGATCGGGTTCTTGGGTGTGCGTATCAGCGTCACCTCAAACTCCCCGTCGTCAAATACGACCTCAGAGCCTATGATGCCTTTGAATCCGCCTACCGACCGGGAATTGGTGACCATGCCGAATATAAATTCGTCCTCAAATGTCTCTCCTTCATGAGTTACCTTTATTTTATAGGAAGGTATATTGAATATCCTTTTTGTCCCCTCTAACAGATATGCGAGATGTCCGAGGATATTTTTCATACGTTGTTTCGTCTCATAGGATACATCAGTAAAAATACCAAACGCCGCAATATAAATGAAATAATCCCCATTAAACTCCCCTACATCACACGAAAACGGAATCCCTTTCACCGCCGTATCGGCAGCCAGAAGAATATCCTTTGGTATTTTCAGACTGGTAGCGAAATCATTAGTCGTCCCGGCAGGAATATATCCCAGCGGAACCTGAAAGCCGCCCATCTGTATCCCCGTAACAGCCTCATCGAGAGTGCCGTCGCCGCCGGAACAGACAATCAGATCATATTGACCGCCACATTCCCGAATCTTCTCAACCGCATCATGGGGTCTCTGTGTGGGATATGCCGTTATGTCATAGCCGCTTTTAGTAAATATATCTAAAACGTCCGAAAGCTTTGGCTTCAGCACTCCGGTTCCTGCATTAGGATTATATATAAACAGCATTTTTTTCATAGTATCTCCCCTTTCCTATGTCAGCTCCACCTGCTTTTTTGGACAACAAAGGACTGTACCCCACAGCACAGCCCCCATACCTTATTGCCTTTTTATCTGAATCCTGTCTTTCCATAGACAGGCCTCGGCCATCAGCTTACTTTTTTCGCAAAAAACGTCTGAATACCCTCTGCCGCTTTCTTCTCATCCTCGCCCTCAGTCACAACTGTAATCTTCTCACCGTCTGTAAGGGTCAGACTCATCATGCCCATGATGCTCTTGGCATTGATGTTCTTCTCACCGATCTGTATGTAGATCCTGCTCGCATACTGGCTTGCTTCCTGTACGAGCAGAGCAATCGGTCTTCCGTCAAATCCATCTTCCGTCTTTACTACAACAGGTGTTTTAATCATAATAATCCTCCTCGTTCCAGCCTTACCTTGTCTGCCATCTCACTGAGTTTCCGCAGCCTGTGATTGATACCCGATTTCCCGACCGGCGGCGTCATCGCCTGCCCCAGTTCTTTCAAGGCCGCCTCCGGATTTTCAAGACGGGCAAAAGCCGTCTCGACCAGATTCTCCGGAAGATTTTCAAATCCGATCGTATCTCTTAGGTAAGTAATATCTTCAACCTGTTTCACCGCTGCCGACACAGTCTTATTAATATTGGCAGTCTCACAGTTCACCTTCCTGTTCACAGAATTGCGCATCTCTTTGAGTATCCTGACATTTTCCAGTTCCATCAAAGACACGTGCGCTTCCATTACATTCAGGATATCTACTATCTGGGATCCTTCCTTAAGATAAACGACAAATGATTTCTTACGCGGCACCACCTTCGCATCCAGGCCGAAACTGCACATCACGCTTTGTATCTGCCGCGCCGCCTCTGGTAAGGCACAGACAATCTCGAAATGGTAAGACTTATTCGGATCGCTCATGGACCCTGCCGCCTGGAATACTCCTCTCAAAAATGCCCTTTTACAGCATGTCTGCTGGATCACAAGGGGATTGAACGCATGGATATCATCTCCATCCTGCCGGTGCCCGCCGGTCATTTTTGCTGCCTGAAGAATCCTCAGCGCATCTTGATGCTGCCGGATAATGACTGCATAAGATACACTATCTTTGCTGATATTTCTTCGGATAGAAATATCAGCTTTTATATTAAATGTTTTTTCGAGCAATGTAAAGACTTTTCTTGCAACAAGAAAATTTTCAGAATGAATCCTGATGCTGTAATGATCAAAACTATTAATCACAACTGTCCCGCACATCCCGATAAACGCCGTGATCTCGGCGATCTGGCAATGCCTTGCCGGACTGATATTTCCTGAGAGTTCTTTTCTGACATTTCCGGAAAATGACATTTTCTCACTTCCTTTTGGTGATCGCATCTTTTCCGATATCACGATGTTCGATGCGCACCCCGTAATTTTCCTGTTCCTGAAGCATATTGTGAAGCGCGTTGGCAATCGTAACAGAGCGGTGTTTTCCCCCGGTACAGCCAATGGATATAACAAGCTGGTTCTTGCCCTCCAAGATATAATTCGGGATAAGAAAATCTACCATATCCTTGAGCTTTTGCAAAAAAAATTGAGCTTTCTCATTTTCCATGACATAATCCTGCACTTCCGGATCATTTCCTGTCTTTTCTCTGAGTTCATCTATATAGTAAGGATTCGGAAGGAACCGCACATCAAACACAAGATCTGAATCCTGAGGTATCCCATACTTAAACCCAAAGGACATCACCGTGATGTAGAGACTGCAAAACTTCTGCCCGCGGATAAATATCTTTTCCAATTCAAGCTTCAGTTCTCTTGTGAGCATCTTGCTCGTATCCATTATATAGGTTGCCCGCATTTTTAAGAACATGATCTTTTCACGCTCCTTGGCGATCCCTGTGTCCACTCTCCCCGAACCGCTTAAAGGATGCTGACGTCTTGTCTCTTTATACCGCTTGATGAGCACATCATCTTTCGCGTCGAGAAACAGGATCTCATACTCAATCTCTCTGACATCCATATCGTCTAACACTTCTTTCAGCCCCGGAAAATCCTGCCCGCCTCTTACATCAATCCCCATTGCCACTTTTTTCACCTCTTCCTCCGGCTCGCCGAACATTTCGACAAAGCGCGGAAGCAAAGGAATGGGAAGATTATCCACACAGAAATATCCCATATCTTCCAGCATCTTTAGTGCTGTTGACTTTCCAGCCCCGGACATCCCGGTCACGATCACAAAACGCATTCTCTAAAATTCTCCTATCTTCTTCACTTCTGGATCAAGCCTTATACCAAACTTCTCTTGCACCCGGTCTGCCACATCCTCCATAAGCTGGGCAACCTCTGCCGCCGTAGCATTTCCCCGGTTTATGACAAAACCGCAGTGCTTCTCTGACACCTGAGCATCCCCTACGCGATATCCTCGCAGTCCCGCCTCCTGAACAAGCTTTCCTGCAAAATGTCCTTCCGGACGCTTGAATGTACTGCCTGCGCTTCCATACTCCAGCGGCTGCTTCTCCACACGCTTCTTTTTCAACTCATCCATACGGGCGCGAATGTCGCTCTTCTCTCCCTTTTTCAGCTTCAATACCGCGCTCAAAGCCACGTAATCATTTTTTGAAATCACACTGGTGCGGTATCCCATTCCCAACTCTCCTGCGGACAGTACCAGCACTTCCCCATCTGCCGTCAGCACTTCCACTGATTCCACGATCTGCTTCATCTCACCATCATATGCGCCTGCATTCATTCTGAGCGCCCCGCCTACTGTTCCCGGTATCCCTGACGCAAACTCCATTCCCGTAAGAGACGCATCATAAGCCGCAGACGCTGTCTTTGACAGCAGGGCTCCTGACTGAACAAAAATCCGTTCTCCCTCCGCACGCACTTCATTCATCCTTTTACAGATCTGAATGATCACGCCGCGGTATCCCCTGTCACCCACAAGAAGGTCGCTCCCATTTCCCATAATATAACACGGCATTTTCCCCGATCGGCATAATTCTCTGACCGCTTTGATCTCCTCCATACAGGAAGGTTGAACAAAAAAGTCCGCCGGTCCCCCGATCCGAAAAGTCGTATGTCTGCTCATCGGTTCATCTCTGAGCACATTTTCCGCTCCCACAGCCGCACATAGTTCTTTATATAAATCCATAAACTTCCTCATTTCATTCTTTCTTTTCGTATTCATCTTTCCTAATAACCATTCATCCTGCCAGAACATGGAAGTATGTTTTGCACTTCCCGTACACTGTATGGCTGAACTATTATCTTTTCACATTATAGAGCACACATGGCGCAAAGTAAAGGCAGCAGACACAAATCTTGCAAAATCTGCAGAAACAGTGTATACTGTCTTCGTATCTATACATTTTTATATGCTGTAATACGGCGGACTTTTACAATCATAAAGGAGTGAAATTAAAACAGTGGATTCTGGAGACAGTTTTCAATTATTAATACTTATTATTCTTTTAATGCTTTCAGCATTTTTCTCATCTAACGAGACAGCTCTGATGTCGGTAAATAAAATCCGGCTCCGTTCTCTGGCTGATTCCGGCAGCAAACGCGCCGCGATGGTTCTCGATGTATTGGAGAATCATACTGCTAAGATGCTCAGCGCTATTCTCATCGGAAACAATATCGTCAATCTTTCTGCTTCCGCGCTTGCGACATCGCTGGCATATGCTTTCGGCGGTTACATGGTCAGTATCGCAACTGCTGCTCTTACCGTCGCTATCCTTGTATTCGGAGAGATCACGCCGAAAAACTATGCAACCCTTAAAGCAGAAAAACTGACATTGAGATATATTCCGATCATCCGGCTCTTTATGACTGTGATGACCCCTGTTATCTTTATCATAAATCTTTTCTCACGCTTTATCATGCTTTTACTCAGAGTAGATCCAAATGGAGCCGACAGGAGCATGACCGAGGATGAACTGCGCACTATTGTGGACGTCAGCCACGAGGATGGAATTATCGAATCCGATGAAAAAGAGATGATCTACAACGTATTCGATTTGGGCGACGCCAACGCGAAGGATATCATGGTTCCCCGTGTGCACGTTACATTCGCTGATATCAACAATACCTATGACGAGCTGATTGATATTTTTCGGGAGGATAAATTCACGAGACTCCCTGTTTTTGAGGACACACAGGATAATATCGTAGGTATTATCAATATGAAGGATCTTCTTCTTTATAATAAGAACGAAGCCTTCCACATCCGCGATATCATGCGCCAGCCTCATTTTACTTATGAGTACAAGAATATCTCCGAGCTGCTTGTAGAGATGAGAGAATCTACCTTTAATATTGCCATCGTCCTTGATGAGTACGGGGAGATGGCAGGACTAATCACGCTGGAGGATATCCTTGAGGAAATCGTCGGAGAGATTCATGACGAGTACGACGAAAAAGAAGATGAACTCGTATTCAGACTGTCTGATCACGAATACGTCATCGAAGGTTCTATGAATCTGGACGATGTCAACGACCGCCTGAACATAGAGCTTC
>ERZ1643249.2324-NODE-2324-length-17893-cov-5.134320_pt1 | contig 17893 bp, 13 predicted proteins | sample MGYA00579263_ERZ1643249 | MGnify/ENA primary metagenome ERZ1643249 (study PRJEB29033, sample SAMEA4952264) | chicken gut metagenome | biome: Broiler Chicken; feature: Gastrointestinal Tract; material: Caecum | place: Ireland | collected 2018 | study: Broiler... | reverse complement strand
CGTTCATATCTGTGTTTGCAGAGCAGTGCATGGAAGCGATGCCCTTCAGCGGCAGGTAGTAGTTCATCATGGAGAACATACCTTTCTTCATCTCTCCGCCGTACCATGTATTCACGATAACCTGCTCGCGGCTTGTAATGTTGAACATTACCGCTGTCTCTGAGTTCAGACCCAGTTCTTTGTAGTTCTCTACTTTCGCCTTGGAAGCGTTGTATACAACAAAATCCGGCTCAAAGTTCTCAAGTTCTTCTGCTGTCGGCTGGATGAACATATTTGTAACGAAGTGAGCCTGCCATGCCACTTCCATGATGAAGCGGATTGCCATACGTGTGTCTTTGTTCGCTCCGCAGAATGCGTCAACAACGAAAAGTCTCTTGTTGGAGAGCTCGTTTTTCGCGATCTCTTTTACAGTATCCCATGCTTCCTGTGTAGCCGGGTGGTTGTCGTTCTTGTACTCGTCGGACGTCCACCACACTGTATCCCTGGAATTATCATCCATTACAATGTATTTGTCTTTCGGGGAACGTCCTGTGTAAATTCCTGTCATAACATTGACAGCGCCGAGCTCGCTTACCTGACCCCTGTCAAACCCTTCCAGGCTCGGGTTTGTTTCTTCCTCAAACAGTGTCTCGTAAGAAGGATTATAAACGATTTCTGTGGTTCCGGTGATACCGTACTGAGTTAAATCAATCTTTGACATGTTTCGCTCTACCTCTTTCTTTCTATAGTATTTGTCTGTCAGATGCATAAAACTTTCTCTGACATCAGCACAGTTTTTATTATACAAAAAATTTGACAAAAAATCAACAATAATCTTTCCAGACTTTTCTTGTAATATGAAAGAAGATTCACTGGCAACTTCATCTCACCCGTATTGTTCTCACTATAATAAAGTTTCTTTCATCTAAAAACGCAGGATTCAAAATCAAATCCTGCATTTTTTATAGAATGTTAAGATATCATCAAAAGGGTTCCGGGAATTTTTAAAAATAATTTTTCTTTAATTTTGTAGTATAAAGCCCGAACCAGACGAGAACGATAAAGAACAAAACCATTCCCGTAATGTCGATCGCAGCCATGGGATATACATAGCAGTGGACAATATCAATCCCTCCATATATCACTCCTGCGATCCCGAACACCAAAAGCGCCGGCCCGGCTTTCTGAATATATGTTTCTTTATCCTTGCATGTCTTATACATGAACTCTTTCCCGAGAAGTAGATTGGCGTTGATTTCTCCTGAACTTTTCATCTTTACATAAGAATACAATGCATAAATGCCTGAGCCAAACACCATAATCCCGATAAATCCCCAAATATTATCCATGCCGTCCACTCTCCTTATCGCAAAATAATACGTAACCTAAATTCCAAGGATCTCTTTCACAGTTTCTTTCATCTTATCCGCATTACATTCACGTTCATGACGGATATCGGCATTTCGGATCTCATTGACGGCGTTCGGGATTTCCGTGCCTGAAATGCTGCTCAGTTCATCAATCAGATCGAACTCGCCGGCCGACGCATATTTTTCATCGATAGCCGTCATTACACTGTGGATGAACTTATACGGGCTTGCCGTGGATGCCACAAGGCATTTTTTATCGTCCCTGCTGTCCTTGCGGTACTGTGCGCATACGGCCGCCGCCACGGCGGTGTGGGTATCCATCACATAGCCTGTGCGCTCATAAGTTTTCCGAATCGTTGCCGCGCACTCCTCTTCTGTGGCGAAACCGCCCGAAAAATCTTCCAGTTTCTCTCTCATCTCAGACGTGATCTCATAGACGCCTTTTTCTTTAAGCTGTATCATAAGCTCTGCATTCTTATGTGCATCCTGTCCCGCGATTGTATAAATCAGACGCTCCAGGTTACTGGAGATAAGGATATCCATTGACGGTGAAGATGTAAGGATGAACTCACGGTTCTTGTCGTACACGCCTGTCCGGAAGAAATCAAAGAGTACTTTATTTTCATTAGATGCGCAGATCAGCTTCGCGATCGGCACTCCCATCTGTTTTGCATAGTATGCGGCAAGGATATTTCCAAAATTCCCTGTAGGAACAGTCACATTGATTTCTTCCCCGGACGCGATTTCCTCGTTCTCGAGCAGTTTCGCATAAGCGTATACATAATATACAACCTGCGGCACGAGACGACCGATATTAATGGAATTGGCAGAAGAAAACTGATATCCCGCTTCAGAAAGTTCCTTTTCCAGTTCTTTATCCTCGAACATTGCTTTCACGCCGCTCTGGGCGTTATCAAAGTTTCCGTGGATCGCCACAACTGCAGTGTTATCCCCCTTCTGTGTCACCATCTGCAGCTCCTGGATACGGCTTACTCCTCCCTTGGGATAGAACACAATGATCTTCGTGCCCGGCACGCCGGCAAATCCGGCAAGAGCTGCCTTGCCTGTATCCCCGGAAGTAGCGGTCAGGATGACGATCTCCTTTGTCACACCATTCTTCTTCGCTGCCGTCGTCAGAAGATGCGGCAGGATGGAGAGCGCCATGTCCTTGAACGCGATCGTTGCGCCGTGGAACAATTCCAGATGATAAGTGTCTCCTACCTTCACCAGAGGAGCAATCACCTCTGTGTCAAACTTAGAATCATATGCGCTGTTGATGCAATTCATAAGCTCTTCCTCTGTAAAATCCGTCAGGAACTGCTTCATCACCGCGTATGCTGTCTCCTGATAAGACATGCTCTTTAATTCATCCATCGTCACATCCAGCTTCGGGATGCACTCCGGAACAAACAGGCCGCCGTCATCCGCGAGACCTTTTAAGATGGCCTCAGATGCCGTCATTTTCTTCTCCGCGTCCCTCGTACTGTTGTATAACAAATTCATCTCGATACCTCTTTTTCTATACAATCTGTTAACCTCACTCCGTGATTATATCATAGCTTTTCACCCCGCGCAATGCGTCGGTCGTACACCTGACCCCTCTGTGTTTTATTCTCAAGCTTTCTTTCCACTTATAATGATCGCCACGATTCCGCACACGGCCATCAGCATCGGATAGATCAGATACGGGATCATGTCGAAAGGCTCCAGCCCTGTCAGCGCCGCTGCGGTCAAAAGCTGTGCTCCGTATGGGATCATGCCCTGTCCCACGGATGTAAATATATCCAAAAGGGAAGCAGAGCGTTTCGGATCTACTCCGTATTCATCGCTGATCTCTTTTGCGATTGGTCCGGCCATGACAATAGCCACTGTATTGTTCGCCGTACACATATCGACAAGCACCGAAAGCAACGCAATTCCCGCCTGAGCTCCTCTCTGCCCCCGTATCCGGCTTTTTATCCGGTTCAGAATAAATGTGATGCCGCCGTTTTTCCTCACCAGTGAAACAATACATGCTACAATGATGGAAATGACCGTAATATCATACATGGATACTACTCCGTCACCGACCACGTTAAACATTTCCGAAAGGGCGATATTTCCCGCGGCAACACCGACGATCAGGGAAAGTACGATTCCGCTGATGAGCACGATAAACACATTGATCCCGATCAGCGCCCCCACAAGGACAACAATATACGGGAGTACTTCCAGCATACTGTAGTCAAGGGGATCTTTTAGTTCAAAGTCTCCGCCCCTTGTCACAAACCAGAAGAAAACAGCGGATATGATCGCTGCCGGAAAGACGATCAGGAAATTTGCCCTGAACTTGTCCTTCATCTCACACCCCTGTGTCTTTACAGCAGCAATGGTCGTATCAGATATCATGGACAGATTATCTCCGAACATTGCTCCGCACACAACCGCTGCGGAACAGATAGCAAGGGAGAAGCCTGTCTGTTCGCTGATACCTGCCGCGATCGGCGCCAGTGTGGTGACGGTTCCTACCGATGTTCCCATTGACACAGAGATAAAGCATCCTATGAGGAAGAGTCCCGCCACCGCAAGATGAGCCGGAATCAGGGAGAGTCCTAAGTTTACCGCGCTGTCCGCCCCGCCTGCCGCAGTCACCGCGCCTGAGAAACCTCCCGCGCAGAGAAATATAAGGCACATCGTAATTATGTTCTCCTCTGCCATTCCTTCCGCGATGAGCTTTAACTTCTCCTGAAAACCAACTTTTCTGTTCTGTAAAAATGCCACGAACAAAGCGATCAGAAATGCCACGATGGCGGGCATTGCGTAAAAGTCATTGAACACGATCCCCGCTCCGAGGAAAATGATCAGAAAAACACCGATCGGCAGCAGCGCCGACAGTCGTCCCTGCGTATTTTCGTTCTGTATATTTTCGTTCTTCATATATTTCCTTTCATGTATTTTTCTTTTCACAAAAGGGATGCTGTACTTTCGTACAGTATCCCTTTTCTTTATTCACTATTTTATTTCTTCTTGCTGTTTGTGTAATTGACCAGTCCACCAGCAGTGATAAGCCTCTGCATAAATTCCGGGAACGGCTGTCCCTGGAACTCTGTGCCTTTTGTACGGTTGTAGATCTTTCCACTGTCAAAGTCCACTTCGACCTCGTCTCCCGCGTCGATGCCCTTTGCAGCCTCCGGGCATTCGATAATCGGCAGACCGATGTTGATGGCGTTGCGGAAGAAGATCCTTGCGAATGTCTCCGCGATGATGCAGCTCACGCCCGCTGTCTTTAAACACAGCGGCGCATGCTCTCTGGAAGAACCACAGCCGAAATTCTTATTTGCAACGATCAGATCGCCCGGCTGCACCTTCTTTACAAAATCCGGATCAATATCCACCATTGCGTGGCTTGCAAGCTCCTGTGCGTCAAAAGAGTTCAGATATCTTGCCGGGATGATTACGTCTGTATCTACATTATCGCCATATTTGAATACATGTCCTTTTGCCCGCATTACTTGTCCCCCGCCTTTCCGTCCGACCCGGAGGCGATCTTCTCCGGATTCGCGATATATCCTGCGATCGCACTGGCTGCTGCCACCTCAGGCGATGCCAGATAAATAAGGGATTCTGTATGTCCCATACGTCCCACGAAGTTACGGTTCGTTGTTGACACACATTTCTCTCCCGCTGCCATAACGCCCATATGGCCGCCCATACAAGGGCCGCAGCTTGGTGTGTTCACCGCGCAGCCTGCGTCCACGAAAATATCAAGCAGGCCTTCTTTGATACATTCTTTGTAGATCTTCTGCGTTGCCGGGACGACCATGACACGCACATCCGGATGCACCGCATGGCCTTTCAGGATCGCCGCCGCTTTTCTCATATCTTCCATACGCCCGTTTGTGCAGGATCCGATCACAACCTGATCGATCTTGACGGGCTCCATTGCCTCCACCTCGTCAATAGTCTTTGCATTTCCCGGAAGATGTGGGAAAGCAACTGTCGGACGGACTTCTGAGAGATCAATGGTGATCACCTCGTCATACTGTGCGTCCTCGTCCGCCTCATAGATAGTGTATGGTTTTTTGGAATGTTTGCTTATGTATGCAAGCGCCTTCTCATCTACCGGGAAGATGCCGTTCTTTGCGCCCGCCTCAATGGCCATGTTTGCCATGGTGAAACGGTCGTCCATGGACAGGCTTGCGATGCCGTCCCCTGTAAACTCCATGGATTTATACAGAGCGCCGTCCACGCCGATCTTTCCGATGATGTGGATGATGATATCCTTGCCGCTTACATATTTCCCCGGTTTGCCTGTGAGCACAAACTTGATCGCGCTCGGTACTTTGAACCAGATCTCTCCGGTCGCCATGCCGGTCGCCACATCTGTTGTTCCCATTCCTGTGGAGAACGCGCCCAGCGCGCCGTACGTACAAGTGTGAGAATCCGCGCCGATGATGCATTCTCCGGCGGTCACGACCCCCGCCTCAGGAAGGATCGCATGCTCAACACCTGATTTTCCCTGTTCAAAGTACCATGTCAGTCCCTGCTCTTTGGCATATTCACGGATTGCTTTGGAGTTCTCCGCGGATTTGATATCTTTATTCGGAGTGAAATGGTCTGGTACAAAGACTACTTTATCCTTGTCAAATACTTTATCCGACATCTGCTTGATGATCGGCAGAGCCATGGGACCTGTGATATCGTTCGCCATAACTACGTCCAGTTTCGCCTCGATCAGCTGACCTGCTTCTACAGAGTCAAGCCCTGCATGAGCTGCCAGAATCTTCTGCGTCATTGTCATTCCCATTGGGACAGCCTCCTTATCTTATTTTTATTTCTTTCTCAGAATCTTCCTTCTTCAAAAATTCCGATTGAGATTATTTTTTCGCGATATATCCCTTCGCCGTCAATGCTTCTGCGCACAGGACTGCCCCGCCTGCCGCTCCTCTGACTGTATTGTGCGACAATCCGATGAACTTGAAGTCATACATGCTGTCCTCTCTTAAACGTCCGATGGACACACCCATTCCGTTCTCATAGTCCACATCCATTTTCACCTGCGGACGGTTATCCTCCTCAAGATACCGGATGAACTGCTTCGGAGCGCTGGGAAGTTCTGCCTCCTGCGGGAATCCCCTGAAGCTTACCAGCTTCTCAATAAGCTGTTCTTTCGTGGGTTTCTTCTCAAAGTTGATGAACACGGCTGCTGTATGTCCATTCAGCACCGGCACGCGCACGCACTGGCAGGTGATCCTTGGAAGCTCTGCTTTCACGATCTCTCCGTTCTCCACTTTACCAAGGACACGCAGGGGCTCTTGTTCGCTCTTCTCTTCCTCTCCGCCGATGAACGGGATAATATTCTCTACCATCTCCGGCCAGTCTTTGAATGTCTTGCCTGCGCCTGAGATTGCCTGATAAGTTGTCACTACAAGCTCCTTCGGCCCGAACTCTTTCCATGCCGCAAGACACGGAGCATAGCTCTGGATGGAGCAGTTCGGTTTTACGGCAATGAATCCGCGTGTTGTGCCGAGACGTTTCTTCTGATCCACGATCACATCAAAGTGTTCTGCGTTGATCTCCGGCACCACCATCGGCACATCCGGTGTCCAGCGGTGAGCGCTGTTATTTGACACGACCGGAGTCTCTGTCTTCGCATACTCTTCCTCGATCGCTTTGATCTCTTCCTTTGTCATATCTACTGCGCTGAACACAAAATCAACAGTGGAAGCCACGTGCTCCACGTCATTTACATTGAGCACCGTCAGCTTCTTCACTGCCTCCGGCATGGGCGTGTCCATTTTCCAACGGTCTCCTACTGCCTCCTCATATGTCTTCCCTGCGGAGCGCGGGCTTGCTGCCATGGTCACCACCTCGAACCACGGATGGTTCTCAAGCAGGGCGATAAATCTCTGTCCTACCATTCCTGTTGCGCCTAAGATGCCTGCTTTTAATTTCTGATCCATTTTCTTATGATCTCCTTTCCTCTGTTTGCCGTGTTTTTCACGGCATAATGGTATACCTTTCCGGTATTATATCAGTTCTCTCACTCAGCGGTCAGATATGCTTCTTCTGCCGCAATAACCTTCTCCATTGCCTTTCGTCCCGGAGCCCCGATGGTATTTCTCATCTCCACGCAGGTTTTCATGCTGATCGCCTCGTAGATATCATCCTCAAATACAGGTGAGACTGCCTTAAATTCCTCCAGCGACATATCATCCAATGCAATCTTCTTCTCAAGGCAGTACAAAACGAGCCGTCCCACAATGCCATGGGCGTCGCGGAAAGGGACTCCGTGGTTTACGAGATAATCCGCCGCGTCCGTGGCATTGGTAAATCCATGCTTCGCGCTCTCTTCCATGCGCCCCGCATCGAATTTCATTGTCTTCAGCATTCCTGTAAATAATGCCAGACAGCCCTTTGTCGTGTCAATGGCATCAAATACCAGTTCTTTATCCTCCTGCATATCCTTATTATACGCAAGGGGGATACCTTTCATTGTGGTGAGCAGCGACGTCAGCGCGCCGTACACCCTTCCCGTCTTCCCGCGCACCAGTTCGGCGATATCGGGATTTTTCTTCTGCGGCATGATACTGCTGCCTGTGCTGTATGCGTCGTCAATCTCCACGAATTTATATTCATTGGAATTCCAGATGATGACTTCCTCGGAAAATCTGCTCAAGTGCATCATCACCGTGGACATGGCGGACAACAGTTCGATCAGATAATCTCTGTCGGATACTGAATCCATGCTGTTGAGCGTCGGTCCGTCAAATCCGAGAAGTTCTGCCGCGTACGCTCTGTCCAGAGGGTACGTTGTTCCCGCTAAGGCCCCTGAGCCAAGCGGACAAAGATTCATTCTTTTGTAAATATCTTTCATCCTCTGGCGATCCCTTTTGAACATTTCAAAATACGCGCCCATATGATGAGCCAGCGTGATCGGCTGGGCTTTCTGCAAATGAGTAAATCCCGGCATATAGGTTTCTGTGTTTTCTTTCATGAGTTTTAAGAGTATTTCCAGCATCTCTTTTAACAGTCCGTCAAGCTCTGTGATCTCATCTCTTGTATAGAGCTTCATGTCCAGAGCGACCTGGTCGTTGCGGCTGCGTCCGGTGTGAAGCTTCTTGCCCGCGTCCCCGATCCGGCCGATGAGGTTCGCCTCCACAAAGCTGTGGATATCTTCGTACTCATATGTGATCTCAAGCGTGCCCTCCTCCACGTCTCTCTTGATCCCTTCAAGCCCGTCTATGATCTGCTCCTTCTCCTCGTCTGTGAGTATCCCCTGCTTTGCCAGCATGGTCACATGCGCGATGCTGCCTCGGATATCCTGTTCATAAAAACGTTTGTCGAAGGAGATAGAAGCATTGAAATTGTAAACTAACTTGTCCGTCTCTTTCGTGAAACGGCCGCCCCATAACTGTGCCATTCCCTGTCCTCTTTTCTGTTCTGTTTCTCAAATATCGGGAAAATCCCTGTTTCCTCAACATTTTCCACTTAGTTTATCACACTAAAGTGTGTGATGTCTACTGCAAAATGCAAAAATGCGCTTAAGGCCCTCTCCTCATGCGTTTCCATGCCGCATGGCTTTGCGGGCATGGCCTGTGTCCCCGCTCAACGCATGGCTGAGCTTCGCCGCGAAAATTCACAGCCGCAGTAATCCTGCCGGTACAGCCCATACTCTTTGGACAGCTCGATTGAACGCTTATACCCGTTTTTCTTCTTAAAATCTGACACAAGATATTCCACGCCGTACTCCTTTCCCGCGCGCACGCCGATCTCATTGAGCTTTTGGGCGTTCTTCAGAGGACTGATGCTCAAAGTAGTAGTGAAATAATCGAATCCGTCCGCTGCCGCCTGCCTTGCCGCCTCCGCAAGCCGCAGTCCGTAACATTTCATGCACCTTGCGCCCCCTTCTTTTATATGCTCCATCCCCTCTGCCATGGCATAGAATTTCTCCTGCTCGTATTTCCCCGCAAGGAAGGAAACCGGATGCTTAAAACTCATATCCTGTATCAGTTTCTGCTGTTCCAATATCCGCTTTGTGTATTCATTTTCAGGATAGATATTCGGATTATAATAAAAGACCGTGATCTTAAAATACTGCGACAGATATTCCAGCACATAACTGCTGCAAGGCGCGCAGCAGCTATGAATCAGAAGCGTCGGAACCCGCTGTTCTTTTTCAAGTTTTCTCAAAAGTTTTTCCAGTTCTTTTTGGTAATTTACTTTCTGTATATTCATCCCGCCATTTTTTGCCTTTCAATATGCTCTATTCCTCTCCACGCAAAAATAAAAGAGAAGAGAGAAGCAAAACCGCATTCTGTAACCTTATGCGTTATTTCCCTTCTCCCACTTTTTCTATAAAACAAAGTATATAATGTGCTTAAGATAAAGCAGATCAACACCTTTTCTTCTGTCATTTTTACGGCGTTGTGATCCTGTCAGGATAGACAAACGCTATGTACGTCTTGCCCCGGTTAATAGACAGTTCCTCTCCGTCTTCGTCAAAGAACCTCAGTCTCGACCACTCGTTATTCGGTTCTTTATGCCAGCTGATCTTCTGCATTCCGCCATTGGAGACATAATATCCCACAGCATCTTCTCCGCCACTCCAGTCTACTTCCTTATGTCCTATGGAGTCCCGCACAGTGATGCTGGTCTCAAGGATGATCACATTTGTAAACGCAAGCTGGTTTCCTGTTGCCCCGTCGATCTGAGGCTGTCCGCTGTTCTCTTTTTTATAAGTCTTCGTCTCCTCATCATATGTAAACGCCGCCGTCTGGGCCCCAAAATTAACTTCGAGGCTCGTACAGTCTTCTCCCTCGGCCTTTAACTGTTCATCCATGCCGTTAAACCGAAACGCTGTATCTTTTTTATCGTCTACGATATCTGTCCTTGTACCCTGTGACTGCACATAATCCGCAAACATCGTCCCGTCAAAATATGCGGTGTGCTCCAGCGCATAACCGGCATCCAGCCTGCTCTGGTCACGCCCGAACATACCGCCCGGATTGTTCATGCCGTCATACTGATCCAGCTCAAGAGCCGCGATATAATGATCCATGCTTTCATCGATCCCCCAGTTCACGTAGAACGCGTCAAATCCCTGGGAGACTGCCGGGAAGTATGCCCTGCAGCTTCTTACGGCACATACCTTCGGTACCTGAGTGTAGTCTGCATAGAGCGCCATAAAGCGCGTCTGGTCTCCCTCTACCGGAATCTCAAATATAACATCTGCCTGTTCTACGCCATACTGAGGCATAGCAGCCGGGATATTATTGACCATGACCGCGACGGGGCGTTTCCCGATTGCCTCCTCGGTCAGATCTGGAATTCCTGTGAGGAGATTCTGATTCTCCGGAACCACTTCCTCCTGAGGCTCTTCCTCCGGCTCTGCTTCCGGTTCTTCTGCCACTTCTTCCTTCACCGGTTCCGGCTCCTCCTCTTTTTTAGAGCATCCGGCAAATATACATGCTGAAAGAAATAATGCCGACAGGATACACAACTTTCTTTTCATAATCTTTCCTCCTCGTATATGATGACTATTTTGAAATGATTGTCCTTCATCTCATCCAGTATATCATGATTCCCGGATGTACGGAACCCCTTGCGGCATTCCTCTGCATACTTTCCATGACGGGTTTCTCTACACACTTCCCCGCGCTCTCCCTGCAGTCCGGCACATTGTCCAGACAAGAGGGATACTGATTATCAGCGGGTACCCATAACGAAATACTGTCACAGGAGAGAGCATCAGAGTTCCCCACAGACCCACCAGCAGAAAGAACGGAACCGCCATATTCCATGCCTTTTTTCTGATGCATACAGCGGCAGCCGCGATAATCAGCCAGAACGCCACGGCAATATTATACACAAATCTCATCCCCGGAATCCGGTTATATCCGCCTGCCTCGGTCATCTTATAGTAGAAGGTATCCAGGATTGGAAGAATGCTGTGCTGCTGCGGAGCCGCCTGTCCTTCCCAATCAGGCCCCCATTCGCCCGGATCTGCGCTATTATATGGAATATAGACAAGATAAGTCTCCGTATCAGGATATTTCATAAACGGATTCCAGAAGCCGATATTCGTATTAAAAAATGCCTCTGCATAGACACCCGGACATTTTACGCCGATATCAATCCACAGTTTTATGAATGCCATAGGATCTTTCTCAAATAGTCCTGCATTAAAGCTGTCTTTCACCGGATCTGACACTCGCTCTGCATAGCTTCCGTAGTCCGGCATATACTTTTCTGTCTGTTCCCACTGTTCTGCCGTAAATTCCGCCGGAGCATTCACCATTGCACGCGCCATCTGCTGGATCGGCACGCTCAGCATCTCGGCGCTGCTGCCCTTCTGTACGTCCAAAAGCTGGTACACTGGACCTGTGAATATCCCCCACGCCAGAATAACAGCCAGTCCCATCACCAGAACTTTTTTCCAGTATTTCCTGCACACGATCAGAAACGTCGGCAGTGAAAAAAGAAAAATATATATTCCCGTATTACGGAACGCGCACATGAGGAACACAAGCAGTACATATAACAGAATCTTCTTCCAAGATTGAAAAAAACCTTCCGGATCACAGACAACCTGATAAGCCCCAGCCAACACAAGCAAAAACAGTCCCGCAAAAATCGTATCCTTCGTCGCTGTAAAGGCTGACACCGGATTATAAGGGATCAGCGCATAGAAAAAAACGGAAATCAGACGGCATATCCTTCCTGCCCTTGCCGCCATCACCTTCACGGTATATGCAAAAACCGCGGACAAAAAGATCATCTGGAGCAGGGAAAATATACACATACCGGCTTCCCATGTCCCGAAAATCCTTCTCCCCGCATCCAGGACTGCACCCAGAAGATATGTGTGCAGAACCGGATGGTGCGCAATAATTGTTCCTTCCAGATACCACTTCAGCTGGAATACATTGTCAATAACAAAAACGCCGGGCCATGCTGCCAGAAACACTGGCAGCCAGCACAGGAAGATAAATGCCCACGAGCCTCGGTAAGTAAGCAGAAACCCGGCTGCGGTCCGGCATATTTTCTTTATATCTGGCATCTCACATTCCTTCCTTTGCATGCTATCCTGGTCATTTCGCTTCACCTTCAGAGCCTTTTATGGAACGATCCGCCTCACACCCGGAATCTTCCGCAGCAGCAGTACGCTTCCAAGACTTACTCCGTACACAACAAACGGCATGATCAAAGTAAAGTATGTCGGATGGGTTTTTAACCAAATATTTTTTTCTGCCACAGTGATAAAGAACAGATGAATGACATAAATCCCCAACCCCGCCGACGCGGTCTTAGACACCACTTCCGCCGGAATCCGGCTGTAAATCCTGCTCCAGTCGATCTGTTTTCCAAAAAGCATGACAGCAGCTGACATGGGATAGCAGGCTAAAGAAGTATACTGCATAAAGAAATCATCCGTGTATCCGGCCTGCGCCGACAGATACCACGTACCGAAAAAGAATAACACGGCGCCCAATATCCCCGCCGCATAGACACAGACCCGGAACTTTTTTGAAAATTCTTTGCGAAGAATCAGCCATCCAAGAAAAACATACCCTGTATATCCTGTCACAAACGGCGGAATGATATCGCTGTATACCGGCAGTAGAAACCTGGTGAGTACCGGATAGACTGCAACCGCTAAAAAGGACAGGATACAGATATATTCCACAAGCTTCATATTCTTCTTATCAGCAATCAGAGAAAAGACAGGCATGCACAAATAAACAGCAAACAAAACATAGAAAAACCAGAATATGCCTGTCCCCTCGTTATTGGATAATGCTGTGATAAATTGCCTGATATTCGGAAATGGAGCGCCATCCATCCAGACCGGGCGGAGCAGATAAAAAAAAGTCCAAAAGACAAATGGAAATACTGTCCGCATAACCCGTTTTCTGAAAAATGTCTTTGTATCATATTTCTTACGATACTCCAGGAGAGTGGTCCCTGTTATCATAAAAAACACAGGGATCGCCGGATGTGCGATCATCTGCACAAACAGACAGAGCAGAAACAGCCTGTTCTCAGTCATGCCATACTCAAAGACACTGCCTGAACAGTGCATACATATCACACTAAAGCAGGCATATATATTCATAAAGTCTATATAATCTATTCTTTTATTTTCTCCCGGCATACACACCCATCCTATTTTGCCCAAATTCATCACTAGAAACTGTTTCTTCTATAGTCTCAGGTATAATAACACACTTTCTCTTTCATAGTCAATGAATCTTCTATCTATGTATGGCATCGATTTTTGGGTTCTATATAACACAGTTGTTATTATCTAAAGACAGGAATTTAAGAAGAAATGTATTTCCACACAGTAAACACATTTTTCCCATTCCTATACTCATAATAAGCTCCGTCCATGCTCTTCCGCACTATATAGATGCCAAGTCCTCCAACCGTTCTGTCCTGAGTATCTGCTGAGATATCCGGCGCAGGATGTTCCAGTGGGTTATAGGGAATACCTTTGTCTATAAAGGTCATTTTCATCCTGTCTGCTTTGCCCCGGAACCATATTTCCACACTGCCTTGTGTCTCTGCTTTTAAGTCCTTATAAGCATAGGAAGCTATATTTATAAATATCTCCTCCGCGGCCATCTGTAACCAGTACCGCATGTTGTCTTTTAAACTTATACCCGTTTCATTTGAAGCTGTATCCCGCTGTTTAAGACATTCGGCAATCTGTAAATCGATAAACCGTTTCACCACTGGCAGTTTTTCCTTTTCTGCCTTTATCTTTAAAACGTGTTTTTGTCCCCAAGAGAAGAATCTCAGCGCGAGCATGGTAATATCGTCAGCCTGTTCGGCGCCTCTCATAAACCGGCCCGCTTCTTCGGACACACTGTTTACAATTTCTTCTGCATTCCCCACAGCCTTTTCAAGAAATTTTTCCATCCTGCCCTCTCCGAACAGTACGCCGTTTACATCCTGTGCTTCCGTCACACCATCCGTATATGCGAAGACCATGTCCTGATCCTGCAGCAATATCTTTTCCGCTCTGTACTCTGTATCCGGCAGTCCCGCCAGCACAAATCCGCTCTGCGCACGGATGTAAGACGGCTTTTCATCTGCCCGCAGAAGAAGAGGAGGATTATGACCCGCATTAACATATCTGAATTCTCCTGTAACAAGATCCAGACAGCCTGAAAATGCAGTGACAAACATCCCGGCCTCATTATTTTCACAGAGCTGTCTGTTCACTTTGGAAAATGCCTCTTCAATCGGCATGCCTGAGGAGAGATTGTCTTTTAACAGCGTTTTCGCAACAACCATAAACAGCGCTGCCGGAATCCCCTTTCCCGACACGTCTGCTATCACAATGTAGAGGCGCTTTTCATCAACCAGAAAGAAATCGTAGAAATCTCCTCCCACTTCCCGTGCGGGATGCGTAGCGCCAAAGATATCGATCTCCTCCCTGTCCGGAAATGCAGGGAAAATGCATGGCAGCATGGAAACCTGTATCTGTGTCGCGACATTCAGTTCCGTAGCAAGCCGTTCCTTTTCCGCACTCATCCGGGAAAGGCTGCCTATGTGTTCTTTCAGCGATACAGTCATCATCTCAAACGCGTGGCTCAGTTCTTCGATCTCGTCTCCTGTGTGGATATCTGATACATAGTGGAGCGCTCCTGTCCCGATACGCCTTACTTCCTCCGTAAGCTGTTCCACCGGCCTGGAAAGCTTCTCCGCCATCCTGCGTGATATGTGGAATACACATGCGACAAGGATACATACACACACGCCCCACAAAAATACCGCAGTAAACATTTGATCTGAAATAGCCTTGCCGGCCTGGCTCATGGTCACCTCCAGCACAGAAAAGCTGTCCCGGGCTGTCTGTTCAAACTGAGCCTTATCAAACACAATCTCCACATCCCATTCAAACCCTTCTATCTCAGAGCGGATCACATACGGATCAATATCTCTGTCCGCTTCTTTTTCGACTGTGCTTTCTCCTGCAACCCGCTGGCCTGAACGCGTCATAAGCATGGCGTATCCCCCGAATTCCAGGTCGATCTCTGATATCATCTCTTCCAGGTCATCGATGAGAAGATCAACTGCCAGCACACCGAGCAGCTTTCCCTCTTTCGCATAGCACGGGGTACTGAACGTCACTACGGGCTGTCCTCTGAAAGAATCCTGATAAACGTCCGACACAGTTATTTTCCCCGCATTTACCGCATCCTGATACCACTGCCTTTCTCTGCCGTTAAATGCAGACGGCTTTGTGGCATAATCCTCATCATATCCCACATTCACTCCGGATTCTGATGTAAAATACAGTCGCAGTATCTGCGCATTTTCATCAGACAGGCTCTTAAAATAAGGCAGAATATTACCTAAAAGCATAATCTCCTCTGCTGTCTCCCCTTGATATTCCATATCCTCCGGCAGCAGCCAATGCATCTGTTTTCCTTCCCCGGTTACTTCTGAGGCATGCTCCATCTCCCTGAGTGAATATGTTTCCGGCTGTGCATAAATGTCCTGCAGTCCCCCTTCGATCATCCCCATGCTGAGCGTTGTCTGGACAAACTGTTTCTCGATCACCTCACAGCACTTCACGGCATACTGCTCAGCCTGGTCACTGATTTTATCAATCAGAATATCTCTTCCTGTCTCCACAGACTGCACATTCATTTTTTCGTAAGTGTCAAGGCTCGTTTTTCTCATAAAGAACAGACAGGACGCAGATATAAGGAGCACAGTTCCCACACACGACACCGTCACTGTCAATAGAACTTTTTTTAATTTGTCTTCTATCCTTGCCATATTCCCTCCTGCAAAGTAAAACAGGACGCTTCTTGTTTTAACCCCATTGTCTTTTCATGCAGGAAAGAAAATATATGCGGTTCCACCCACACTTTCATCTCCAGAAGGCAAATTTCTTTTTCCAGCCCGCACCCTTCGTATCTGCCGCCCATCATCAGCATATCTATATAGCTCGGCTTATTGAGAAGATCCACAGAATACCGGATTCCGTCCGTCTCATAAGCGATCGTCCTATATACTTCACACACACTCCTGAGATATCCTGCTTTTAACATAGCCTCAAAAACCGTATAATACAGCATAGTTCCTATCTTCCTTCCCGCATACTCCCTTTTTACCAGGATTTCCCTTGGATATACCGTATCCGTTTGTTTCAGGACAGCCGGAATCTCTGGGTTGTCGTCTGAAAACCAAAAGCTCCCGGCAGGCTCGCCCTCATGGTCCGTAAACAGGGCCCAGAAAGAATGGGGATTTTCAATTTCCCGCTCTATTCCTTCCCTGTCCGGCACCAGATACATGCCTCCCCTTCTGTCAAAAGCTTCTTTCTCCCCGCGCTTCAAGCGTTCCTTACAGTTTCCTCTGTGAATGGCGCACTCTGAGTACATCTCGGCAATTTTTTCCGCATCCCCCGCCATTGCTCTCCGGTAGTAAAAATCTCCCTGACGCGTATATACTTTTCCACTATATTTTATGTTTTGTAATCTTATCATTTTTCTGTTTCCGCCTGGTCCACAAAATCGATCTCTGAGAGGACTCTGCCGTACTTTTCCATACAGTTTTTCAAGGCCTCTGTTAAATGTTTCTTTCTGATCACTCCGGCGCAGGATCCTGTCCTCTCTGCGGCCTCCGCCTCATAAATGCCGGCCCGGTCTGCTTCCTCCGCCGCCAGAAACGCCGCTGCGTAAGCCGCCTCCTTGATCTCGCTGCCGGATATCTCAAACCGCTCTGCAAAAAGCCTCAAGTCAATGTCACTCCCCACCGGAGCACGTTCCGGAAATGCTTTTTTCCACAGCATATGCCTGGTGTCTGCGTCCGGAAGATGAAACGGAATAATCATGCGTATCCTCCGTCTGAACGCCTCGTCAATATTACCTTTTAAATTTGTCGCCAGGATTGTGATACCGTCATATTCCTCCAGCTTTTGAAGAAGATGCGCGGTCTCAGCATTGGCATGTCTGTCATTAGCGTCTTTGACCCGGGTTCTTTTAGCAAAAAGTGCATCCGCTGCGTCAAAAAAAAGAACTGCATTTTTCTCCTTTGCACGTTCAAATAAACCGCTGATGTTCTTTTGAGTCTCCCCTATATATTTGCTCTGCATTTGTGAAAGATCCACGCGGTACAGCTCGAACCCCAGCTCTCCGGCAATGATCTGCGCGGCCATAGTTTTTCCCGTTCCCGGAGGGCCGCAGAACATAGCACATACCCCGTTTCCATACGGGCGCTTTTCATAAAACCCCCACTGCTCTCCGACAAGCTCCCTGTACCTTATATAGCTGCAAAGATGTTCAAGCCGGGAGCGCAGTGTATCCTCTGCCACAAAATCCTCCCAGACAAACACGCAGGGAACTTTTACGGCACGGCCGTCCATCGCCCTGATTCCAAGGCTCAAGACTGCCTTAGAAATGTCGCACATAGAAATGCTGCTCCGGCCATGCATAATACAATTTCTCTCCGCCATATCTGATGCGCGTCTGATTTCACCTGCATTTAGTCTGTAACGGACAGACAGCGCGCGCAGATCAACGTCCTCTGCCAGACCCTCGCCG
>ERZ1643249.2321-NODE-2321-length-17898-cov-18.618338_pt1 | contig 17898 bp, 16 predicted proteins | sample MGYA00579263_ERZ1643249 | MGnify/ENA primary metagenome ERZ1643249 (study PRJEB29033, sample SAMEA4952264) | chicken gut metagenome | biome: Broiler Chicken; feature: Gastrointestinal Tract; material: Caecum | place: Ireland | collected 2018 | study: Broiler... | reverse complement strand
GTATGAACTGCTTTTTTATTCTTTATCTGTTGCACTTAATAGTATAATTCACTATAACAAAAAAAATGCCGCGCTGTAAGCGCGGCATTTTTGCAATAATTCACGAATTTATCGGGCGTCACCGGCACAGAAAATTCGCGAACCAAAAAATTCAAAGAAGCGAGCAAGACAAGGCGCGCGAGGAAAACCTTAGGGAGTTTACAAAGACGTAAATGACCGAAGGTTGCCGCAGCGCAACACAGTATTGCGACGCTTATATGGATTTTTTTAATAGTTTTCAGGTTTGAGCTGGAAGTAGGCCTTAGGATGCGCGCATACGGGGCACACATCGGGCGCCTCTTTGCCGATTACTATAGCGCCGCAGTTGGTGCACTGCCACATCTGCACATCCTCGCGGATGAACACGCGGCCGCCCTCAACGTTTGCAAGCAGCTTTTTATAGCGCTCCTCGTGCTCCTTTTCGACTTCTGCAACGCGCTCGAACATGGTAGCTATCGCATCGAATCCCTCTTCCCTTGCAACGCGCGCAAACTCGGGATACATCTCTGTCCACTCATAGTGCTCGCCGCCAGCCGCAGATACGAGGTTGGCCTGCGTATCGCCTATGCCCTTTAAAAGCTTGAACCACATCTTGGCGTGCTCCTTTTCATTGGCGGCCGTCTCCTCGAAGATGGCGGCTATCTGGTTATAGCCCTCCTTTTTGGCAACGGATGCAAAGTATGTGTATTTGTTGCGTGCCTCGCTCTCGCCCGAAAAAGCCGCGCGAAGATTTTGTTCCGTCCTTGTTCCCTTCAACTCTTTCATTTTATGACCTCCGTTTTTTTACATATATTTTTAAGGTAAAGCAAACCCCTTACCATAAATCCCGTTAAAAAATCAGTTAAGAATTCCGCCCCTGTCCGCGCCTGCCGCCGAGCACTCCGGGCAGCAGCACAGAAAGTCTATCTCCGCCGAATATACCTTATATCCCTCCACGCTCTCCGCCGAGAGTATGGGCGCAAGCTCGGGAAACATTACGTCCCTTATTCTGCCGCAGTATGCACAGCGCAGATGCGCGTGCGGAGCGAGGGTGGCGTCGAACCTGTCGTCCGAGCCTGCGATATGTAAGCGGCGCACCTCCCCGTTTTCCGAATACTGTGACAGCACGCGGAATACCGTGGCCTTGCTTATGCGCGGATTTTCGGCATGTACCAGTTCATACAGCTCGGTGGCCGTGGGATGATCGGCACACTCAAGCGCCTGCATGATTATTCTCTTTTGCGCGGTATTTCTTTGTTTTTTCATTTTAATGCACCTTGAAGAATGCGTCCCGACGCTCTGCGGCATAAATCCATGCATATTCATTGAAGATAATAATAGTATTGATTATTAATATTTTAACACATAAAAACGCATCTGTCAATATACTTTTTGTAAAAAATTCGTCTGAAACGGCCCGCGCAACCGAAAGTTGGCAAAAAAATGCACATCGGCAACGACAAGGTGGTTGAAATTACAGACGAACGCATATATAATTTAATTACAAACGACAAAGGAGCACATAAATGAGTTTTTCGCAAAACATGCAATACCTGAGAAAGCTGAAGGGCATAACCCAGGAAAAACTTGCCGACACTGTGGGCGTTTCGAGGCAGTCGGTGAGCAAATGGGAGACTGGCGACGCTTTCCCAGAAACGGAAAAAATAATGCAGCTGTGCGATATATTCGGCATACCGATGGACGTACTCATGCGAGGCGACGCCGAAAATTATGTTACCGGCCTCTCCGAAGAAAAGGGCGCCAACGAAGCAAAAACACAAGACGAAGACGGCGGACCATTCTGCCTTACGTGCGAAGAGGCCGAAAAAGTTAAAGATATTTCTACCCTCCCGAAAAAGACGCAGAAATGCATTGCCTCCTCAGTTGCAGACGGCGTGATTTTTGTGATAGCAATTACTGTATATATCTGCCTGGGCGCGATACTCGGCCTGTGGCACCCGACATGGGTAATTTTCATCTTTGCCCTGGCACTGTGCACATTGCTTGAACCGATAATAAGAAATAAAAACGGCGCCGCTGTCTCCGTCATGTGCGGAATGCGCGACTCGGTGATATTGTTTGCCCCGGCGGTCTACCTCCTTTTAGGTTTTTTATGCGGCCTGTGGCACCCCGGCTGGGTAATATTTATCATAGCCGTTGCGCTTATGACAGTATTCGACGTTATAAAGAGCGCGATAAAGCGCAGAAAAAAGCAGGAACCGAGGGGAGGCTGACGCCTCCCTTTTTTGCCGCCGTGTTTTACCGTCTGCAGCGCGTTGCTTGCTTTATGCGGCAGAATATGGTAAAATCAATTAACGGTGTTCAAATAGAACGCCAGCATAAAAATCATAACAAATCCCGCCATGCAGAAACTGCCGGCAAAGTGCCGCGACGCCAAAGCATACAATTAAACCGGAGGTTGAAATGAACAGCGATTTTTTGGAAAAACTGAACGAGTTATATCAGGCGTTGGCAAAAAAGACAGAAGATCTGGCGCTTTTGTTATCGGGCTTCGGAAAATGCGAATATGGTTGGTATAACGGCCACTTCCATAAAGACGACGGCAAATGGGTCAAAGAATACTACCCGATACCCGTAATAAGCGTAAAAGGGTTATGCGACATTGAAGTGGGCTTGGAGACAACTACCTTATCGGCGAAATTGGGGCGGGATGCGGCGGCACAATTTCCGTTTGAAACGCTGTCCGGCTACGAATTTGAAGTTTACGGCGTGCAGGATTATCTTTCAGACTTCTATAGCGACGGGATTACGATATCGCAAGCAAAGGAAAATATACGCAATAGCGCGGAAAACGAAATAGGTTTTTCTTTTGCCGTCGACCGCGCGAATGGATCGGAACAGCTGGTAAAACTCGTCGGCATGCTGAAAGACGCAGGGTTCTATAACTGATATCATACAGGAGTAAAAATGTTCAATATAGTTTTAGTGGAGCCCGAGATACCGCAGAATACGGGCAACATAGCGCGGACATGCGCCGCGACAGGGTGCGCCCTGCACCTTATAAAGCCGCTGGGCTTTGAGATATCCGATAAATATTTGAAGCGCGCGGGACTGGACTACTGGCACCTTGTGCATGTGCACATATACGAAAATCTGGACGAGCTGTTTGCAAAGTACCCGAACGGGCGCTTTTATTACTTCACCACCAAGGCGAGGAAGAGGCACTCCGACGCAGAGTATAAGGCGGGCGACTTTTTGGTGTTCGGCAAGGAGACCAAGGGACTGGACGAAGAACTGCTGTTATCCCATCCCGACGAGTGCGTGCGCATCCCCATGATAGGAGAGGCGAGGAGTTTAAACCTTTCAAATGCGGCGGCAGTGGCTGTTTATGAGGCGCTGAGGCAGAACGATTTCGGCAGGCTTGAAACAAAAGGCGAGCTGCACGAGCATAAATGGGAAAAATAAGCTCTTTACATTTTGGATTTTTTAGTATATAATGTAATTAGCCGAGGCTTTAATGCCGCGGTTGCCGCGCCGCAAAATGCGGCGAAAAAGGCAAATTGATATTGTGGGAAATACAACTAAATATGCAGCTGCGACAGAGAGCGGGCGATCCCCGTCCGGCCGCAGATGCAATCCGCGCGGCAGCGCGGAGAGAAGAGCGAGGCTCACCCCCTCCCGGCGAAAGCTGACAAGATGAGGCACTACATGCAGTTGACGAAACTTATTGCCGCCAGCGGAAACGAGGGCAAAATTAAAGAGATTGTAAAGATTTTTAAAGGCGTGGAGATAATACCCATGCACGATGCGGGCTTTGAAGGCGACATCGAAGAGAACGGCCAGTCGTTCAGGGAAAACGCCTACATCAAGGCCAAGGCCGTGTGCGACAAGCTGGGACTTCCGGCGCTTGCCGACGACTCCGGCCTGTGCGTAGACTACCTGGGCGGCGCGCCGGGAATATTTTCCGCACGCTTTTCCGGCGAGGGACCTGCCGCCAACCGCGCGCTGCTTTTGGAAAAGTTGCGCGGCGCGCACGACAGACGCGCCCACTTTGAGTGCGCGGTATGCCTGTGCCTGCCCGACGGCAGAAAGCTGTTCGGCGTGGGACAGACCTTCGGCAGCATACTCGAAGAGGAGCGGGGAAAGCACGGCTTCGGCTACGACTGCCTGTTCTATTCCGACGACCTGAAAAAAAGCTTCGGCGAAGCCTCCGCCCGCGAGAAAAACAAAGTTTCGCACAGGGCGCGCGCGCTTTACGACCTTATGGAGCGGCTGAAAACATTCTGATTCCCCCACCGCCTCCTGTAACAAAAAAAGATGAAATCATTTATAATTGTATCCGACAGCCACCGCAACCGCGCCGCTTTAGACAATTTGGACGGCGTTTTTGCAGAGTGCGATTATATTGTCCACCTGGGCGACCTTTCGACCGACGGCGGATATATACGAAATAAATATCCGGACAAGACGATAGTGATAAACGGCAACTGCGACCTCGACAAAATGGGCGACGACGAAAAGGTCATCGAAGTTGAGGGCGTGAAGATATTTATGTGCCACGGGCACACATACGGAGTAAAACAGTCGCTCTTTCACCTTGCCGAAGAGGCAAAGGCTGCGGGTTGCTCTATAGCTCTGTACGGACACACCCACTGCGCAAAAGTAGACGAAATCGACGGAGTAAAACTTATAAATCCCGGAAATTTGTCGCGCTATTCGTCCAACAGCTACTGCTACCTGGCCGTGCACAACGGCAAGGCGACGGAAGTTATAGTAAATATTTAATTTTTGCGGTCATCTCGCGCAAGCACACAGCAATGCGCGCGGTAACTTGCTTAATGCGCGGGAATTTCCGCACAGAGAGGCATTTATGAGATTCAAACACACCATAAACGTACTGATAGACAATTTCAGAGTCACATATAAGCTGCTCGTATATCTTCTGATAGTAATACTAATCTCAATCGGGTTGAGCGCGGCGATTATCGTACCGTTTGTTAACAGGCTGGACAACGTTGAATACTTTGCCAACATCGTACAGTCCTTCAATACCATGCTCGACGACATAGTGCACGGCAACCTGAGCGGTCTTGCCTCATATTTCGAGTCTATAAGCGCCAACTTCAACGAACTTCTCACCTATCTCGGAGACCATCCCTCCGACCTCGTGTTAAGCTCTCTCGCGCTCATCTTTGTAGGACTGATACGCCGCTTCTTTATAGGACTGGGCAACTATACGGCCGGCGCCCTCATCAACGACAAAATGGCGATGCAGGCAAATTCTTCATTCACGGGCACGCTGATAAAGAATCTCGGCAAAGCCAGCCTCTATTCGGTAATTTACCTGCCGATGAGCTTTGTGTATGACGTGGGCTGCGCAACAATTCTCTATCTGATTCTGTTCTTTGCCATGCGCCTTCCGATAATGATAGCAGTGCTTCTTTTCGTCGTATTCATGATACTTCTGATGGGCGTTAAGATGATGTTTACGACCGACTGGCTGCCGGCAATAATCTGCGGTAAAAAGAGCGTGGTCGGAGGATTCAAGTATTCGTTTATGAGAGAGAGCGGAAATTCAGGGAGCGTTTATTCTTTCTTCGCCTCCTCATCCGTGGCAATTCTTGCCTTCAACGTGCTGGCCGCGATAGGCACATTCGGTGCGGCGCTCATAATAACCATCCCCTTAAGCTACCTGTACCTTCTGTGCTATGAATTTGTAAACTACTGCGACAGCAACAAGATAAAGTACTTCACCGACAAGCGCACGATAGTAAAACCCGAGCTTGAACAGGAAACCTCTCGCGAGCAATTTTTGCGCGGAGAATAAGAACGGGATCATGGCAGCGCTTATACGCGTCTGCATTTACCCTTATCTTTGCGGGGCACGCATCTCTTCTGCGTGTTCCGCTTTTTTTCAGAAAACGGCGCCGGAAAAGACAAAACGCGGCCGCATTATTGACGTATTGTGCGTTTTATGTGTTATTTTTCAACAATCGGCATGAAAAAAATTTCATTTAAGCGCAATAAATTTCATTTACCCCCTTTACAAAGATTAATTTTTTTTATATAATTATGTAGACGGGAAATGCGTCCGTTTCATATTGCACCGCAGCAAAACCATTTTGCCTATGGAAAAGAAACGGGCGGATTGCGCGCGCAAAAAATTGCGGCGCGCATTTACCCATTTAAAACTTTATATTTTGCGCGGTGCGCTTTTTAGGAGGATTTATGAGTTATACCGATATTTATGAGAGCTGGCTTTCAGACAGCCGTCTGTGCGCCGAGGGCAGGGCCGAGCTCGAATCTGTCAGAGGCAATACCGAGGAGATAGAATACCGCTTCGGCGCCGAACTCGCCTTCGGCACGGCGGGCCTCCGCGGCATAATAGGCTACGGCACCAACATGATGAATATATATACCGTCATGCGCGCTACCCAGGGGCTTTCGGCCTTTATCAAAACTTTGGGCGAAGACGCCAAAAAGCGCGGCGTGGTCATTTCTTACGACACCCGCCTTAAGTCAGACGTGTTTGCAAATGCGGCCGCCGACGTGCTTGCCGCCAACGGCATAAACGCCTACGTTTTTTCCGACGTGCATCCCGTGCCCATGCTCTCATTTGCCGTGCGCTGTTTAAAAACGGTAGCCGGAATTATGGTGACCGCTTCGCACAACCCCAAACAGTACAACGGTTACAAAGTTTACGGCGAAGACGGAGCGCAGATGAACCCCGACGACACCAACAAAGTGGTTCAGTTCATCGAAAAACAGACCGACTACCTGGCCGCGCCCAAGCCCACGGCCGAGCAGCTGAAAAAATACAAACATACAGTCCCCTCTTCGGTAGACAGAAAGTATTATAAGGAACTTACCAAACTCACGCTCTCCAAAGAGGCCGTTAAAAAGTGCGGCAAGAACCTGAAACTTGTATATACTCCCGTGCACGGCTCGGGCTACATACCCGTCACCACCATCTTGAAGAAGATAGGCATAAACGCCACGGTAGTAGAAGAACAGGCCAAAAAGGACCCTGAATTTTCCACCGTGGAAGTGCCTAACCCCGAATTTAAGGAGACACTCTCGAAAGGCATAGCCCTCGCAGAGAAAATAGGTGCGACGGTGGTTTTCGGCACCGACCCCGACAGCGACCGCCTGGGCGTGGCCGTAAAGGGCAAAGACGGCGAATTCACCGCGCTCTCAGGCAACCAGGTCGGCATACTCCTTCTGGACTACATCCTCACACGTCTGAAGGAGGACGGAAAGCTCCCCGCAAACGCGGCCGTAGTCAAATCGTTCGTAACCACGGGCATGGCGCGCGCCATATGCAACAAGTTCGGCGTAACTCTTTTTGAAGTGCCGGTAGGCTTCAAATTTATAGGCGACAAGATAAAACAATGGGAAAAGGACGGCTCCCACACCTTCGTGTTCGGCTTTGAAGAAAGCTGCGGATACCTTCGCGGCACCCACGCGAGGGATAAGGACGCGGTAGTAGCGTCAATGCTGTGCGCCGAGATGGTGTGCTACTATGACTATAAGGGCAAGACCGTTTCCGACAGACTTGAGGAAATATACAAAGACTACGGCTATGTGCTGGATAAAAACGTATCCATACAATACAAGGGTCTTAACGCAATGAAGGAAATGAACGCCGTTGTAGACGCGCTCAAGACGGCGCCCGTAAGCAAGTTCGACATATACAAAGTGGCATATATCCGCGACTATTCCAAGAATGTAAAAACCTACGTTGCAACAGGAGAAACTTCAGAGATAGGCTCTCCCACCACCAACTGCGTTTACTACGAGTTGGAAAACGGCAGCTTCATCTGCGTGCGTCCCTCCGGCACCGAGCCTAAATTGAAAATCTATTATTCGGTGAAAGCCAACACCAAAGCGGATGCGGAAGACGCGCTGAGCAAGATGCAGGCCGCGGTTGAAAAGCTCTTAAAATCGGTTTCATAACGATCATTCAAAACCTCATATTTTCGATTACCCGTCCGCGCCGAAAAGTGCGGGCGGGTAATTGGATTTAAAAACAGGGGCGTGCGCGCGGCACAATTGTGCCGCGCGCACGCCCCTGTTTTTAATTTCAAAAATATACTGATTACTTTTTGCCAAGCTTATTCTTTATCCGCCTGTGTTCGAGCTGATAGAGCTCCTCGGTGGCGAATGAGATCTTCATTATGCAGTCGCGGACGTTCACGGGGTGCAGCCAGAAGCTGTCGTCATGTTTGGATATATCCAGGCAGTCGCCGAAAAACTCCCTCTGCTTTCTGTCTCGGTAGTCAAACTCTATGTGCACGCTCTCCAGCTGATTGGGCGCAAGGTGCATTTCAAACGGCTCGCCGTAGTAATTGCACCAAAAATGCGTGCCCGTTTTGTCCTGGCGGAATTTGCCGCGCCCCTGCGCGAAATACTTGTTTTTGGGAAGCGTATGCACCTCGATCTCGTCTTCTATGCAATACGTGCCGGCCTCGACCTCGCGGCGCACATTTTCGCGTTCCCACCTGAACCAGTCGGGAATGTGCGCAAATTTCGTATTCCCGTCGTGCGCCTCCAGCCTTCCGTATTCCGTCATCTCCCACTTTTTACCGCAATGACGGCACTCTAACGTGGTGCCGGAGGAGTACATATCAAACTCCGCACCGCACTCGCAACACTGATACAAAATGTGATGAAGACCGCGGGCGCGCTCTTTAAAATCAAGTTTTATCTTATTTTCATACTGGTAGGCGAAGTCGTCGTACACGAAATTCTCGCGTATGCGGGCGTTTATCTCCTCCGCGGGAAGCCTTTGCACCTCCTCGGCGTTGGCAACGCAGATGAGCTTTGCCTTGCATGGGGCGAGCCTCTTTTTAAACTTATCCTTGTTCCACTGCGGACAGCAGATAAAGTTGCCGTAAGCTATGAGCAGCACCACGGGCACCTTAAGCAGTTTTGCCATCTTGCCGACGGATGGCGGCACATAGCTCTGCGTTCCGTCGAAGGTGTAACGGGCCTCGGGATATATGCACACAGGGTTGTCATAGTGCTCCACGCAGTACTTCATGTTGCGTATGAGCGACATATCCTGTATGAACTTGCGCTTGCAGATCCCGCCCGCAAAGCGCATAAGGCCTATACCGTTGTCGTGCATGGCGTCTATAGCCACAACGTAATTCATGTTGTGCGGACGTATGGCGGCATACAGTATTCTAAAGTCCATCTCGCTGGCGTGATTGGCAAGCAGAAAGTAGGGCGGCTCAATTCCGTCCATATTTATGTACTCACACTCAAAATCGCGCGCTCTCATATCGGGATAGGCGGCAAAATGCTTGAGTATGCCCATGAAAAGCGCATTAGGCTTCCTGGGTTTTACGTTGAAGTTATAACTTTTCGGTCTCTTCATATTTTCCCTTAGCCGAGTGCTGACAGCTTGAACCAGCCCCCCAAAGCAATTTAAAGCGACGAGCGGAATGTTTCATAGTAAAACGAACACCCGCTTTAAATCAGGTTCAGGTTTTTAACGCTCGGCTATATTATTGTACGTTTATATTCTACCACACATTATCGCCGAGGTCAATAGCCAAATAAAAAAGGCGCGCGGGCGCGGGCAGAACTGCCCGCGCCCGCGCGCCTTTATAACCGGCCGCAAAAATCACAACTCTCTTTTACGGCTTTTTCAGCCTGCGGCGTTAAATTCACTCCCAAACCCTGTTTGCGGCGAACCACTCGGTGTCCTTGAGCTTTGTGGTGTTGTTTGAGCACCACAGCTTAAGGCTGTCCTCCTCGCCTTCGGACTTGCTGTAATAGAACACGATATCGCCGTTCATCGGCTCAAACTCGTCCTCGTTGTCGCTGACCATGGTGGTGACGTACACATTTTCGGTATATTTGCACACGCGCGAGATGAACGCCTGCGAGGGAAACTGATTATCCTTGTTATCGGTATATTCGTCCGAGCCCGCACAGCAGCACACGACAACGTTTTTAGGCCTAATCACGCTCAAGAGCACCTCGTTCGACGAGGTGGGGCTGCCGTGGTGGCCCGCCTTGAAGAGCTCGACCTCGGGCAGCTCGTTGTACTGCACGAGATACTCCTCGCCCTCCTCCTCCAGATCGCCCGTGAAGAGGTAGTTCTTTTCGCCGCCTTCAAGCTCCTGCGAAAGCAGCATGCATACCGAATAGTTATTCTCGTCCGAGCTGTCGTGCTCGTAGTAATAGTTATAGAGCATGTTCATGGAGATCGTCTGCTCTTCGTCGAGGTAGTAAGTGCGCTGCGCGCCGTCCGTCTGGTTGTAGCACTGCAAGCCGGTATATACCGCCGCGCCGTTTGCCTCGGCATAGTCCACCGCCGTCTCGAACCTGCCGTACAGCGTGGGGTTGCCCGCCGCCGTCTCCGTATCCTTGTTGGTGCGGTCGAACCGTATTATCGTGCCTATCTCATAGCTGTATAAAACGCCGTTATAGTTGCCGCCCGAGCTGGTGCCGACAAGGGCGGCGATGTGATCCTGGTCGGAGTGGGTGGCTATCACATATTCGAGCACGCCGTCGGTGCAGTATTTGTCTATGTACGCCTTTATAGTGGGCGCGCTCGACTGACGCGAGCCGGCGTCTATGAGCACCTCGGTATCGCCGACCTTTATCAGAGTGCTGTCGCCCGTATATTTGTTGCCGAGCTCTATAAAATGTATGGAGAGGTCAGCAGAGGCTATGTCGGCCTCGCTTCCCTCGTCCGCACCGGCAGCCGAATATCCGCACACCGTGCATTCATTCTGCGCGTTGAAAGTATGCGCGGCGCTGTTTAAAAAATAACCGCACACCGTGCACATCTGCCAGTGGGAAGAGGCGTCGCTCTCCCAGCCCTCGGCAGGAGCATGGGCGGCGCTGTTTAAAAAATAACCGCACACCGTGCACACCTGCCAGTGGGAAGAGGCGTCGCTCTCCCAGTCCTCGGCAGGGGTGTGCGCAGCCGCATTGAGGTGCTCGCCGCACCCGGTGCACACGTTCCAGTGGCCGCCCGCATCGCTCTCCCACTCGGAAGAGGAATATGTATGCTCGTGGAATATGTCGCCGAATATGTCCTCGATAATTTCGCAACCAGGCAGGGCCGCGATCATCGCCGCCGCAACTGCCGCCGCAGCGGCGCACAAAATTTTACCTTTCATATATCCTCCAACACTGTTTTTTATTTTTTATATTATAGCGCGGCGCGCGGCTTTTTTCAAGTGAAAGCCGCGCGCCGCAAATTTTAAATTAATTCAAAAAAGGCAAAAGTCAACCCGAAAAACTACTGTTTTTTTTAAAATCAGCTGCCGTATATGCCGCAATAAACGAAAATTTTTTAAAAAATTGCAATTTTTTAATTAATTTGAAAAATTTAAATTTTTTATTGCTCTTAGCCGAGCGTCAAACGCCTGAACCGAACTGCCGGCATTCGGATCATCTCTGCATGAGTATATATTCCCTCGGAGAAAAGCCCAGCCGCTTATACAGCGATATTGCACGCACATTCTCTTTTTCCACTTCCAAAAGGCTCATTGGCGCGGGGAAATTATCGAACACGAAGTCAAAGAACTGCCTTCCGAACCCGCGCGAGCGAAACTGTTCGCGCACATACAGCTCGTCGAAAAACGTACAAAGTCCGCCCGATTCCCGGATATAAACAAACGTTACTATACCATACCCCGCGAACTTGCCCTCTTCTTCAAAGATAAAACATTTTGCGTGCACGCCGCGAAGATACTCTTCAAAGGCGTTTTCGCGGTAATTAGCGGGAATATCGTGCAATACGGCGGGCGAAGAATAGAACTCGGCCGACATCTGTAAATATTCTTGCCTGTCAGTTTCATTTATTTCTCTTATTATCATAGATATACCTTTCTGTTTTTAAATGCCGCGAAGCGCGTGCGCTCCGCGGCATTGATTTCCACCTTATTAAGAACGCCCCCATGATGACCTCGGAGATAAGAGTAAGACAAGGAGAACGCGGATTTGACCGCAGGGAGCTTACACAGAAGTAAGTGACCAAGGCAAACCGCAAGTTCTACACAGTATTACGACGTATATACGAGGTCAGGCGGAGTAATTACAGATTTTGTAATTGTTTTTCAATTCGTTCCTTCATTTCAAGGTACTTCTCCAACTTCGCCCTCTCTTCGTCGACAAGCTTTTTGGGCGCCTTTGCCATAAAGCCGGCGTTGTGCAGCTTGCCGTCGGCGCGGCGGATCTCTGCAAGCACCTTTTCAAGCTCGCCCTCCAGCCTTACACGTTCCTTATCGGCGTCTACAAGGTCGCCCATGGGCACAAGCACGGTTGCGCAACTCACCACCTTTGCGGCGGCGTTTTCGCCGGCGGCCTCGGGCGAGGGTACAAACTTTATCTCCGAAGCGCCAGCAAGACGCTTTATGCTGTCTTCATTGGCGGTAATTATGCGCTTTGAATCGGTAACGATATACAGCGTGACCTTCTTTGAAGGCGCGCAGCCAGTCTCTGTCTTTAAGGCGCGCACAACCTTTATTATATCCATTACGCCCGTAAACGCCGCCGCCTCCTTGCGGTAGGTGAGGCGGGAGTTGTAGCGCGGGTATGCGGCGAGCATTATCCTGCCGCGGGATGCGGGCATCTCCGAATATATCTTTTCGGTAACGAACGGTATGAAGGGGTGCAGCAGTTTAAGCGCATTGTCGAGCACATACACGAGAACTGCGAGCGCGCCGTCCTTTTTGGCCTCGTCATCCGACCAGAGCGCCGATTTTGTGAGCTCGATATACCAGTCGCAGAAGTCGTCCCACATGAAGTCGTGCGCAGTCTGGCAGGCTATGCCCAGCTCGAACTTGTTCAGTGCGAGAGTTACGTCGCGTATGGCCGACTGCAGGCGGGAGATTATCCACTTGTCGGCGTGGTTTAATTTTACTTCCTTTATGTCCTTTATCTGCCTTCCCTCGCAATTGGTAAGCACGTAGCGGCTGGCGTTCCACACCTTATTTATGAAGGCGGCCGCAGACTGTACCTTTGCGTCCGAATAGCGGATGTCGTTGCCGGTGGCCACGCCCTGCAGAAGCGAGAAGCGGAGCGCATCGGCGCCGTATTTATCGATTATCTCCAAAGGATCTATGCCGTTGCCCAGCGACTTCGACATCTTCCTTCCCTGCTCGTCGCGCACTATACCGTGCATGAGAACGTAGCGGAAGGGCACCTTGCGCATGTGCTCTATGCCCGAGAATATCATGCGGGCGACCCAGAAGAAGATTATGTCGTAACCGGTCACGAGCACGTCGGTGGGATAGAAATACTCCAGGTCGGAGGTATCGTCGGGGAAGCCGAGCGTGGAGAACGGCCAGAGCGCGGAGGAGAACCAGGTATCGAGCACGTCCTCGTCCTGGTGAATGCGCGCGCTGCCGCACTTGGGGCAGACTGCAGGGTCCTCCTTGGCGCAGATCACCGCGCCGCAGTCGTCGCAGTACCATATTGGTATGCGGTGCCCCCACCACAGCTGGCGGGAGATGCACCAATCCTTTACGTTCTCCATCCAGTTGAAGTAGATTTTAGCAAACCTTTCGGGAATGAAGCTCGTCTTTTTGTCCAGAACGGCGTTTATCGCGGGGCGGGCAAGCGGCTTCATCTTTACGAACCACTGCTTGGATACCATGGGCTCTATAGCCGTGTGGCAGCGGTAGCAGTGCCCCACGCTGTGGGTGTGCGGCTCTATCTTTACGAGATTGCCGAGCTTTTTGAGCTCTTCCACAACTGCCTTGCGGCACTCATAACGGTCCATGCCGCAGTATTTGCCGGCAAGCTCGTTCATGGTGCCGTCCTCGTTCATCACCTTTACGACGGGCAGCTTATGGCGAAGACCTACCTCGAAGTCGTTGGGGTCGTGCGCGGGCGTGATCTTAACGCAGCCCGTGCCGTACTCCATGTCGGCATGCTCGTCGGCGACCACGGGTATGGGCTTGTTTATTATGGGCAGAATTACGTTTTTGCCGATATATTTCTTATATCTCTCGTCATCAGGGTTTACGGCCACGGCTGTATCGCCGAACATGGTCTCGGGACGGGTGGTGGCAACTATCAGTCCCTCCGTGTCAGAACCCTCGAGGAAGTATTTCAAATGCCAGAAATGCGAATCTTCGTCCACATACTCCACCTCGGCGTCGGAGAGAGCCGTCCTGCATTCGGGGCACCAGTTGATTATCCTGTTGCCGTGGTATATGAGGCCCTTATTGTAGAGGTTGACGAAAACCTCGCGCACGGCGCGCGAGCACTTTTCATCCATGGTGAAGGCAAGGCGCGACCAGTCGCAGGATGAGCCGAGCTTTTTGAGCTGGGTGATTATCCTGCCGCCGTACTTCTCCTTCCAGTCCCACGCGAGCTTTAAGAACTCTTCGCGCGTGAGATCCTCCTTGTCTATCCCCTGCTTTTTGAGCTGCTCGACGATCTTTACCTCGGTGGCTATCGACGCGTGGTCGGTGCCGGGCAGCCAGAGGGCGCAGTAGCCCTGCATGCGCTTGAACCTGATGAGCGTATCCTGATAGGTCTCGTCGAGCGCATGGCCCATGTGCAGCTGTCCCGTTATGTTGGGCGGGGGCATCATTATGGTGAAGGGGACTTTATTGTCGTCCCTCTCAGCGCGGAAGCACCCCTCTTGCTCCCACTCCTTGTAAATTTCGTCCTCAAATGACTTGGGATTGTACGATTTTTCCATAGTTGACCTCTGATTATTGCCTCTTTTATACACGAAAGCAGGCGCCACTCTCCGCCCGCTTGCAACGTCAGTATATACGGTTTAGATTATAAAACAAAAGCCCCCGCGTTGTCAAACAAAAGCCTCTCGGCATAAACTGTATTATTAAAATTTTTAAACGCGGAGGTCACCGTATTTTTACATGAAAAAGAGAATAATCGCAATTATGGTTGCCGCCCTTGCGGCTCTGGCAATACCGTTTTCGCTTGCAGGCTGCGCGGACGGCAACGATGTGCTCAGGATAAACGAAGTCACACACTCTGTGTTCTATGCGCCCATGTACCTTGCGGACGCGCTGGGCTACTACGAAGACGAGGGATTTGAAGTGGAGTTCACCAACGGCGGCGGCGCCGACAACACCATGGCGGCTGTACTTTCTGGTTCTGCCGACGTCGGTTTCTGCGGCCCGGAAGCGGCGCTGTACATCGCCATAGGCGGCTCTTCCGACTCGCCTAAGGTTTTCGGCCAGCTCACGAAACGCGACGGAAGCTTCCTCGTCGCCCGCACCCCCGAACCGGACTTTGAATGGTCGGACCTTGAAGGAAAGGAGATACTTGCAGGGAGAAAGGGCGGCGTGCCGGCAATGACGTTTGAATACGTTATAGAGGAGCTCGGCGTGGACGCTTCTTTAAATTACGACGTCGACTTCAACTACATGACGGCGGCATTTGAAAGCGGCATTGCCGACTACTGCACGATGTTCGAACCGACGGCGAGCGACTACGAGGCCGAAGGCAAGGGCTATATAGTCGCCTCGGTAGGCGAACAGTCGGGCGAGATACCCTACACCTGCTTCGCCGCACGGCAGAGCTATATAGACGAAAACCCCGACAAGATCGAAGGGCTGCTCCGCGCCGTTACAAAGGCAATAAAGTTCACCATGGAGAACAGCGCCGCCACTATCGCGGGGTATCTTACTGCATACTTCGACGGCACGAGCGAAGCAAGCCTTGCAAACTCCGTGCAGGCGTATAAAAACATAGACGCGTGGGTGACCAACATGGCCATGGAGGAGAGCGCCTTCACGCGGCTTCAGGACGTTATCGAAAATTCGGGCGAACTTGAGCGGCGTGTAGATTTCGACGAGCTGATACTCACCGATATGGCGCAGAAGGTATACGACGAGATATACTGAAGCGGCTTAAAGTAAAAACGCGGCCCTGAAAGCGGGGAATAAACATATAAGATGAACCTTAAATTTATTGACGTAAGCTACACCTACCACACCCTTTCGGGCGAGACCAATGCCGTGGAGGGCCTCTCCTTTTCAGTGGATGAGGGCGAGTTCGTATCGGTGATAGGCCCCTCGGGGTGCGGCAAGAGCACCATACTTTCGCTTGCGGCGGGGCTGATATCCCCCTCTGCGGGCAAAATAGAGCGGGGCGGCGGCGAGTTCGGGTATATGCTGCAGACCGACGCGCTCTTCCCGTGGCGCACGGTAGAGGCAAACATATTCCTGCCGCTGGAAGTAAAAAAGAAAAATACGCCCGAAATGCGGCAAAACGCACTCATGCTTGCCCAAAAGTACGGACTGAAAGACTTTTTGAAAAAGTCACCCCAACAGCTTTCGGGCGGCATGAGGCAGAGAGTGGCGCTCATACGCACACTGGCGGCGCAGCCTCAGACGCTGCTGCTCGACGAGCCCTTTTCGGCGCTCGACTACCAGACCCGCCTTGCCGTATGCGACGACGTGCACGACATAATAAAGAGCGAAAAAAAGACGGCGCTACTCGTCACGCACGACATATCTGAGGCAATAGCGCTCTCCGACAAAGTGATCGTGCTCTCCGCCCGCCCTGCGCGCGTGGCGGGCGAACACATGATAACATTTGGCAGCGGCAGCCCCAAAAAGCGGCGAGAATGTGGCGACTTTGCCGGCATGTTTGAAGTGCTGAGGCGGGAACTCAACCTCTGACACCCCTGCTGTCATTTCGACCGTAGCGGAGAAATCTTGCCGCAAAGTAGCGGACAGTAGCCCTGCGACGTCATCTATTTTTAATTTACCACTATGAAAAACAAAAACACCAACTATTCGGCGCAACACGCGCTGTACCTTAACCGTTCACGAAAATTCAGCGCGGGCCGCGCACTTAATTTTCCGTGAGTTTGAAGAGCTCTGCTCCTCTTGCCGCGATTTTTAAGCGCCCCAATCATATAATCGCGGCAATTCACCACGGTGAGCCCGCTTTTGCGGCAAATTGGGGCCTGCTGCGGCGGCACATGTCCGCCTTGCGACGTCATCTATTTTTAATTTACCACTATGAAAAACAAAAACACCAACTATTCGGCGCAACACGCGCTGTACCTTAAAAAAATAAAGCGCAACAAAATCGTGGTGCACGTTGTGCGCGCTTTTATACTTATAGCGCTCATCGGCCTTTGGGAACTATGCGCACAGGTGGGCGTATTCGACCCCTTTATAACCAGCTCCCCCTCGCGCGTGGTAAAGACCATCGCCGATCTTTTTGCGGCGGGCACGCTCTTTTACCACATAGGCATCACGCTGATGGAGACGGTCGTCGGATTTGTGATAGCCGTAGTTTTGGGCTACCTTATAGCCGTGCTTTTATGGCTGAATGACCACGTGCGCGCCATATTCGAGCCGTATATCGTAGTTTTAAACGCACTGCCAAAGATAGCGCTCGGCCCGCTCATCATAATCTGGATGGGCACGGGCTACACGGCAATAATATTCATGACGGTGCTCGTGAGCATTATCGTGTGCATAATGAATATGCTGGCGGGCTTTGTGTCAGTTGATAAAACAAAACAGCTGCTGCTGCGCAGCATGGGGGCGAATAAGCTGACAATGCTTACAAAACTGGTGATACCCGCCTCCCTCCCCGCCTTTATGAACACGCTGAAAGTTGCGGTGGGGCTGGCGTGGATAGGTTCTATCATGGGCGAATACATCGTCTCGCGCGCGGGGCTGGGGTATCTCATCGTCTACGGCGGGCAGGTGTTCAGGCTCGATTTAGTTATGGCGGCCACCTTCATTCTCTGCCTGCTTGCGGGCGGAATGTATGCAATAGTCGCCATTGTGGAGCGCATTGTTGTAAATCGCCGCAGCTGAAACGCCGCCAAAACATACAGCAAAACAAATGCAAATATGAAATCAGCGCGGGCGGACAATTGTCCGCCCGCGCTGATTTCATGCCTTATGCTTGCGCACAAAAGGGCTGGGGCGCGGGCGAAAAATT
>ERZ1643249.2320-NODE-2320-length-17904-cov-13.438624_pt1 | contig 17904 bp, 13 predicted proteins | sample MGYA00579263_ERZ1643249 | MGnify/ENA primary metagenome ERZ1643249 (study PRJEB29033, sample SAMEA4952264) | chicken gut metagenome | biome: Broiler Chicken; feature: Gastrointestinal Tract; material: Caecum | place: Ireland | collected 2018 | study: Broiler... | reverse complement strand
CTATTATAGTTGGAAAAACTAATATGGATGAATTTGCTATGGGATCATCTACAGAGACTTCATATTTTAAAAAAACAAGAAATCCATGGAATTTAAATAGAGTACCAGGTGGATCTTCTGGTGGAAGTGCTGCTGCTGTATCATCAGATATGGCTTTTGCAGCATTAGGTTCTGATACAGGTGGATCAATAAGGCAACCAGCATCATATTGTTCTGTTGTAGGACTTAAGCCAACATATGGATTAATATCTAGATTTGGTCTTATAGCTTTTGCTTCCTCACTTGATCAGATAGGACCTTTTACTAAAAATGTTGAAGATGCAGCAGTTATGCTAAATGTTATATCTGGTCATGATGCTCTTGATACTACATCTGCAAATATAGAAAAGATTGATTATACAAAATCATTAGTAAATGATGTAAAAGGAAAAATTATAGGAATTCCAACAGATTTTATAACAGAAGGAATAAGTAAAGATGTAAAGCAAGCATATGATAGTGCTATTGATACACTAAAATCAGCTGGAGCAAAGATTGAAGAAATAAAATTAGAATATGCAAAATATTCTTTAGCAACATACTATATAATTGCAACAGCTGAAGCTTCTTCAAATCTTGGAAGATATGATGGAATAAGATATGGATATAGAGCAAAAGATTTTAATGATCTTGATGAATTATACGTAAAATCAAGAACAGAAGGCTTTGGAGATGAAGTAAAAAGAAGAATAATGCTTGGAACATATGTATTATCTTCAGGATATTATGATGCATATTACAAAAGAGCTCAACAAGTAAGAACACTTATTGTAGAAAACTTTAAAAAAGCTTTTGAAAAATGTGACGTAATTATGATACCAACTGCTCCTAACACATCATTTAAATTCGGAGCTCACAATGCAAGTCCACTTGAGATGTATTTGGAAGATATTTATACAGTGCCTGTAAATATAGCTGGACTTCCAGGAATTTCAGTTCCAGGTGGATTTGGAGAAAATGGAATGCCAATAGGAATTCAATTTATTTCTAAAGCTTTTGATGAGCAAAATCTATTACAGGTAGCTTATACTTTTGAAAAAAATACATCTTATGTAGATAAAAAGCCAACAATAGAGGAGGGAGAATAAAATGAAAGAATACGAAGTAATAATTGGACTTGAAGTTCACGCTGAACTTTCAACTAATACAAAAATATATTGTAATTGTACTACTTCTTTTGGTGCAGATCCTAACACTCATTGTTGTCCTATATGTACAGGAATGCCAGGAACATTACCTGTATTAAATGAAAAAGTTGTTGAATATGCAGTAAAAGCAGGTCTTGCAACAAATTGTGAGATATCTAGATTTTCAAAACAAGACAGAAAAAATTATTTTTATCCAGATTTGCCAAAAGCATATCAGATATCTCAATATGATTTACCTTTATGCATAGGTGGGCATATAGATATAAATGTAGGTGGAAATAAAAAATCAATAGGAATAACAAGAATTCATATTGAGGAGGATGCAGGAAAATTAATTCATGATGCTTATACGGGAGATACTTTAGTAGATATGAATAGATGTGCTGTACCTTTAATAGAAATAGTATCTGAGCCAGATATTAGAAGTGCAGAAGAAGCAGTAGCATATATGCAGACTTTAAAATCTATACTAGAATATTTAGAGGTATGTGATTGTAAGATGCAGGAAGGTTCATTAAGATGCGATGTTAATTTATCTGTAAGACCAGTTGGACAAAAAGAATTTGGAACAAGAACTGAAACTAAAAATCTAAATTCTTTTAAAGCAATACATAACTGTATTGAATTTGAAATTCAAAGACAGATTGAAGTACTTGAAAATGGTGGGAAAATTTATCAGGAAACTAGAAGATTTGATGATGCAAAAGGAATTGGATATGCTATGCGTTCAAAAGAAGATGCGCAAGATTATAGATATTTTCCAGAACCAGATCTTGCACCTATAATTTTAAGTGATGAATATATTGAAAGTATTAAAAATTCATTACCAGAGATGCCACACATAAAAAAAGAAAGATATATAAAAGAATTTGGATTGCCAGAATATGATGCAGAAATTCTAACTTCTTCAAAATATACTGCTGCATTTTTTGAAAACACAAATGCTATTTGCAATAATCCAAAAGCTGTGGCAAACTGGATTATGGGAGATTTTGCAAGAATGCTAAATGAAAGCGAAATAGAGATAAATGAGTCTAAAATAAAAGAAGATAATTTAGCATGTCTTATTTCTCTTATAGATAAAGGAACTATTTCATCTAAAATTGCTAAGCAAATATTTGAAGAGATGTTTGAAACAGGAGAAAACGCAAAAGATATTGTGGAGAAAAAAGGACTTGTACAGATTTCTGATGAAAATGCAATTAAAGCTATTGTAGAAAAAATAGTTGAAGCAAATCCACAGTCTGTAGCAGATTACAAAGCAGGAAAAGATAAGGCAATTGGATTTATGGTAGGACAGGTAATGAAAGAAACAAAAGGAAAAGCAAATCCACAAATTGTTAATAAATTATTACTTGAAATAATAAATAAATAGTGTATAATATTAATATATATGTATAGAGGAGTGATAGTGATGAAAAAGACAAATATTATACTTGGAATAGTAATAGCTATATTTGTTATATGTGCTATTTTTATACTTGCAAATGCGGTTATAAATAATAAGCCAGATGATACTGTTCCAGTAAATGTTGATTTTACAGCACTTTCATCAGAAATAGAAGAATCTACTAACTTTGATAGCTCCAAAATGAAACAGGTAACAATGGAAGACTTACAAGATGAATTTTTAATAAATAATGAATGGGTAAAACAAGTCATAGGTCAAAGGCCGTATGTAAATGTTACATCAAGTATGTATGTTATTGTTGAAGTAACAGAGGGAAATGTAGATAATGTAGTTTCAGCTTTTGAAAAATTTGGAGAAAGCTACGATGAAATGTGGAAGAATTATCTAACAGAAGAATATGAGCTTGTTAAAAATAGAAAAATTGGAGCAAAAGGAAACTATGTATATTTTATTGTTAGTGATTATGCTAGCGATATAGTAGATTTAATAAAATAAATAAAAAAATAGCTAATTAATAAAAATTTAATTAGCTATTTTTTTATTTAGAAAATGATTTTTTTTAATAGTAGAAGAAAGTAGAAATTATATTTTTTGTATTACATAATAGTTATAAAAATATTACAAAAAAACATGAGCATCTATAAAAAATTACAAATATATGATAATATAAAATTATAATTTGGAGGGACAATATATGAAAAATAGCAGTATTAAATTTAAATTAAAATACATATTTTTTATTTCATTTTTTTTATGTTTTTTTAATATTTTATATAATGTAAAAGCTATTAATTTAGATGAGCTAATTAGTACAGTTGACAGTAGTACAATAGCAAATTCAGAATATGGCTGGAGCTTTAAATTTTTAGACGGTATTACTACATTAGAGCCTTTTGGATTTACTACTAATAGTGGAGATCTATGGAGAAAAGATTGGGATGGAACATTATTAAATTATACAACAGATGATTATGAAGTTTTAAGACTAACAGATGATTCTCAAAAAGGAAAAGTTGGTGTAATATATCATAATGTAGGAACTTACCAAGGAAGAGTTGTTTCTATGAAAATCACAGTTACGGATTGGGAAAAATTAGGCATTGGCGGTATAGATCCTATGGGAAGAGAACAGTATCCTAATATATTTTTTAGTAAAAAAGCAATAGATGTACTTACAACATATAGGCCTTTAATATTAAGACCAGAATGGAAAATACAATTCTTTTATGATGATGATCCTTCACAAACAGCAATAAATATAAAAGGACATATAACTGTAAAGGATTTGGATTGTGAAGAATATTTAGAGACAAATATAGGGCAATTTGAAAAGGGATATGTTATTTCTAATACAAATTTAGTAAAAAGTTTAATAAATAGTGATAGTACATTAAAATTAGCTAATAAACCAGGAAATGAAGCTTTTGATACAACAGATAGAAGAAACTGGGCAACACTATTATTTGATACATCAAATTTACCAGATAAAGCTATAGATTATTTATATTCAGATACTTTAAAGGATGGTGTAGAAACAGATGTAATCACAGAAAACAAAATGATTTATCAGTGGTTATTTGGTAGTGAGTCTTTAGTAAAGTTTGATACACCAGCAATAACTAAGCAAGCTAATAAAAGTAGTATTATAAAAGGAGATACTTTAAAATATACTTTATCTTTTTATGCACCTCCTTTTTCAGTTTCAACAGACTATTATACTAAGTTAATAATAGAAGATGATATTAGTGATGAATTATTAATAGAACAGATAAATATATATGATGATGCATCTAAAAATGTTAATAATTTATTTACTATACAAAATAATAATAATTCTTTAGTTATATCAGCAAATTCTTCTACATTGACATCAGATTCTTTTTATAATAAAAATTATATTGTTGAAGTTACTTGTTCAGTAAAAGATAATGCAGAGCATAATTCTAGCAATATAAGTAATAACAAATATATTTTAAAGAATAAAGCTACTATTGATACTAATTCAGGATTAAAAACTTCAAATGAAGTCGAGACAGAATTGTATTATAAAATAGATACAAAAATTACAAATGGTACAATTACACAGTCTAAAAATAACGTTGTGCCAATGTCTGATGAAAAGATAACTTTTAAAGCTAATGACGGATATTATATAGAAAGTATAATAGTTGATGGAAAAAAGATTGAAATTTCTGGAAAACAATATAGTGGAGAATATGATTTTGAAAATATAAATGATAATCATGAAGTAATAGTTAATTGTGAAAGAAATACATCAAGTGTAGTGGTAAAATATATAGATCAAGTAACAAAAGGTGAGATAGCACCAACAGATACATTGACAGGCTTTCAAAATGATCCATATCAAACACAGGCAAAAGAAGTCGAAGGATACGAATTAGTAGTAACACCATCTAATGCGGCTGGAAGATATTTAGACACAACAATAACAGTAACATATGAGTATAGAAAATTATCAGATGTAACAGTAAAATATGTAGATGAAAATACAGGAAAAGAAATACCAGGAGTAGACAGAGTAGTAACAACATATAAGCAAGGAGAAAATTATACAACAGAGAAAAAAGAAATAAGTGGATATACATATACAAAAGACAGTGGAAATACAACAGGTCAAGTGGCAGATAAAGATATAGAAGTTGTATATTATTATAAGAAAACATCAGCAGGGGTAGAAGTAAAATATATAGATCAGGTAACAAGAGGTGAGATAGCACCATCAGAAAATATAACAGGCTTAGAAAATGATACATATGAAACACAAGCAAAAGAAGTCGAAGGATATGAATTAGTAGTAACACCATCAAACGCAAGTGGAAAAATGACAGTAGAAAAGATAACAGTAACATATGAGTATAGAAAATTATCAGACGTAACAGTAAAATATGTGGATGAAAATACAGGAGAAGAAATACCAGGAGTAGATAGAGTAGTAACAACATATAAGCAAGGAGAAAACTATACAACAGAGAAAAAAGAAATAAGTGGATATACATATACAAAAGACAGTGGAAATACAACAGGTCAAGTGGCAGATAAAGATATAGAAGTTGTATATTATTATAAGAAAACATCAGCAGGGGTAGAAGTAAAATATATAGATCAGGTAACAAGAGGTGAGATAGCACCATCAGAAAATATAACAGGCTTAGAAAATGATACATATGAAACACAAGCAAAAGAAGTCGAAGGATATGAATTAGTAGTAACACCATCAAACGCAAGTGGAAAAATGACAGTAGAAAAGATAACAGTAACATATGAGTATAGAAAATTATCAGATGTAATAGTAAAATATGTAGATGAAAATACAGGAGAAGAAATATCAGGAGTAGATAAGGTAGTAACAACATATAAAGAGGGAGATACATATACAACATTAAAGGAAAATATAAATGGATACCAATTTACAAAAGATAGTGGAAATACAACTGGAACAGTAGAAAGAGAAAATATAGAGGTTATATATTATTATAAAAAAATATCAGCAGGAGTAGAAGTAAAATATATAGATCAAGTAACAAGAGATGAAGTAGCAACAGGTAAAACATTATATGGGTTAGAAAATGACCCATATGAAACAGAAGCAAAAGAAATAACAGGATATGAACTAGTATTAACACCGTCTAATGCAAGTGGAGAAATGACAGTAGAAAAGATAACAGTTACATATGAGTATAGAAAACTATCAGATGTAACAGTAAAATATATAGACGAAAATACTGGAAAAGAAATACCAGGAGTAGATAGAGTAGTAACAACATATAAACAAGGAGATAAATATACAACAGAGAAAAAAGAAATAAGTGGATATCAATTTACAAAAGATAGTGGAAATACAACTGGAACAGTAGAAAGAGAAAATATAGATGTAGTATATTATTACAAGAAAACATCAGCAGGAGTAGAAGTAAGATATATAGATCAGGTAACAGGAGAACCATTATATCCACCAGAAAATATAACAGGTTTAGAAAAAGATCCATATACAACACAAGCAAAAGAAATTGATGGATATGAATTAGTGGTTACACCAAATAATGCAAGTGGAGAGATGACAGTAGATAAAATAATAGTAACATATGAGTATAGAAAATTATCAGATGTAACAGTAAAATATATAGACGAAAATACTGGAAAAGAAATACCAGGAGTAGATAGAGTAGTAACAACATATAAACAAGGAGATAAATATACAACAGAGAAAAAAGAAATAAGTGGATATCAATTTACAAAAGATAGTGGAAATACAACAGGAGAAGTGGCAGATAAAGATATAGAAGTAGTGTATGAATATAAGAAGATATCAGCAGGAGTAGATGTTAAATATATAGATCAAGTAACAAAGGAAGAAATAGCACCAGCAGAAAATATAACAGGCTTAGAAAAAGATCCATATACAACACAAGCAAAAGAAATTGATGGATATGAATTAGTAGTAACACCATCTAATGCAAGTGGAAAAATGACAGTAGAAAAAATAACAGTAACATATGAATATAGAAAAACAGCAAATGTAATAATAAAACATATAGATGGTAATACAGGTGAAACAATAATAGAAGATGTAGTAAAAAAATATAAAGAAGGAGACCATTATATAGCATTAGGACAAGAGATACCAGGATATACAATAACAAAAGAAGCAGAAAATAAAGAGGGAGAAGTAGGAAGAGAAGATATAGAAGTAATATATGAATACAAAAAAATATCAGAGGGATTAATAGTAAAATATGTAGATGAAATAACAAATGAAGTAATGGAGACAAAAGAATATAAAGGAAATGAAAATGATGTAGTAAAATTAGAAGAAAAGACTTTTAGTGGATATATATTAAGTAGAAGACCAGACGAAAAGGAAGTAAAATTAACAGTAGAGCCACAAGAGAAAATATTCTATTATAGAAAGATAGTAAATATAACAATAGTTGGAATAGATGCAAATACAAAAGAAGAAATATATACGAAAGTACAAACAGGAATAGAAGGAAATGAATATCAAACAATACCAGAAGAGATACCAGGATATGAGGTATCGAAAGTACCAGAAAATGCACAAGGAACATATACAAGAGAAGAAACAAAAGTAGTATATGAGTATAAAAAGATATCAGGAGGAGTAAAGGTAAGTTATATAGATAAGGAAACAGGAGAAGTATTAAAAGAATATAGAATAGATGGACTAGTAGGAGATAAATATAAAACAGAAAAAGAAGAAATAGAAAAATATAATTATGTAGGAGTAGAAGGAGAAGAAAGAGGAGAGCTAGAAGAAGAAGAAAAGAAAGTGAAATATTATTATGAGAAAAAGAGAGGAATAGTAGAAGTAATATATGTAGATGAAGAAGGAAATGAGTTATATAAAGAAGAGATGGAAGGAAAAGTAGATGAAAAATATAAAGTAGAAGAAAAAGAAATAGAAAACTATAGAATAAAAGAAAGACCAAATAATGCAGAAGGTGTATATGAAGAAGGAAGAATAATAGTAAAATATGTAATGGAAAAAGTAAGAGGAACAGTAGTAGTAAATTTTGTGGATAGAGAAGGTAATAAATTAAAAGAAGAAGAAAGATCAGAAGGATATGTAGGAGAAGAATATAATTTAAAAGCGCCAGAAATAGAAGGATATAGAGTCGTAGAAAATGAAGAGATAAAAGTAACATATATTGAAGGAGAGCAAGTAATAGAAGTAATATATGAAAAGATAGAAGAAGCACCACAAACAGGAGATATAAATATATACATATACATGGTTGGAATAATAGTAGGTGTATATGTAATAAACAAAATATTAAGAAGAAAGATTAATTAAAGTGAAAAAGGAGTCTAGTTAGACTCTTTTTTCTTGAAAAAAATCTATTTGTATAATATAATGATATAGGGTGATTAAAATGAAGAATGAATTGATTTTAAAAAGATGTACAAAATGTGGAAATGTAATTGAAGTACTAAATAATAAATGTGATGGAATTAGCTGTTGTGGTGTACCAATGCTTGAGGTAAAATCAAATACAGAAGAATGTGCTATAGAAAAACATATTCCTACATATGAAAAGGTAGAAGATGAAATACTTGTAAAAGTTAATCATGTTATGGAAAAAGAACATTATATAGAATGGATTTGTATGGTGTATGAAAACAAAAAAATAATGATAACACTATATCCTGAACAAGAGGCACAAGCTAGATTTCCATATATTAAAGGTGCAACATTATATGCATACTGTAATAAACATGGGTTATGGAAAACAGAGGTAGAGTAGCATTTTTTGCTACTTTATTTTTTGTTCACTTGAATAAACGTATGTTTTGAGGTATAATTTAACTGGTGATATGATGGAAAATATTAAGCTAGATACAAGTGTACAATATTTAAAAGGTGTTGGACCTAAAATGTTTGAGCTTTTAAATAAACTTGGAATTTATACAGTAAGAGATTTAATAGAATATTATCCAAGAACATATGATGATAGAACTAAAATTTTAAATATTAAAGATTTTATAAAAGATCAAAATGCTTTATTTATAGGTAGATTAATAAAACCAGTAAGTGTTGTTTATGTAAATAGAAAAAAAATATTATCTACTGTTGTTATAGATGAAAATGGAGATATGGCATTACTAAAATGGTATAATCAAGTATATATAAAAGATAAATTAAAAGAAGGAGAAGTGTATCTTTTTTATGGAAAAGTAACTGCTACAAGTAGTACTCGAGCATGCGTTGAATCATGTAATATATATAATGTATCAGATGTAGATAAAATTCAAGGCTTATATCCAATTTATAGTCTAACTGCCGGAATTACTCAAAATTATTTGTTTAAATTAATAAGTGGCTTAATAGATAAAAATATAATGCTAAATGAGATTTTTTCTACTGAATTTAGAAAGAAATATGAACTTGCAGAGATAAATTATGCTGTAAGAAATATACATTTTCCTAAAAATTATGATATGGTAAAACTCTCAAGAGATAGAATAATATTTCAAGAATTATTTTTATTTCAACTTGCTCTATTAAATATGAAAGATCATAATTTAGTGACACAAAAAACTAATGAGTATAGTAATTTAGATGATAGCGAATTTTTAAAAATAATACCTTTTGAGCTTACTAATGCTCAAAAAAAGGTAGTAGCACAGATAAAAAATGATTTATCTTCAAATATTGTTATGAATAGACTAGTTCAAGGAGATGTTGGATCAGGAAAGACAATGGTTGCTGCAATTACTATGTATTTGGCAGTAAAAAATGGATATCAAGCAGCTCTTATGGCACCTACTACAATTCTTGCAAATCAGCATTATTTAGAACTTAGTAATTATTTTAAAAAACTAAATATAAATGTAGAGATTATAACATCTACTAATACTAAAAGACAAAAGGAAAAAATAATTGAAAGACTTAAAAACAATGAAATAGATATTTTAATAGGAACACATTCTATAATAGAAGATAATGTTGAATTTAACAACTTAGGTCTTGTTGTAACAGATGAGCAACATAGATTTGGTGTAAAACAGAGAATGAAATTGTCTAGTAAAGGGAATGTAGTAGATACTTTAGTTATGACAGCAACTCCTATTCCTAGATCTCTTGCTATAGTTTTATATGGAGATTTAGATATTTCTATTATAGATGAGTTACCACCTGGAAGAAAACCAGTTGAAACTTATGTTGTAAATGACAATTATAATACACGTGTAAATAATTTTTTAAAAAAGCAAATGAATGATGGAAGACAGGTATATATTGTTTGTCCTTTAGTAGAAGAAAATGAAGACTTGGATTTAAATTCTGTTGAGAAGTTATATGAGGAGTATAAAAAAGAATTTTCAGATTATTCTGTTGGAATACTTCATGGTAAAATGAAGAATAAGCAAAAAGATGAGATTATGAATGAATTTAAAGAAAATAAAATAAATATGTTAATATCTACTACTGTAATTGAGGTAGGAATAAGTGTTTCAAATGCTACAGTTATGGTTATTGAAAATGCAGATAGATTTGGCCTTGCAGCTTTGCATCAGTTAAGAGGAAGAGTAGGAAGAGGAAGTGAAGCATCTTATTGTATTTTAAAAAGTAACAATAAATCTGCGATTTCTAGGCAAAGGCTTGATATTATGAGAAAAAGTAATGACGGATTTTTAATAGCAAAAAAAGATTTAGAATTAAGAGGACCAGGAGACTTTTTTGGAATAAGACAATCTGGAATGCCAGAATTTAAACTTGCAAATTTACTTACAGATACTAAGATTTTGGAGAAAACTCAACTTGCTGTAAAGGAGCTTGTGGCAGAAGACAAAAAATTGATTTTGCCACAAAATCAAATGATAAAAAAAGAACTGTTATTTAAATATGGAGAACAGTTGAATAGCATAGTGGGATAGGAGAAAAAATGATAAATATACAAAAAACAGAAAATGTATTTTTAGATTATGTTAAAAATTATGATATAAATAATGGAAGAATAAAGTTAAAAATGATTCATATATTAAATGTAGCTAAAAACTGTAATGATATAGCTAAAAGCTTAAATTTAGATGATGAGAAAGTTAAACTTGCATATCTTATAGGGATATTTCATGATATAGGAAGATTTGAACAAGTAAGAATATATAATACTTTTAGTGATAAAGATACAGGATTAGACCATGCTGAATATAGTTTAAAAGTCTTATATGAAGATGGATTAATTGAGAAATTTATTGATACTCATGAATATGATGATATTATAAAAAAAGCTGTATTTTATCATAATAAAGCGAAAATTGCTGATGATGTAAAAGGAGATGCTTTGATATTTTCAAAAATTATAAGAGATGCGGATAAAATAGACATTTATCGAGTAATAAATGAAGATGATATGAAAGATGTTTTCTGGTATGAAAATTTTAAAAATTTGGATATTTCTGAAAAATTGATGAATGAATTTGAAAATACACACTTTATAAGTTATAAAAATATAGAAAATAATGCTGATTTAATTTTAGCTTTTTATGGATATATTTTTGATTTTAATTTTGACTATTGTTTAAAAAATATTAAAGATAAGAAATTTTTGGAAAAATTTTATCAGAGAATTAAAGATACATTTAAGAGTGATTATATAAATAAAAAAGTTGAAAAAATATTATATATTTGTAATAGTTATATTAATGAAAAAATAAAAAGCATGTAGAATTACATGCTTTTAAAACATTGTTATAACTTCAGAACTTAATGCATTTCCAATCAAAAATAATATAATACATACAATCACTGTTATTATAACAGATATTATACTAGTCATTATTGCTCTACCAAAAGTAAGTTTTTTAGGTCCTCTTTGTATTTCTGATAATGAAGAATTATTTCCTTTTTTGAAAATATCCTTTTTAAATATTTTTTTACTTATATTTCTTATTATTTTCTTAAATGAGAATCTTACTGTACCAGTAACTTTTTGATAGTTTATATTAACAGTATAGTATGTAAAAGATTGAAGTAGAGTACCAATTAAAAATGTAGATAATAATGTCTTAATAAGTATTGGACTATACTCAGATGCTAATGTATTATCAAATATCATTGAAAAAATAATATCAATAGCGTTTCCTTCTAAAGAAGTATTTATAGAATTATAGCATCCTACAAGTAATATTGCCCAAAGAAATACTGTAAGAGTAGCTGGTATAAATAATTTTTTTGTTTCGTAGTTATAAAGTGTAGTAATCATTAGTGCTAGTTTCATTGCTGTATCCATAATCACAATTAGTACTAATGCAATAAGTATAACTAGCAAAATGGTAATAAGCCACATAAATATCACATCCTATTTTTTGAATCTTGTTATATATAATAGTTTTTCTCTAATACGTTTGTATATAGTTTTCTTTTGTTTATTTTTTTCTTCTTTTGTTTGTGCTTCTTTTTTCAGATTGTGTAGCTTTATAATCTCACTGTAAAGCATTTCAAGTTTATCTCCAAATTGTTCTATAGAATATTCTTTTGCTGTTTGATAACCACTGGTAACTAAAGAGTTAGTTAATTTTTCATCTTTAAAAATTTTTATTATTGCATTTTTAAAGTCATCATTTCTCTTTACAAGAATACCGTTTTTACCATTTTTTATATATTCAGATAGATTTGGAGCATATTTTGCAACTACTGGGATACCTGCTGCCATTGCTTCAATAAACGTAAGTCCTTGAGTTTCTGTAAGTGAAGCATTTACAAATACATCTCCTAAATTATAGTATTTTGGAACATCGTTATAAGGTACTTTTCCAGTAAAAATAACATTGTCTTGGATATTTAATTTTTTTGCTTGTTCTTGTAAATCTTTTTTAGATGGACCATCACCTACAATTAAAAATTTACAATTAGAATATTCATTAAATATAGAAGGCATTACATTCATAATAACATCTATACTTTTTTCTGTTGCCACTCTTCCAAGAAAAAGTATTACTTTTTCTTCCGGTTTTATTCCTAATGACATTTTTAATTTATTTTTCTCTTCTAAAGTAAAATTAGATTTTGCAAATGGCTTTATGTCAATGCCAGTAGGAATAACATATATAGGTTTATTTTTTACATTGCATTTATATTTTAAATATTTAGCTGTTTTATTTGAAGGAGTAATAACACATTCTGCCTTTCTTAAAAATCCTCTAGAGAATTTTCTAACTAATCTTTTTAAATAGATATTTCTTCCTTTTATAGGAGTTATATAGTGTACATAATCTTCCCACATAGTGTGGTATGTATGAATAAAAGGAATATCATATTTTCTTGATATTATTTTTCCAAATGCTCCAAGTGAAAATTCTGACTGTGTATGTACTATATCTAAGTTTAGTTCTTTGATTTGTTTAGCTATTTCTCTAGAATAAAACGTTGCTATTCTATTTTTATATTGCTTAGCGATTAGTAGAGGAATGCTATTTAACATATATAGTGTCTGATTTTCATTTGGCTGTACAGATTTAGATGTTGTAAAAACGTATACTTGATGTCCTCTTTTTTTCATTTCTTGTTCTATCATATTAATTGATGTTACAACACCTGATGTGACAGGGTTATACGCGTCGGTAAAAATACCAATTTTCATAATATTACAACTCCTTAAAAAATGTATGTAAAAAATAATACATTTTTAGCTAAAATAACACAAATATTATATATTAATTAGAAAAAAAAGTCAATATTGTTAGAAAAATTACGTAAAATATCACTGTAATACCAATATATGAGATTACATAAAAAATAATTACAAAATGATTGACTAAAAATCGATAAATATGTTATAATTTAATTAGTTAAGTATTTGAATGTTTTACTTAATGTGGGAGGATGGTACTAATGAAAAAAATAAGAAAATTAAAATTTAAAGCAAGATTTAAAGAGGTATTAATATTAATAATTTTTATAGCAGTTACGTCTTTTGCTATAATTGAGATAAAAAATTTATTAAATCAAGAAAAGATCAAAAATTTAACTGAACAAATAAATATATCAGGTGGAACACAAGAAGGCGGTGGGATACTTGCATCTTTAGCTGAGGATACACCTTTAAGAGTTACTGGAAATGCGATAGCCGTTTTAGACATTCCTGCTTATTCTATTAGAGGACAAATAGCTGTGGGAACAGATGATGAAACTTTAAAAAATTTTATTGGAAAATTTGAGGGGTGTGCTGATCCAGGTCAAATTGGTAACTTTTGCTTAGCAGCACATAATAATATATATACAGAGCTATTTAGAAATTTACACAAAGTTCAAGTAGGAGATAAAGTAAGAATTGTAACAAAAACACATGAATACGTATATACTATAACTTCAACAGAAGTTGTTGAACCTACAAGAACTGATGTATTAAATGGTGGAACAAAAAGAGAAATAACTCTTATTACTTGCACACAAGCAGCAACAAAAAGAATTGTTGTAAAAGGTGAGCTTACTTCTGAAAGAGAGCTTGATGCTCAAGAGCAAGAAGAAGGTGTAATATAATGCCTAAAAAAATAAAAAAAGAAAAAGATCTAAAATTTAAGAATAATAAAAACAAGTTTATAAATGTAAATAATGTACATTATTATTTTATAGGATTATTTATTGTTTTAATATGTATATGTGTGGGAGTTGGTATATATAGATATTCTCAGGATAGCTATCATATAAATTCATCTAATGCTGTAGACAGATTAATATATAGCGAAAAAGTTGAGGGTGGATATGATGTATATTATGTTATAAGAAATGATGAAGGTAAAATATTTTCTACTTATAATACTCCAACTAGCAGTGAAGAAAATAAATGGGGAGAAAATAAATTTTTAGATTATAATGAAGAAATCTATGCAAGTGGTATTTTAAATTATGATACTCAAAGTAGAGAAAGTGGAGCAGATGCAGACTGGAGTCTTGAAATAGAGCTTGCTGATGGAACTGAAAAATATTATTCTAGTAATGCTAATGTTGAAATAGAGAAAGAAAAATTTGCTCAAGTCATAAAAAAATATTTTGATAAGGATATAATATATAAATAAAATGCATTATTTAGTTTTAGTAATAGCGTGTATAGCTATAGCACTTGTGTTTATTTGTAAATATTATGGATTGAGTATTATTTATCCTACATTAGTTATTATACTTGCAGTAGTACTGGATATTTTGTCTAATACTATTACTAGTAGAAAAGAAAATAATAGTTTAAAAAAGGATAATCTAGATGATTAAATAATTTAGATAGTGATATAAGGAGTAAATTATGTTTACTCTTTATATTTTTTGACTTTTTACATAAAAAATGTTAAAATATTACATGTAAAAATTAATTTTTTTAATAAGGAGGCGAAAAAAATGGCAAAAAAAGTGGTAGCAATTGTTGGAAGACCGAACGTTGGAAAATCTACTTTATTTAATGTACTTGCTGGAGAGAAAATTTCAATTGTAAAAGACATACCAGGAGTTACACGTGATAGAATATATGCAGACTGTGCTTGGCGTGGAACAACATTTCAAGTAATAGATACTGGTGGAATTGAACCAGAATCAGATGATATAATAATAAAACAAATGAGAAGACAAGCAGAGCTTGCTATGGATATTGCAGATGTTATTGTATTTATAACTGATATAAAGACGGGAGTTACAGTGTCAGATGATGAAGTTGCTCAAATGTTAAGAAAGACTAAAAAGCCAGTTATATTAGTGTGTAATAAATGTGATAAAGTTGGAGCACCACCTGATGAACTATATGAGTTTTATAGTTTAGGACTTGGAGATCCTCTACCTATTTCTGCTGGAAAAAAGCTTGGAATCGGTGAGCTTTTGGATGAGATATATAATAAATTTGATAATGTGGAAAATGAAATAGAAGATGATGAAACAATAAGAGTTGCAGTAATCGGAAAGCCTAATGCAGGAAAATCTTCCCTTATAAACAAAATACTTGGAGAAGAAAGGGTAATTGTATCAGATATTGCTGGAACTACAAGAGATGCAATAGATACGTATTTTGAAAATAAGTTTGGAAGATATATTTTTGTTGATACAGCAGGTATTAGAAGAAAAAATAAGGTATATGATAAACTTGAAAAATATTCTGTGCTTAAAGCAAAAAGTGCTATTGAAAAAGCTAATGTTTGCTTGTTAATGATAGATGCAACAGAAGGTGTAACTGAACAAGATGAAAAAATTGCAGGAATTGCACATGAAGCAGGAAAAGGCGTAATAATAGTAATAAATAAATGGGATTTAGTAGAAAAAGAAACAAATACCATGCAAAAATATAAAAAGAATGTTTATGATAAACTTGCATATTTAGATTATGCGCCAATACTGTTTATTTCTGCTGTTACTGGTCAAAGAGTAGATAAATTGTTTGAACTAATAAACGAAGTAGATAAGCAAAATAGTCAAAGAATTTCTACAGGAATGCTAAATGACGTATTATCTGATGCGATAGCTATAACTCAGCCGCCATCAGATAAAGGAAAAAGATTAAAAATATATTATATGACTCAAGTATCAATAAGACCACCTACATTTGTTATATTTGTTAATTCTAAAGAATTAATGCATTTTTCATATGTGCGATATATTGAAAATCATTTAAGAAAGCAATTTAGTTTTAAAGGTACACCTATACATATGATAATAAGAGAAAGAAAAAATGATAAAGATTAGTGAGGTATTATGAGTATAAATATAGTTTTAATATTTATTGTTGTATATATTATTAATATGTTTAATCCATCTATTATAATTTGTAAAATTAAAACTAAAGAAGATATACGTAGACTTGGCTGTATGGATGCAAGTGTATATAATTCATTTAAGGTAATGGGAAATTTTACTGGTATTTTAGTATTATTACTTACAATTTTTAAAGTAGTATTAAGTTATTATGTTGCTAAATTTATAGCTATTTATTTAGGAGAAAATATAGCAAGTACTATGTTTGTATCTACTGTTATTTTAGGATGTATGATGGGACACTGTTTTCCAGCTATATATAAATTTAATGGTGGAAAGGGTATAGTTGAATTTATAACACTTATGAGTATATTTAGTACTAGATATGTTGCTGTTTGTATGGTAGTAGGGTTAATTATAATAGCTTTAACTAGAGTAATAGCAAAAGGTACACTTGCAGGATGTATACTATATTTAATTTTATCATTAATACTTGGATGTAGCTATATACCAGCTTTAATTATATCATTACTTATAGTATTATATAAACATAGAGAAAATATTGACAGAATGATAAATAGACAAGAAAAAACAATATAGGAAAGGAAGATAATTTATGGAAAAAATGTTAATTTTTGGACACAAAAGTCCAGATACTGATACAATTTGCTCAGCAATTGTAATGGAGAATTTACAAAAAAAATTAGGAAAAGAAGTAGAAGCAGTAAGATTAGGAAATTTAAATAAGGAAACAGAATATGTACTTAATTATTTAGGTATTACTCCACCAAAAATGATTGAAAAAATTGAAGATGGACAAGAAGTAATACTTGTTGATCATAATGAATTTTCACAAAGTGTAGAAAATATTGAAAACGCTAAAGTAAAAATGGTGGTAGATCATCATAGAATTTGTGATTTTCAAACATCAGAGCCATTGTATTATAGAGCAGAACCTGTAGGGTGTACATGTACAATATTATATAAACTTTATAAGGAAAATGATGTGGAAATAGATAAAACAGTTGCATCACTTATGATAAGCGCTATTATTTCTGATACATTACTTTTAAAATCTCCAACTAAAACAGTTGAAGATG
>ERZ1643249.2319-NODE-2319-length-17915-cov-8.515342_pt1 | contig 17915 bp, 11 predicted proteins | sample MGYA00579263_ERZ1643249 | MGnify/ENA primary metagenome ERZ1643249 (study PRJEB29033, sample SAMEA4952264) | chicken gut metagenome | biome: Broiler Chicken; feature: Gastrointestinal Tract; material: Caecum | place: Ireland | collected 2018 | study: Broiler... | reverse complement strand
GACGAGTATTTTGTTTGAAATCTTTTTCCTTTTGACATAAAAATATGCACCCCCTTAAGTCTGTCCAACTTTTGGGGTGCATATCATGTTACGGCGGTATTTTTTTGTGAAGGGGCTATAAAAAAGATATTTTCGGCGTTTTGCTTACGGGATTTGAACCTCACGGCTCAGTCAGCAATCAGTTCTTCAATCACCTCCAATCCACCGATAAATATCACCTTTATGCGGTCTTTTGATTCGACTACTATGCACTCGATTATTTGGCGGACGATCTGATCATCGTATTCCAACGGTCTGTTTTTCAGACCTTCGATTACCGTGAATATCTCATCCAAGCGAAACTCGGTATTTTCTCTTTTTTGTTTCGTTTCGGCGATCTCGGCGAGCTGTCGCTGAAGGTCGCTTTTTTCGTCCATAAGCTCCTTGACTCTGTTCTCATCGAAGTCGCCTACGGTGTCGGAGGATATGCTCTTGAGCATGGCTGAAAATTCGGCATCGATTTCTGCGATTCGCACCTGTAGCTCGAAGGTCTTATCTTCGCATTCTTCACCATTCAACGCCATGCCGATATGGAGCTTGAGAGTTTTGAGGACATCGAGATCCATTTGGGCGGTCTTTTGGATTGCTCTCATAATTGCTTCGTGGAGCATCGTTTCTTCGACCGTCGGGGATTCGTGGCAGTATTTTTTACCGAAGTCAAGGCGGTTGATGCATCTCCACACATATCGCTTTTCGCCTTTGATTGTCCATGTACATCTGCGGTATGGGGTTTTGCATTCTCCGCATACGAGCAGTTCGGTTAAGGCGTATTTGCTTGAGTACCGTCCTTGCTCGGTTTTTGTTCCGACCTGCTTCACTTTGCGTTTCGATGTTCTTCTTGCAAGTTCCTCTTGTACTCTTGCGAAGGTGACATCGTCGATGATTGCAGGGTGGTTATTTTCTACGTAGTATTTCGGGCGTTCACCGTTATTAACTCTGACCTTTTTCGAGATGCAGTCTACGATGTAGGTCTTGTTGATGATGGCATCGCCTTTATATCTTTCGTTGGAGAGGATGGATTGGATGGTTGAGTATTGCCATTCAACCTTTCCGCTTGGCGAGAGGATTCCTCGTTCCTTCAGCTTTGCAATGATGCCACCGAAGCTATCGCCCATAAGGTAGCATTCGTATATGTATCTTACGGTTTCAGCTTCTTCGGGAACGATTTCGGGTTGTCCGTCAGCACCTCTGCGGTATCCGAGAAAGTTCTTGTAGTGGAAGTTTACTTTTCCTTCTCTCGCACATTGTGCTTTGCCGAACTTGATGTTGGCACTAATGTTTTCGGATTCGCTTTGTGCGATACTGCCGTAGATAGTGATATAAAATTCCGCGCCGGGCTGTGTGCTATGGATGCCTTGTTCTTCAAAGTACACATCCACACCGATTTCCTTCAGCATTCTCGTGTATTTAAGGCAGTCAACGGTGTTTCTTGCGAAGCGTGATATAGATTTCGTGATTATCATATCGACCTTGCCACGCTTGCAGAGCTTAATCATTTTATTGAATTCATCACGCTTTTTTACGCTCGTACCCGTGATGCCCTTGTCGGCGAATATAGCTACGAGTGTCCAATCGGGTTCGCTGTTGATTCTTTCCGTATAGTAGCGTTTTTGCACGTCGTAACTGTTGAGCTGTTCCTCTTGCTTGGTCGATACTCGGCAGTAAGCAACCACACGCTTTTGTCTATACTCTTGAGTTGTGCTTTCAGATACGCTTATTGTCGGCGGTATGACTCTAACGACTTTCGGTCTTGCTGTTGTTTCCATCCGTTGACTCCTTTCTTATGATTTGATTGTTTATGAGTATGAATTCTATGGTTTTGTTCTTGTTGAGGATAATGGCTTGAACCACCTTGTCGAGCAGTTCGGGGGTGAATGCCGTGATTGGCTCTGCGTTCTTTAACTCGGCTATTAACCTCTGCGTTGTATAGGCTGCCGAATCAATGTCCTTATATTTTTGCGACACGGCTTCGAGCATCTTTTTTCGTATCGTATCTCTATCGATGTCGATGCCGTCGAGCATACGGGCAATTTCGTTGTTCAGCTTGCGTGTTTCGTTGCTCGCTTCAACCGCTTGGGGGGCTTGCTCGTGGATAATGTCGGGATGTTCGATTAAGTGGTTTAACATCGCCATGATGTCACGGAGCAGTTCGGTATCATCCTTATCTATTCCTAATCGACATTCTTGGTTTTCGCACATCCATCGTGTTTGGCATTTCCTTTTGCTCTCAAAGCGACGCTTCATTTTGCTTTGACACACAGGACGGGAGTGTTCAGCTTGTAGATTTCAGCCTGCCTATCGGTTTCCTTTTGAGTGTTTCTTCCGCTTTTTAACGCTTGGATTGCGGTATGCATTTCCGTTGTTATCAGCGTAGGATAGGAGTCTGTTCCGAGGTATCTTTCATCTTCAAGGATTCTCTTAACTCTTGCCTTGTTCCAACCGTAGGTGCCGGGCAGGTATTCGATCAATCGCTCGTTTAGCCATTCGGCTATCTTGAGTAGGGATTGCCCTTCAAGGTAGGAGAGGCACACTTCGCCGACGATGGTTGATTCCATCGGATGAATGGCGATTACGCCATTGCTGTAGCAGTATCCGTAGGGGATGTTCCTATTCTTCATAAGCTTTTACACCGTCCTTTCTCTGTGATTTGCTCGGTGAGTTCTATGCCACCGATGAGCTTGAATGTTATCTCGCTGTTATCGTCGACCATGATTTTCTCGACGATTTCTTCGAACAGTCTTTCGTCGAAGTCTGCTTGCGGTATGAACTCCGCAATCGTTTCTTCGAGATCCTTGAGTTCTTCAAGCATCTCATCATCCTCGTCCTCGGAGAGTTTCTTTCTTCGCTCTATGCGGAGTTCGGAGATTTTGTTGTTGATTTCTGCGGTCTGATTTGCGTAGTCGGATGCGTTCAGCACTCCGTTGGAGTGGAGCTTGGCGATTACAAGGTTTCTTGCACCGAGGTCGGCAAGCTCTTTGTCGATCTCTCTTATTCTTTCTTGGCTCTTGCTTGATTTGTTCTGCAGTAGCTCTATTTGTTTGATGAGCGAACCTATAAGGTATTCGCTGTGGTCTTTGAGCTTGCAAGCCATCCGAGTGAATGCTTCATATATCATTTCTTCACGCACACGACGGCTCTTGCAGTTGCTATCGCCTTTGGCTCTGCCGTTACACAGCCAATAGGTTTTACCCTCGACAACCTGTCTGCGGAAGGTGTGACCACATTCGGGGCATTTCAGCTTTCCTGTGAGTGGGTAGACCGTTCTTGAGTAGGCTTCGCCACCCTTGAATCTTAACAGGTCTTGAACCGCTTGAAAGGTTTCTCGGCTGACGATAGGCTCGTTGCTGTTTTCAACGTAGTATTGGGGCTTTTCGCCTTTGTTGGTCATCAGACGGTGCGGAAGGGTTTCTGTATAGTATTTCTTTTGAAGCAAGGCATCGCCCATATATCTTTCGTTTGTAAGGATATATTTGATGGTGTGTCGATACCATTTGCCTTGTCCTTTCCTTCGGGGGATTCCATCATTATTAAGCATCGTAGCTATAAGCTGTGTTCCGAATCCTTGTAGGTATAGGTCAAATATTCTTCTGACGATCTTGGCTTCTTCCTCGTTGATTGCGAGTTTGCAATCTACAGAGTCATATCCGTATGCAGGGTATGTGCAGTTGTACTCGCCCGACTGCATTCTTCGTTGGATGCTCCAACGAACATTCCCCGATATAGCTTCACTTTCTTGCTGTGCAGCCATACTGGGGAATGTTACAATCATTTCCATATTCAATTGGTTGGTGTCGATGCCTTGTTCTTCAAAGTAAACGCTTACGCCGATTTCTTTGAGCATACGCAGAGCAACGAGCAGTTCTTCCGTGTTTCGTGCGAAGCGAGAGACAGACTTCGTAATGATGCGGTCTATCTTTCCGCTTTTGCAATCACGCAAGAGGCGATTCATTTCGGCTCTCTTGCTCATATCCGTGCCTGTAAGTCCTTCATCCGCATAGATATCTACCAACTCATACTCTGTGTGCTTCTTGCTGTATTCGCTGTAGTACCGAATTTGCGTTGCGAAGGAATGCAATTGGTCATCTGAATCGCTTGATACTCTACAATAGGCAGCTAATCGTATTTTGCTCATGCTTTGACTGAGTCTTGGTGTGATGTCCGTGATATGCATTTTCCCTCCTTCTGCAAGGTGTTCCTTGCTTTTTATTTACCTTTCGGTAGCAACAACAATACCACAAGAGTTCAAATACTTCCAGCGATTTTGCGTAGATTTTTCAAATTAGACATATATTTTTTCTGTACCGTAGTGATCCGCGCTGATCTCTACGATTTTATTGTATTCTTCCTCGGTAATAAGCTTCATTGCGAGTAGCATCCGAAGCATATTTACGCTGTAAACAAAAGCTGCGTTTTTCTTATCCTTCATTGAATACCTCCTTGCTTATTTCAAGATAGGTAGCAATGGCACGCTCTACCTTGAGCATATGCTCCGCATCAAGTGTGGTAACAAAATCGGATAGTCTTGTTTTATCAAGCGATTTCATATGTTCTACCATGACAAGGCTTTCTCTCGGCATAATTTCTTTGCCAAGGTATACATGCGACGACAAGTCTATTCTGCGAAGTGTGGAGGAGATAGGGGTTACAAGCACTACCTGACCGTGTTCATTTCCTTTATTATTAGAAATGATAAGTACCGGTCGCCGACCTCCCATTTCAGCTCCTTTCGTTGGATCAAGTTCGGCGTAATATATTTCGCCTTTTTTTACATTTAACATTTCGGTTTCCTCCTGATTAGTTCAGATAAAAAAGGCGGTCGCTTACCGTAAGATAAACGACCGCCTGTAATTGTATCAATCGTTTTTTGTTGTTCGTATTTGTTCTCAACGCCCCCGAACTTGGGAACACATCATCCGTCCATGCATTTGGACTCATGGGACTCTCACCCCCGTGTGGTTCTCACACAGACGCACCAGTTGGTTGCGACGGCTCACGGCTCTGCTACCGCTTCAACGCTCGACCTGTCTGCTATGCGTAAGTATCATTATGTTTTCTGCCTGTCGTGGCCTTCGTTACGAGTGCTGTCGCAACGTCAGAGTCCTGAAGGCACATCGCTGTGCGTTCGCTCTTGTGGCTCGTTCCTCTCGGAACAGCAGAAGGAAAGTAAATGAAGTGCTGATATTCAGTTGTCAAGGTTCAGTCGGAGACCTACAGAAAAAGCCCCCTCACTTTCTCTGCCGATTCAGTGAGGGGGTTGAGCGGAAAAATTTTTAAATTTTCAGAATTTTTTTTCAATTCACGAAGAATTTTATTCTTTCTATCGTTAATTGTTTTTTGCGGAATGCCAGATATTTTCGACCATTGCCGTTCAGAATATCCTTTAAAGAATAACGCTTCAATAAGCTCACGCTCATCGGACGGCAGAAGAGAAACAATATAACGGATGTGTTCAGCCATGAGCTTGTCCGTTACTTGTTCTGCTACGTTCTCGTCGGGATCAATGAGAATATCCTCTCCGCAGAATTCCTCGGTGTCAAGGGAGTTGTAGTAAATATCACCTTTGTCGATTGCGCGTTCACGGAGATATTTTTCTCTCCGTCTTTCACGATAAAATTCCGTATAGAATTCTTCGTCTACCTCCATCAACATATCGTGCAGAGATATAAAGAGCTTGTCCTTGAATTCGGTCTTTTCCTTGTCGCAATATTCTTGATAGGATATTTCTACGTACTCGTTATTTTCTTTTATAAAAACCTTTTTAGGTGCATATTTCATGCTATTGTCCTCCTGTCGTTTTTGATTTTGAAAGGTTTATTTTTCAAAATCCGACAGGAGGAGCGCGTATAGGCATAAAACGATAATTTTCGCAAGGGCAAACGAAAAGGCACTAATTGCGTGATACGCTTATTTGTGCGTACCATTCAACAAGTGCCTTTTCAAAGGTATTCAGTTTTTTATTATGTAGAGTAGCGGTTAAGCCATATCAAGTTCATAATCACTACTCATGACGAGTAGTGATGCGCAGTTACCCCAACGCATAATAAAATACCTCCTTGAATTAAGAATTGGCGTGGCTCGTCCAAGGGGGCCGGAAGATGACCACGTAGAAGTTTGTTCCATCCTATTGTTGTTTGAACATTTTTACTCGCCTCCTTATCGGAGTGCGAGTGTACGGCTTGTATGGTGCAAAAAACGATGAGCTTTAATAAGCCCATCGCGCTTATTTGCTTGTGGATTCAGTTATCAAATCGTTTCAGAGCATTCTTCGCAAGTTCCGTCTATAACGATTTGTATTCGCTTAATTTTTGCACCGCCTGATACGTTGCAGGCTGCCGTTGCTTTATGTATATCTGCATCCATCATGTCAATGACTCGTCCACACCTCTCGCATACAAAGTGAACGTGATCCTCGCAGTTGGCATCGTATCTCTCGTGATTGTTTACGTTGGTTACTCGGATGATCCGTCCGAGTTCTTCCAACTGCTTGAGATTTCGATACACCGTTCCGAGCGAGAGGTTGGGATTGTCGCCTTTTAGGTCGTTATAAATCATCTCGGCAGAAGGATGTTCCTTGGTGCCGCATAGATATTCATAGATGCTATTCCGCACCGCCGAGTTTCGGAGCTTCTTTTCTGTAGTAGAGAGCATTATTTTCCTCCGTTGGAATAATTTTCTCTATTATAGCATAAAATGATATGTTTGTCAATAATGAGTATCATTACTATTATAAATATCTGTTGTTTTATTCTGTCGAAAAAGAAAAGGCTGTCTCAAGTTTTAGCCTGCGACAGCCGACAGCTTAATAGTTATTTTATTTCTTCAAAAGCATAAAGTGCGAAAAATGGCTCTTCAGCATTTGTTTTGCGAAAATATAGTTGATATGCATACACATTATTAAGGATATCTTTACATCTCATAATAATATTAGTATTCTCACATTGACTCAAATAAAAAGCTAACCCAAATATTTCACTTTTCAGGACAAAGTGAGTATGTTCGAGTTCATACACCTTATCATCGATTGTTAAAGAAACAATCTTGAAATTGGAGTTATCCGAATTTGCAAACAAAGAATACGCAATAAGAGCATCATCTATTTTGGGTGTTTTAAAGGTGCAAAGGTTAAGGTTAGATGAAAGTTGTTTTTTACAAAGCAATCTTATTCCAAACAACGGCATGCTTTTTTGCCTTTCGGATATTGCTTTAGATGACTCAAGTTCTTCTTTAGTTTTTTGGTTATCAATATGACCAACTCTAATAGTTATTATAACACTCACCAAGGTGAATGCGCCGCCAATAATTTCAGCAGCTACTACGGTTAAGATATCTTGAAGTTTCTCATCTGTTATCCAACTTCTAACAATAAAACTAGTCGCTAAAAGAACCGAAACAAAGATAATGGTACACATAGTCATTATACCTATTTTTTTAGCTTCTTCATTCAGTTGCAATATAATCTTCAAAAAATAGTATGTAACTAAAAAATACAACGCTGTAATACCAAATGACAAAAATAGTACAGTAATTTTTTCAAAATATGGTTTTACTACGATACCTATCACAATAAAACTGATTAACAATGTTATTAATACTAAATATGTTAAGTGATGATTTCGGTTTTTGACTTGAATTTTTTTGACTTGAAACAACAGTAACGTGATTAAATAAAGAAGCGACAGTAAAATAGCACTTGAAATAATTTTATAGATATTCAATTGCAAGAAGAACTGCCTGTCAATATGTGTTGTGAGCAATGAAGAAAAAATGACAAATACAGAGGTTACAAAAACAGACCAATTGATCAAAGGGCTTTGTCTGCTGTTTTTCAAAAGTGCCGTTTTCATAATATAGATTAACTCGATTATTATTTCTGCCGAAATAATCAACCAAATCACTGTTATTAAAATTGGAGTCGGAAAAACAACAAACGGTATGATGAAAATAGCCAATACTTCCGTAAGTAGAAATATCGTGCAGAAGAACTTACAAAAAACTCGAATTTCAGGGCTTTTAATAAGATCAAGTTTTGTTTTAATTAAATAAATCATAGTTTTAATCAGATCCCCTCTTGAAAATAAAGATATTTTCAAGAGGGGGAGTAAAATTTATTTTAAAGTAGGATATTCTCCATCCATGACAGCCCAAACATTTTCATCCCAATTCAAAGAATCAAAGACAAAATCACTTGTTTTTATTGCTGTAGAACTTATAGCAGTTCCTTGGACACTACCATAAGAATTCGCATTACTATAATAGCAATTCTCGGAATTTGAACCTATTGATTGGGCAGAAGATGAACCGTATGAATGATTATAGGAACATGTAGATGAAGCGGATGCAGTTACTTTGCTTGCAGTAAAACAATTGCTAATAGTTGCATTACCACGAGCGTTTATACCACTTGCATATGCGTAGGCATAATGATATCCAGAACAATTACTGCCAGCATATCGATATGTATTGCTTGCGTTCACATTTCCTGTGGAGTAACAACATTCTATTTTTCCATTAGCAAAATATCCGCATATTCCTCCAGCATATACATAAATTGAGCGTCCTGCAAACAGAGAAGCATTACACGTCGCTGACACTGTTCCAGTTGTATAGGAATTTGAACACAATCCATCGTTTATGTATCCTGCGATACCGCCGGCATAATTTGCATTCCACGAGCCGGTTGTGGAGACAGAACCATCAAATATACACTGTGAAATGCTTCCTTTTTCAGAGTATGCAACAATACCACCCGCATAGCTTATTACATCAGCACCCTCCGCTCTGACTGAAGCAGAAGAACGACAACCACGGATAATGTTTGAATTGCAACCAGCGATTCCTCCCGCACAACTTCTTCCTGCCGTACCTACACCAGTATTGGAATCAGAAAAAATACTACCTGTTGTTACGCAATCAACGAGTTCTCCTGCATTATATCCAGCTATACCGCCTACATAAATATAATTAAATCCATAAACACCAACGCTACTCCAGCCTTTTAATTGTACATCACTTGTGCAATCATGTACCACCCCTGCATTATAAGCGGTGATGCCTCCGATATATAACGTTTTAAAACTGTCGTTGCTCTTTCGGTTGACTGTAATTGAAGTATTGACGAAACAGTTAATTATTTCTCCATAGTTCTTGGACACGAGAGCTGCAACATACGTTTCATCTAGATCTGTTGTTTCAGAAATTGTTAGGCCGCTCAACTTTAGATTTTTAATGACACCATTGTTTAACATTATTAGAGCGTTGTTTTCCTTTGACGATAGTGAGAAATTGTATATGGTGTGATTGTTACCATCTAGAACTCCATTAAAACTTATAAAGGATTCTATAGTTGCCCCTTCAAAATCCAAGTCATTCCATAGTACATATTTCCCATTACTAGACATATTCATAAACTGATCTTTGTTTGTAATTTTAATATAATCAGTCGAGAAACAAGTTGCATGCAGTTTTATTTTTTGATTATCAATATTTTTGATACCAATACCATCCTCGTATGCATAATATTCCCCGTTGTCATCATGCCAGCCATAGAACAAACAATTTTCTAATATCGGCAAATCATATTCAGTTGACGATTCAAGGAATAGATGATTCCACAGTATTCCGTTTACATACAATTCAACATAATAATCCTTCAAAGGCTCTACTGCAAACACATATGATCTACTTAATACATTTTGAGCATCATCTATTGTATAAATTGTTATTGTAACATAATCGTCCGTACTTATATCGCCTGATATTGAGATTTCTGGAATCAATTCTTCTCCAAAACTATCATAAATGGTAAACAAGAAATCAATATTAGTGTTTTCAGTAATTATGTACTCCTCTTGGTTTAAATGAACAGTAGGCAAGTCGTATATCTTTATATTTTTAATGATATCGCTTCTTTTTTCGTTACCCGCAACATCACGCGCGACAATTCTAATGTCAGTTGTTGTTCCAGCACACAATTCACTACCATCTGCGGCTTCAAGATACACATAGCAATCGTTGCCGAAACTATCTTTTGACTGAACATTAAATTCTTTACCTTGCCCTAATAACGATGCAATATCGCTTGCTCCTGCAGAATATGTTAAGGAAATATCGTCTTCAGAATATACCTTAATCTGTCTGTTAAGAATAGCTTTATTGCCTGCGATATCGGTTGTAGTCAATTCTATTTCTATGTATTGACCGCCAATTTGATTTCCTTTTACAACCCTCAAATCGACATCAAGCGGCTTGCCGAAGCTGTCATATGCTGTAGTAGATAACAAATCTCTTGCAGGCAGATACAAATAGTTGTTACAATCTTCTGAGAGTGTGCCACCATCATCGGGTATTATATCGCCATAAATATAGAACGAGACATTTGCGGAATAATCATATAGCCGATAAAACCAAAAGCAAACCAAATCGCCTGCTTCAGCTGTAAAAGTAGTAGAGCGATATGAGTTGGTAACTCTTGCGCTCACGTTCAAAATATAAGATTGATCCGTTTCATTATAACCATGCAAATTCAAGAAGGTTTTTTCATTTGAAGAATCCACTTTATAGCAAATGCGATAAGTACCAGATGTAAGAACTGTAAAGTACATATAATATCCAGACGAGCGAACTCCAGCTTTCGATGTGGATACCACAAAGGCATTAGATGCACTATTATAATTATCGGTTATATCAAGATGTACATTTCTATCGATTGAACTCGTTTTAAAGTTGATTTTTTTCCAACCAGCATATAACGTAAGATTCGTATCGATCGCACTTGTAAAATCAAACGCATTAATGCATTCAGGTTCGGAATACCATCCAGCGAAAGCATATCCTTCTTTCGTAGGTGTATTTGGATACAACAATTTTGTATCTTGGGTTATGACTTGGGTTGCAATATCACCAGTGCCACCCATCAAATTGAACTCAACAATAACTCCTTTTTGCGCCTCAAGAATATCCGAATCCTTTATGGCTCCAGCATTGCATGATATTGACGGTATTCCATATACTTTGAGTTGATAATCTCTTTCTGTAACATTGCCAGCAACATCACTTACCTTTGCGGTAACTGTTAAAATAGTTCCGGCACTTTGAGTTCCTTCCTTTACAACAAGGGTAATAGGAATTTCTTCTCCATATGTATCTACCGCAGTTATACCCAACAAATCTGCAGTTATAATGTCATTAACTTTAATGTTTTCATTGTATGCATCAGAAATTGTCGGTGTTGCATATACATTGCATTGAACATCAATGTTGGTCACATTTCCTTTGCTGTCGGTTGCGGAAATACGAATTGTTATAGCATTTCCAGCAGAGATTGTTCCACTTTGCAACGAGACATTAACTGCCACACTTTCTCCAAAAGAGTCTATTGCAAAAGCATTAAATGTGTTGGCATCTATTGTGTCGTTAATGCTAATAGCAGTCTTGTTGGTATAAGTGATTTTAGGTAACCCGTATACTTTTACTCCGTGAATAAATCCATAAGTGATGTTGTTAGCATCATCGACTGAGGCGACAATGATTGTAATGATATCACCGGCTTCGTACTTTTCTTCGGCATATACGAGTATTTTCGTGGGATTTCCAAATGTGTCCAATCCGCTCGCATTAAAATGCTCCGCTGTCAATTCATCCGAAATATTGATGTAACTAACTGTGGTGTCGTATTCAAGCGTTGGATCTCCATACACTTTAATATTCGATATCGTAACTTGTTTGGATTTGGTGCCGCTACTAGCAATAAGTCTTATAGTAATAGTTTCACCTACTGCTTGCGTTCCATTTACACTAACGGTAAACGTTGCAAGATTACCATCGGTATCAAGGCAAATCGCACTAAAAAGATCTGCTGTAATCTCGTCATCAACGGATATAGCTATTTTGTCAACATCATACTTGATCGTACCAAGTGCAAACGTTTTCCAATATGCCGTCAGCGTAATATCATGATCGGGCATGGTAGTTGCATTGTATTCAGTTCCATCAAGATACCAACCATTAAAGCTATAACCACTTCTTGTAGTCACGTACTTACCAATGTCAAGTCTTTCACCATACGCAAGCTCAATACTGTCAATAGGCGTTCCTCCGCTTGTAACGAAGGTTACTGTATAAACAGCTCTTTCCCATTGAGAGTAAAGCGTGGTATCAGAATCTTTATCCCAAACCTTAACACTAGTTCCGGTTGCATCGGTGTACATCACACCGTTTTCATCAGCATATCCAAGGAACTTATATCCATCTCTTGCATTCGGTACATTAAGAGTGAAGTTCTGTCCGTATGTGGCAGATCCTTTGGATGCAGTAACAGCATATCCACCGTCAAGAACAGTCGTGCTACCTGTAATGTTCACAGTAGCCGTACCCGTGGTAGTAGAGCTGAATGCTCTCGCTCCAATGTAATAGGTTTGGCCTGCGGTTACGTTATAAATGATGAGGAAGTTGACACCGTCAGAAGCGGTATCGTCATCTTGAGCAAGCACAGCCATATCAGAGCTGTAAAGCACGCCAAAAGTATCGTAGCTTCCCGATGCGGTAATCGTAATATTACCGGATACAAGAGGTACGAACATAAGCATCTTCTCATACTTTCCGTTAAGAGTAACATTCGAGCTGCCGTTAATTGCAATAGCAGTCGCATTCTCAACCTTTACCCATTTTGCATAGAGGGTTGTGTCGCTCGTTACAACAGCGGTAAAGTCATAGAGAGAGCCTGTGCAGCTTTCATTCTCATACCAACCTGCAAAGATATAGCCATCTCTTGTAGGTACGGTAGGATATTTAAGAGTTGCAGTAGGAGTTACTGTCTGACTTGCAATTGTTCCTTCTGCTCCGTTAAGGTTGAAGGATACGACACAGCTTGCTTCTTCATTACCGTCAAGCCATACGTTGTAGGTGTTTGCGGTAAATTTAGCATAGAGTGTGATATTGTCAATCTCGCCGCCAGCAACGGTAGTTACCGCTGTTGCATAGGAATCGTCGGTATACCAGCCACCAAATGCATGACCTTTCAAAGTTGCATCTGCAAGGGTGGTCAGATCGGTTTCAATCGTATAGGTGAGAATGTTGCTATGAGTTGCTCCGTCTGCCGTTACATAGGTAATGGTATATTCGGTAGCAGTCCATTTTGCAAACAACTCTACTACACCGTAGCTTCCTGATGCAATTTCGGTAATTACGTCCGTGCATTCCGCATCAGTGTACCAACCTGCAAAGCTGTAACCGGTCTTTGTGGGAGCTTTAAGAGTAATCTTTGCACTAGTTATGGTGTAAGTTGCAGGATTGCCAGAATTGTTCGTTCCACCGTTAAGATTGTAGGCGATATTGTAATTCGCAAGATCCCACTTTGCATACAGAGTAATATCCTCTGAAGGCATTGTAGCGAATGTATATTTGCTTGTAAGCGAAGCATTTGAATACCAACCTGCAAAGGTGTAGCCGTTCTTCGAAGGTGCTTCGGGAGCAGTTACGCTCGTTGCGTAGTTCTGTGTAATTGCAGAAACACTAGTTCCACCATTGGATTCAAAGCTAATGGTGTATTGGTTGATCGAATAGTGTGCATAAAGAGTAATCTTTCCGCTAGTTCCGACCTTAAGCTCGGTCACAACAGAGGAAGTAAATTCTGCATCGGTAAACCAACCGATAAAGGTATATCCCACCTTGTTCGGAGCGTAAAGCTCGATCTTATCTTCCACGGTGTATTCGACAACGTTGTTTTCGGAGTTCGTACCACCATTCAATACATACTCGATTTCATAAACAACAGGAGTCCATTTTGCGTAAAGAGTGATATCTTCTGCAGGTTGAGTTGTGAAGGAATAAGCATTTTTCAATGCCGCATCGCTGTACCAGCCTGCAAAGGTGTAGTGTTCCTTCGTAGGTGCAACGGGAGCAGAGATAGTCGTTCCTTCTACATTGCTGATAGAATTAACAGGGCTACCGCCGTTGCTTTCAAAGGTTATGGTGGAGACATAATCCCAATGAGCATAGAGGATGATGTTTCCTGTGGTTCCGGCAGTAATTCCGGTTACCTTGCTACCACCTTCAGCTGCAGTATACCATCCCTTGAACACATACCCCGAAAGAGTTGCGTTATTGAAGGTGATGTTGTCGGTTACGATATATTTTGTCGGGTTTCCTGTAGCCGTTCCACCATAGGTTACATATTCAATGGTGTAGGTGATAGGAGTCCATTTAGCGTAAAGTGTAATATCTCCGTTGCTTCCCTTAGCAATGGTAAGGTTTGCAGGAGTTGTGCATTCTTCGTTGGTGAACCAACCGTCGAAGGTGTAACCCTCTTTGGTAAGAGGATGGATTGTGAAGTCCTCACTAGCTGCATTGTAGTGAGTGGGGTTATTATTTGTTGCACCGTTCACATTGTTGTAGGTAATGTCGTATTCTTCAAGACCAAACTGTGCGTATACCGTGATATCCCCAGCCGTACCTTTAGTTATACCGAGCATCTTCACGCCTGCACCAACGTTCTTCTCGGTGTACCAACCATCGAAGGTATATCCTACAACTTTGCACACGAGAGCTGCGAACTCGAACTCATCTTCAACGGTGTAGGTAGTCTTTACGGTTGTTCCTTCTGCATAATCGCCGATTGCGTTGTCGTAAAGGAATGTGATGGTATAAGTAATAGTTGTCCACTTTGCAGTAAGGATTATATTGCCTAAAGAGCCTTTAGAGATTACAGTCACTTGATTATCATTCTCGTCATACCATCCTTCAAAAATATATCCGGTCTTTGAAAGATTTTCAAGCGTAATGCTCTCGCTTTCGATTGTATAACTTGTTTGGTTATCGTGAACCGCATCCTTTGTGTTTTCATATCTTATCGTGTATGGGATAGGGGTGTAAATTGCATCAACAATAATGTTTTCTGCGCCAAGGGTATAGTTCGCCCATGCACCTGTGTATCCCACATGGTTAGGAACAGGAGGCTCGGTGATAGACTCACTCTCTACCGTGAACTTAATAGTTTCAACAACGGTATCCCCATCCATGAAGATTGCCGTGTATTCAATAAGCTCCCATTTTGCATAGAGATTGATGTCACCTGTAGTACCAATAGCGATTTCGCTTACTTTGTTAGCAAGAGCTGCATCGGTATACCAACCAAGGAAACGGTAACCATCTTTGCTTGCATCAGAAAGTGCAAGAGGTTGATTTTCTACATCGTAAGCTGTCGGATTGCTATTAGTCGCACCATCTACGTTATGATAGGTAATATCATAGCCGATCACACTCCATTTTGCCGTGAGCGTAATATCTCCTGTGCTTCCTTTCGCAATCTCAGTTACCTTTTCCTCTCCGTTGTACCATCCCTCGAACACATAACCGGTCTTTGAAAGATCCGAAAGGGTGATGGTATCGGTATTCACATTGTAGCTGGTAACGTTACTGTTTACCGCATCCATTGTATTGCCGTAGGAGATAGTATAGTTATTGATTTCAAATTTGGCATAAAGGGCGATTGCTCCCTTCGAGCCTGCCGAAACAGATTCTACCTTGGTGGTATATGCTGCATCGGAATACCAACCAACAAAGGTATATCCAATCTTCTCGGCATCAGACAAGGTAAAGCTGTCCTCTATCGTGTACGATACAGGATTGCTATGCGTGCCGCCATCATTTTCGTATGTAATGTCATATTCAATCGCGCTGAACTTTGCGTAAACAGACATATCGCTTGAAATGGGAGCATCCATCAAGGAATTGGCCGTAAAGGGCTTACTCCACACGTCTTTATCCCAATACCAACCGTCAAAGGTATATCCTTCTTTGGTGGGATTTTCGGGAATTGCTATTGCTTCATCTCCGCTTGTTGTGATCGTTTCATAAGTTTCTCCGTTTACCTTGAAGGAAAGGTTGAAGTTTTCAACCTCATTCTTACATGCTGAAAACGAAAAAACGCTAAAAACGAGTAACATCAAACAAAGAAAGCTTAATACGATTCTCTTTTTGTTTGTCATTTCTTTAAACCCCCTAATTTGCTTGCTTTTGGTATATTGTTGAAATATATGTTTTTAAAATGCTTTCACACATTCGTTACCTCCTTGTATAATAAAATAAAGATTTGATTTAAAAAGTATTGATTATCGCATAGCCTCTATGAGATAATATTCTCGCAGACAGAGGTTTCTCGTTTTCCTCCTTGCGGCACAGTCCGCGGTAATAAGAGTGAGAGCCTCTGTGCGGCGGGTTTACATGAATGAGCTGGATGTCGGTTCGGCGTTGCCGTTCTCTTCGAATATCTCACAAGGTTGTGTTCCGTCGTTTCAGCGGCACTCTTTCTGCAATTTTTTACAAAAGAAGGGAAATACCATGTTTTTCGTAGGCATTGACATCGCAAAGAATTCTCATGAGGCAGCTATCATCGGCGAAAGCGGCGACATCGTCGTAAAACCTTTTAAATTTGCCAACTCGCTGAAAGGGTTTGAGAAGTTTCTAGCCGCCGTTCAGGGCGTATCGGAAGATTTATCCCAATTTGAATTCGGCATGGAAGCAACGGGACATTACTGGCTCAATCTGTATACCAAACTCATAGACTTCAACGTTGTCGTGCATGTGATCAATCCCGTACAGTCGGACGCGTTGCGCGGACTATATATAAGAAAGACCAAGAACGACGCGAAAGACGCGTTCATAATCGCCGAACTCATCCGCTTCGGCAAATATTCCGAAACAACGCTTTCCGATTCCGATCTGCTCTCTTTGCGCGAACTCACCCGCCAAAGGTTCTACCTCGTGGATTGCGTCTCCGACGTCAAAAGAAAGGTCATTTCATTCATGGATAAAATATTTCCTGAATATCAGACTTTGTTTTCCGACACATTCGGCGCGACGTCCATGGAATTGCTGCAAACCTATACTTCCCCCGACGTCATTGCCGAGCTGGACACAGAGCTTTTCACGCGCTTCTTAAAGTCGGTTTCTCACGGAAGATTCGGAAAATCCAAAGCCGAAGAGATACAGAACATTGCTAAAAATACCTTCGGCTCGTTTCTGTTCGCGGACTCTGCCACGCTCGCCATACGGCAATTTATTCAGCAGATAAAACTTTTGGAAGAGCAAATCAAAGAGATAGAGAACTTCATTTCAGACAAGTTCGCCTCCTTTGATTGCAAACTCGATACGATTACAGGCGTGGGCACAACGCTCGCCGCCTCGTTCCTTGCAGAAATAGGCGACATTACCCGCTTCGATTCCCCCGATAAACTTGCAGCTTTTGCAGGAATTGATCCGTCTGTGAAACAATCCGGAGAATTTAACGGCACGCGCAACAAAATGTCCAAGCGCGGCTCGCCCTATCTCAGGCGTTCCTTTTGGCTGGCTGCCGTTTCAGGCATTCGCTCCAACCCCGCATTGAGAGCTATTTACGACAAAAAGCGCGCTCAGGGCAAACACCATGCCGTTGCCGTTTCTGCCGTCATGCACAAACTCTGCAATATTGTGTTTGCCATCCTGAAATCCAACGAGCCTTACAAAGTCATTCTTCCTGAATAATTTTTCCTTTATATGCTTGACTTTTTATAGCTGGTCTTATAGATGACTTGTTTTGATTTTATTTGAACACCTATTAGTGTAATAGGTGATAGAAATACAAAATAATTATATCATAATATAATTAAAACTTCAATACTTTCGCATAATATAGGAAAATTTTTCATTCAAAAGTTCATTTTTTTGTTGATAGGTGATTAAATGTTAAATAAGTGAACGCCTATTACACTAATAGACGGTTGAAAATAGTTAGAGTTTGCGCCTTGAAAAAGGTGCTTTTTTATTCTTCTTCAAGAGCGATATTTTTTATGGGAACCTCTAAAAATTAGTTCCCAGTATTAAATTTTGCGATTCAACAGCGA
>ERZ1643249.2315-NODE-2315-length-17927-cov-5.803603_pt1 | contig 17927 bp, 25 predicted proteins | sample MGYA00579263_ERZ1643249 | MGnify/ENA primary metagenome ERZ1643249 (study PRJEB29033, sample SAMEA4952264) | chicken gut metagenome | biome: Broiler Chicken; feature: Gastrointestinal Tract; material: Caecum | place: Ireland | collected 2018 | study: Broiler... | reverse complement strand
CGGGCTTTCGCTGGGGGTGGGTTCCGGTGTAAGTGTTGGCGTGGGAGTAGGCGTTGGAGTAGGCGTTGGAGTTGGAGTCGGGGTAGGCGTGGGCTCCGGTTCCGGCTGGCTGTTCTGGTCGTAGCGGGTCAGAATAACCGCTGTCTCCGCCCGGGTTGCCTGGCCGGAGGGATCAAAGCAATTTCCCGGCTTACCGCTGATCACCTGCTCCGCCTGGGCCCAGTCCACTGCGGGAACCGCCCAGGACGAGATCTCGTCCCCATCGGCATAGGGTGTACCGGCGCTGGCGGCCGGGCTGCCTGCATAGCGCCACAAAATGGTGGCCACCTGTTCCCGGGTCACAGGATCGTTGGTACCAAAGGTCTGGCTGCTGTACCCGGTCACATAGCCGTTCTGTTGGGCCCACAGCACCGCTTCGGAGTACCAGGCATCGTTTTCTGTATCGGTAAAGTTGTCCCTGCCGCTCACCGCCGGACTGCCCGCCATCCGGTAAAGTACAGTGGCCAGCATGGCCCGGCTCATGGACAATTCCGGCGCAAACATACTGCTGGAGATGCCGCTCATCAGCCCATTGTCATACACATAGGATACCGCTCCGGCGTACCATACGCCGGGGACTACGTCGGCAAAGGACCCGCCGCTCTCCGCGGCCTGGACCGTTCCGCCAAAAGGCAGAGGGATCATGGCTGCCAGCAGTGTGCCTGCCAGCAGTCTGGATGCTGCTTTTCTTCTTACCATGGACTTTCCTTTCTGCGTAGGACTCTGTTCTGTTTTGGATAATGCGATTGATAATAGCATAACAGAAATCCAGCTGTTCGACAAGTTTTGAACAGAAATTTTATAATATTTGCTATTTTCCTTTTTTCCCGCCCAAGATAGTTCCAAGCAGTATACATAAGTTTGTAAACCCTTCTACACAAAAAGGCTCCCGCCAACGGCGGGAGCCTTTTTGTACGATAAAATCAACCCAGTTTGCTATACTCTGTTTCGGAGACTGCTTCCAGCCATTCATTGGAGCAGTTCTCACCAGGCACTTCCAGGGCAAGATGGGAAAACCAGCTGTCCGATGCGGCGCCATGCCAGTGCTTGACGCCAGTGGGAATGTTGACCACATCGCCGGGATGCAGCGCCCTGGCCTCCTTCCCCCACTCCTGATACCAGCCCCGGCCGGCCACACAGATCAAAATCTGCCCGCCGCCCTTGTCAGCGTGATGGACGTGCCAGTTGTTCCGGCAGCCTGGCTCGAAGGTCACATTATATACCCCCACCTGGCTGACAGAGAGGGGCTGCAGGTAACTCTGGCCCACGAAGTACTGAGAGAACCCGTCGTTGGGCGCCCCGATGGGAAACACCATTTCTTTCTGGTGCATGGCCTTACCATCATCGCCGGCATCCTCGGCCCACACTTCCTTGGCCATACGGAAGGCCGCCCAGGCCTTGGGCCAACCTGCGTAAAAGGCAGCATGAGTCAAAATCTCCGCAATCTCCTGCCGGGTAATACCGTTTTGCTTGGCAGTGCTCAGGTGATACTGGAAGGAGCTGTCCACCAGCCCCTGAGCCATCAGAGCCACAACCGTGACCAGAGAACGATCCCGCAGGGAGAGTTTGTCCTCCCGGCTCCACACCTGTCCAAACAATACGTCGTCATTCAACTCCGCAAATTTCGGAGCAAACTCACCCAGCGCATCTCTGCCCGCCGTCTGCTTCACTGCCATAACAAATACCTCCTACTCAAGAGAAAATGTAACCTGAACCCTTCCCTCTCCCAGCTTCGCCTGCAAATCGGTGGGATCATCGAGCTTTGCAAGCCGGGTGAAGTTCCAGGTATTCGTACCGTAGTAAACCGTAATCTGATTGCCCTGATAGAGGATCACATCCCCCGGCTCCGTGGTGATCTGCTGGTCATTCCGGGTCAGCGTGGTACCCAGCGGGCCCACTTTTTCAAAGCCACCGTAATCCTCCATCTCGATGGTCACCGGCCCCTGTGCCAGCAGCTCCTTGAATTCACGGGCCGAGCTGTTGTCCTCCAAGGTAGCCAGCAGTTCCTCATCGCCTACTGTGATCTTCAATGCCGTTTCCTCCTGACCGGATGCCGTCTCCGCAGATTGTGTCTCTTCTGGAACGCTGCCGCCGCAGGCCGACAGTCCCAATAGGGCAAGGAGCATACACAGCCACTTTGCCGCGGTTCTCATACGCCCTTACCCATCTTATAGGCCTCGGCCAGCTTTTCGGTCAGACGGGCCATATCGCCCGGGTCATTGACGCCGCCGCCCCGTACCACACCGGCCAGCCGAGCCTTTTCAAAGCAGGCGATCCAGCCATTCAGGCCGTTGACAGGGCCGTCAGAGGCGCTGTCCTCCTCCTCAGCGGAGGCGGTGAGTAAGTAGATATCCCGGAAAGCGTAGTCGGCCGCGTACAGGGAATTGGCCCGGTCCAGCAGGGTTTTCATCTGGCCGGACATCTCGTAATAGTACACCGGGGTGGCAAAGCAAATCACATCCGCTGCCGCCATCTTTTCCACAATCGCGTTGGCGTCGTCCTGAATCACACACCGGGACTGCTTCAGACAGGCCAGACAGCCCCTGCAAAAGTGCAATTCCTTCCCCTGTAGGGAGAGCAGCTCCACCTGATGGCCGGCCTCCTGGGCACCCTGGACAAACTGCCGGGCCAGCAGATCAGAATTGCTGTTGTGACGCAGGCTGGTAGAAATCACCAAAACTTTCTTGCTCATGCTTCGTCCTCCTCGCCGATGGTCCGTATGACTTTTGCAGGTACGCCGCCTACCACGGTATTCTCCGGCACATCTCTGTTCACCACCGCGCCGGCGGCCACAATGGCGCCGTCCCCGATGGTCACACCAGGCAGAATGGTAGCATTGGCGCCGATCCACACATTCTTCCCGATTCGGATCGGTGCGGGGATTATGCTGCCTCGGTCTTGCGGCGAGGCAACGTGGTTAAGGGTCGCCAGCACCACATTATGACCGATGAGGGCACCATCCTCGATAAAAATGCCGCCCTGATCCTGAAATTTGCACCCCGCGTTGATAAACACATTCTTTCCAATATGGATGTTTTTTCCACAGTCCGTGTAAAAAGGCGGGAAAAGCCCGAAGCTCTCATCCACCGGCTTGCCGATCAGCTGAGAAAACAGGGCCCGCAGCTGCGCCGGTTCATGATAGCTCCCGTTGATCTCCGCGGTAATCCGCAGGGCCTCCTGGCTGACGCCGTGCATGAATTGGTGAACCTCGCTTCCGCCCTGCACCACGTTACCGCTGTTCAGTTCATTCAAAAATTCTTCTAGCTCCATGTTACGCTCCCAATTCTTCAGGTATTTGGTTTCATTGTATCACCGGCGCTTTCAGATAACAAATACCTATATAGAATATCTTACTATGCTTGAAACCTATAGTTAAGTCATGCTATTATCTATACAGAGGTGAGCGCTATGGAGTTGAGAGTGCTTCAATATTTTCTGGCCGTGGCACGGGAACAGAATATCTCAGCGGCGGCACAATCCCTTCACCTGACACAGCCCACCCTCTCCAGGCAGCTCAAGGAGCTGGAGGAAGAGCTGGGTAAGCAGCTGATGGTCCGGGGCAACCGGAAGATCACGCTGACCGAGGACGGTATGCTGCTGCGGAAACGGGCGGAGGAGATTCTGGAGTTGGTGGACCGGACGGAGAAAGAGGTTATGCAGTCCGGCAACACCGTCAACGGGGATATCTATATCGGCACCGGTGAGACAGACGGCGTGCGCCAAATCGTTGGGGCTGCCAAACAGCTGCGGGAGCGCTACCCGGGTATCCATTTCCACATCGTCAGCGGCGACGCTGTGGACGTATGCGAGCGGCTGGACAAGGGGTTGTTGGATTTTGGCGTCCTTCTTGGGGACATGGACAAAACAAGATACCATTATATGGAGCTGCCTATGAAGGACACCTGGGGGGTACTGATGCGGCGAGACAGTCCTCTTGCCCGGCAAGACACCGTTTCTCCCCATGATCTGTGGGACAAGCCTCTGATCCTCTCCCGGCAGGTGGATAATAAAAGCGGCCTGTACCGCTGGCTCAAAAAAGAACCCTCGGAGCTCTACACCGTGGCCACCTATAATCTGATCTACAACGCCTCGTTAATGGTGGACGAGGGGCTGGGATACGCCTTTACCCTGGACAAACTGGTAAACACCACCGGCAGCAACCTGTGCTTCCGGCTCCTGAAGCCAAAGCTGGAGCTGGGGATGCACCTGGTCTGGAAAAAATCCCAGACATTTTCCAAGGCGGCAGAACTGTTCCTGGAGCAACTGCAGAATCACCTGTCCTCTTCTCAAAACGTAAGCAAATAATTTGGACGCCCGGCTGATGCCGGGCGTCCATTTTTGCTGCTTTGTTCTTTCTTTGTTTGTAAATTCAAGGATACTGCAGGTCTGTTGCGCCAATCATTCTCCTTCGATTACTTCAGCTGCACCCCGTCCCGGAAGGCGTTGCCCGCCTTCTCACCCAGCTTGCGGTAGGTATTGTGGATGGGGTCAAAGATAATGGGCTGCAGCTTGTCCGGATCGATCTTTCCGTCCTCTCCCAAAACCGACTCATCAGCACTGACATTTACGATCTCGCCTACCAGACGGCAGCTCTCCGGATCATAGCTGACCAGGCGGCACTCCACAGCCATAAGCAGCTCATCAATAAGGGGCGCATCCACAAATTCTGCTTTGCTGGTATGCCAGCCCGCCTTTTCCAGCTTATTGGCCACGTTATTGCCCGACTCAATGCCCACATAGTCGCAGGCCACCATCTGCTCTGCCGTGGCCATACTCACTGTAAAAGCCTTTCGGGCCAGAATATTGGCGGTGGTCTTATGACCGGCGCTGATACACATGGACAATTCTTTCTCCTCGCTGATGCCGCCCCAGGCCGCATTCATGGCGTCCGCCGTGCCATCTTCGCCATAGGTGGCCAGGATAAAGACCGGCTGGGGGTAGGTCCAGGGTTTTGCTCCAAAATTCTTACGCATAAAAGATACCTCCTGTTTGATGATTTTCAGCAGTTACCTGTATAAACATCGTGCAGTTCTTCCCGTGCCACATCTGCCAGGCGGTAAACCGTCTCCACCGGCGTAGGTGGACGGTCCGCCATACGATGGCGGGGGAAAAAGCGGGAGATGTGCAGGGGAATGTGGGAATCGACCGAGGAGAGCCATCGGGACAGGGCCCGGATCTCCTCCTCCGTGTCATTTTCTCCCGGCACAATCAGCGTGGTGACCTCCAAATGGCAGCGGCCGGCAGCCAGGGAGATGGAGCGTTTCACACTCTCCAGATCTCCTCCCAGAGCACGGTACCATCGTTCGGTAAAGCCCTTCAAATCAATGTTTACCGCGTCGATCAGCGGCAGCAGCTTCCGCCACCAGTCCTCTGCAATGGTACCATTGGTCACCAGCACGTTGAGCATCCCGGCCTGGTGTACCAGCGCGGCGCAGTCCCGCACATACTCATAGCCAACCAGCGGCTCATTATAGGTATAGGCCACACCGATATTGCCCCGGCTGGCCAAACGTACAGCCTCCCGTACCAGTTCTTCCGGTGTGCAATCCCTGGTTGGGAATGTCTCCCCTGCTCCAGCGATCTCAATATTCTGACAGAAGGAACAGCTCAGATTACAGCCAAAGCTGCCCACCGACAGTACCATACTGCCTGGATGGAACCGGCGCAGCGGCTTTTTCTCAATGGGGTCCAGGGCCAGCGCGGTCAGCCTGCCATAGTTGAGCGGGACAATCCGTCCGCCCCGGTTGCCTCTGGCCCTGCACAGCCCGGTCTGTCCCTCCGCTAATTGGCAGCGGTGAAAACACAATTCACACGAGATGCTCATCGGTGCCGCACCACCTGAAATCGCTGGATCTGATACCGGTCCTCCGCGCCGATCCCGCCCTTTTGCCGGGCAATATCCAGCTGCTGCGCCACTGTGTCCACACCTTCCAGGTCAGGCAGCAGCAGTCCCCGCCGCTGCCCGCAGCTGACAATGACTCCATATTGTCTGGGGTCCAACTGATCGGGGGAATCCACAGTTTCCGGCTCCCCCAACACATCCACGCTGTACTCCAACTCATCCAGCTCCCGGGCCCGCACCGCCGGGAACCGCGGATCTCGGATCCCGGCGGAAATGGCGTTTTGTATGATCTCCCAGGCCACATTTCTCTGGGTTGGCGCAATGGTACCGATGCAGCCACGGAGCCGTCCGTCCTTATGGAGGGACACAAAGGCTCCTGCCGCCTGACTGGTCAATTCCTGGGGCAATCCCGCAGGCAGCTGCCCCAGAGGATCACCGGTCCGCACATAAGTCTCCAGCGACAACCTGGCCAGCTTTACCCAGGGGTCCTCTTTAGCACGTCTCTCCTCCAGCTGGGCCTGCCTGACCTGCTGGAATGCGGCAGCATACCGACGGCCCTCGTCCCGTCCGGTGACCGGAAACAACGCCACCGCGTATCCCACCCCGAAAGTACCCTCATGACTCAAAAGCCGGGGCTCCACCGCCAGCCCATCCAAGGCTCCAGACATCATCTGGAAGGCACGCAGGCCGCATTCAGCCGCCCGCTGGCAGAGCTCTGCGTCCATGGTGAGGAATTGCAGAAAATCACCCGACGCCATAGTCTCTGTCACCCGCCGGTCAAAGACCGGTCCCTCCGGCGCAAATCCATAGGGGCCGTTAGATTTCAGTTTATGAGAGAGATCGCCGCTGGCCACAAACACAGCCCGGCGGCCCAATGCCTCTGCCGCCTCGGCTACGCACTGTCCCAGTCGGTAGTGCTCCAGCGAAGAGAAGCCGGAAAGGCCCATCCGTATGATGGGGCAATCCACACCCGCTTTGCGGAGAAAAACAAGAGGAATCAATGCTCCATGGTCCAGAGCGGGGTTACGCTGGCCCAGGGTGCCAGCCTCCAGACCTTTTTCCCGGGCTCGACGCACAATTTCATCCCGCAGCGGCCCGTCGTACTCTACCTCAATGCGCACCTGCGGGGCGCCAAAAGCAGACATATCGCCCGCAGCACCCGCTCCAGGGGCAATGTGGAAATAATTTCCGTACAAAACTGTGTGTGGTGAGGCTACAATGAGCACATCCGGCTTCCACCGCGCCACCTCTGCAGCGGCGGCACGCATGGCCTGACCGGTGGCATTGATCTCACACTCCCGGCCCCTGCCCACTTCAGGCAGCAGCACCGGAGGATGTGGGGTCAGGATTGCACCCAGCATAGGCATATTATCCGCTCCCTTCCGGCCATACAAAGATTTCTATAAACAGTATAGCACGGCAAAAGGAACAGAAAAAGCCGTTCCCCAACAAAACTGCACACAAATTGTTGTCATGCGTTCTACACATACTGATCTGCAACATCCGCTTGAACGGACTAAAGGAGCAGGCACCCGAAAAAGCTTTCAGTCGCCCGCCCCCTTTTCTGTTTTCTTATTCTCTTTCCGGTACTGTCAGAAATCTTGCCGCCGCCAGGCGATGGAAGATAACCGCAAATACCAGGCCGAAGGTCACACCCAAGATGGTATCTACAATACGAAGGATCACCGCTCCCTGGAGTCCGTAGATCCCGGTCCCCAACATCAGCGCACCAAAACAGTTCATCGCCGTTTTATACCGATAATCGGTGCAAAAGCCCAGACACAGTCCTCCCAAGGGGCCCATTAACGGGTGAAGCGCTTCCGGCGTCACCAGATAAACCACAAAAAACGCGCAGGAGCCCGCCACAGCCCCCACAATTCTCTGCCAGAAGCGGGTGACCGTATTGCCGGAGTAAGGATATTCCGATAGCAGCGACGCACAGGCAAATCCCATCCACATGAACCGCTCTGCGCCAAACACCTGTCCCGCAGTCAGCACCAGACTCACGCCAAGGGCCATGCGAAACTGCCACAGATAAACCGGCACAGCAAGATCAAACTTCCGCATGACATGGTGAAAACGCGTCGTCTTATGCTGATCCCGGTGCTTGGCAAACAGGATGGCGCCGCAGATGAGATAACCCACCAAGGCCAACAGTCCGCGGCGAACCAGTGCCTCTCCCACGACGGGATTGCCTGTCAGATAGATGTAGGCAAAGCTGTACAGGCCGCCGTTACCCATTTCAGGCCGTTGGGTGGTCATGCAGAGAATGGCAAAAAAGCCCGCAAAGTGCAGCGGAATCAACAGAACCGGCGGAACCACCGCCGCCGCACTGGGAACCAGAACCAGAATAGCCAGCACCGCTGCCAGGGTAATCAGAGAATCTCCGATGCAATATTCAAAATTGACAAAGCGAATCCCAAGCATCATGCAGAACAGTGCCACTGCCAGAGGGGTGTTGTCGCTTCCGAACACAGCGGATAGCAAACTGATAAACACAATGGCAAAAGCCACGATCAAAACAGACCGAACCGCTATCGCAACCCAGTAATAGGTTTTCTCCCGTTTTACTTCACAGGCTGCAATCTTCCGCTTCAGCACGGAGGGGTCCATCTGCAGCGCGTCATAAAACTTCATGGTCATGGGGCTTTTCCTGTCCTTTCTCAATCTGCACGGCAAGTCGGTCCGCATAATACACAAACGCCTCAAAATCCTGGCTGGAGCTGCGCCATAAATCATAGAAGGGCTGCAGAATACTCTCGTATCCCCTTTTCAATTCTGCAAGACCGGTTTCCGTGATAAAAATCTGATAACTCCGCTCGTCTGTTTCCTTCCGCTGCTTGCGTATGCAGTTTTTCTCATGGAGCGATTTCAGACACCGGCTGACCGCCTCAATTTTCATGCCGCTGTTTTGGCTGAGTAAAACTGGCGTGTTCTGTTCCGGCTTCAGATAGAGATGAGCCAAAAGTTCACATTCGCTGGCGGTAAGCACGGATTTCCGTAGTGGAAGGAGCGAACGCATAACCTTTTGGAGCTGCTGCTGATAATGCACCATATCTGTCCATTCCATAATTGTACAATCTCCCATTTATTTAACTTCGTTAAGTATATGGCAATTGTAACTCTATGTCAATAGGCAGAATGATCGTCCCCCAAGATAAACAGAAGAACGGGGTTGATAGCCGGACTCTGGCATCCCGCAGCAAGACAGAATGCAGGCTATCCAAAATATGCTGCCAGGTCTGCTGCATCCGCCGTTTTCCATCGGATTTGTCCTCCCCCATGAACCCCAGAGAGTGAAGATTGAAAAATCCGGGATACCGCTTACAGCCGTACTCCATTCGTTGGTACAGCCAGATAATGCAGGCTTGGGTATCCTGAAATACTGCCTCATCCTCCGGGCGGTGGAAGATCTCACACCAGACGCTCTCCACTGTGGCACCCATCAGAGCAGCTTTGGAATCAAAATAGTTGTAGATGGAACCAACCGACACACCGCAGGCGGCCGCCACGGAGCGAATATTGACCGCAGACCACCCCGCTTGCTGGATGAGCTCACGGCTGGTCTTCAGGATCTCCTCTTTGGATGTAACTACGGTATTCATCCTATCACCTCAATATGAACATCGTTCATTATAGTGTTTTATTCTCTTTTGTCAAGCATTTTTGGGCCGGATGCTGCAATTTCTCTACAAATCGAGATAGCTAAGACTTCCAACAGGTTTTTAGGCGGGCAAATGTCCGTTCCTTGTCAGAACGACCAGTTCATGGTATCATAAAACCAATCAATGAGGAGGTGTTCTCATGCCCCTGCACATCGTGCGAAATGATATCACTACTATGAAGGTGGACGCCATCGTCAATGCCGCCAAAGAGAGCCTTCTGGGAGGCGGGGGTGTAGATGGCGCCATTCACCGCGCCGCCGGGCCGGATCTTTTGAAGGAATGCCGTACCTTGGGCGGCTGCAAAACGGGACAGGCCAAGATCACGAAGGGTTACCGCCTGCCTGCCAAGTTTGTAATCCACACCGTCGGCCCTGTCTGGCAGGGTGGAAGTTGCGGCGAGAGGGAGCTTCTCATTTCCGCCTACCGTTCCTCCCTGGAGCTGGCCTTCGCCAACAAGTGCGAAACGGTGGCCTTTCCCCTTATCTCCTCCGGGGCATACGGCTACCCCAAGGACCAGGCTCTGAAGGTGGCGGTGGACACTATCGGAGACTTCCTGCTCTCCCACGATATGACCGTCTATCTGGTGATCTTCGACCGAGCCGCCTACACCATCGGCGGAAAGCTCTTTGCCGATATTGCCGCCTATATCGACGACCACTATGTGTCCGAACATACCGACAGTCTGGAAGAGCAGCGCCGCCGTTCCGCGGGCTTTAACGCCCCTTCCATGACAGAAGTACCGTGGACTCCTGCAAAGGCAGCGCATTGGTCGGACGAAAACCTGAGCCAGCCGGATGAGCGTTTTTTAACAACGTCAATGTGGGAGTCTATTCCAGGAACACCACTGACCCCTACAGCAGCACCATTGCCCCCCACATCGTTGACCATCAGTCTGGACGAGGCCCTCAGTCAACTGGATGAAAGCTTTTCTCAGATGCTGCTGCGGAAGATCGATGAGCGTGGTCTCACCGACGCCCAGTGCTATAAAAAGGCCAACATTGACCGAAAACTCTTCTCCAAGATCCGCTCGGACGTCCACTACAAGCCCTCTAAGCCCACCGCTATGGCCTTCGCCGTGGCCCTGGAGCTGCCTCTGCAGGAGGCCCGTGAGATGCTGGGAAAGGCAGGCTTTGCCTTCTCCCACGCCAGTAAGTTCGACATCATCGTGGAGTATTTCATCGCCCACCAAAACTACAACATCTTTGAGATCAACGAGGCTCTCTTCGCCTTTGATCAGAGCCTGCTGGGAGGTTAATACCATGCCCCGTACCGATGTGACACAGATGTCCTTTGCCAAGCTCTATCCGCTTCTAATCAACAAGGCAGTGAAAAAGGGTCGTACCCGGGAAGAGGTGGACCAGGTGACCACCTGGCTCACCGGATATAGCGTCGAGGACATTGCCCGCCTGGAGCAGTCTGATACCAGCTATGGGGACTTCTTCCAAAATGCCCCGGCCATGAATCCCAATCGAACCCTCATCACCGGCAAGGTATGCGGCATTCAGGTGGAAGCAATCGAGGACCCGTTGATGCGGGAAATCCGGTATCTGGATAAGCTAGTGGATGAGTTGGCCAAAGGCAAACCCATGGCGCAAATTTTGAGAGCATAATTGTCGCCCGCCAGGCGACCAAACAAACATAAAATCCCTCTATACTGTGCTCGTAAACCAAACAACACAGAACAGGGGGATTTTTCTATGAAAAAGAATTTGACGGAACTGGTCTTTATCCTGGACCGCAGCGGCTCCATGCAGGGACTGGAGGTCGATACCATCGGCGGCTTCAACGCCATGCTGGAGAAGCAGAAAAAGGAGCCCGGCGAGGCTTTTGTCTCCACCATTCTCTTTAACGACCATACCCAGGTGCTCCATGACCGGGTAAAAATTGAAGCGGTCGAGCCTATTACCCACAGAGAATACTATGTCCGGGGCTGCACCGCCCTGCTGGACGCAATCGGCGGTGCCATCCATCACATCGGTAACATTCACAAATACGCCCGGAGTGAGGATGTACCGGAGCACACCCTCTTCGTCATCACCACCGACGGCATGGAGAATGCCAGCCGCCGCTATACCTCTCAGCAGGTCAAAACCATGATCCAGCGCCAGAAGGAGAAGTACGGTTGGGAGTTCCTCTTTTTGGGTGCAAACATCGACGCGGTGGAAACGGCGGGATCGCTGGGCATCGCCCCGGATCGGGCGGTAAACTACCACTGTGACAGCGAGGGTACTCGCCTCAACTACGAGGTGGTGAGTCAGGCTGTCACCGCTGTCCGGTGTTGTGCTACGCTGGATGAGCACTGGAAAGACGATATTGAGGAGGATTTTCGCAAGCGGAAGAGCAACCGCCGCTAAAGGATGATCTCCCGCAACACCACGATAAGTAAGGTCCATTTTAGGAGGCAAAGCATGACCTATACCAAAGATGAACTTGTGGAGGCCAAACGGCAGATCGACTCTACCCTGCATAAGCTGCGGGAAACCGTCAAGACTCTGGAAGGAAAAGAAAATCCCGTCCGATTGAAATCCCAGATCACACTGGCCAGACGCCGCATCCAGGCCTTTACGATTGCTGTTTCTCTGATTGAGGAGGAGCTGGAACAAATACAGGCATAACAACAACGAGCCCGGAACTTCTTATCATCCAGAAGTTCCGGGCTGTGTTCATTTCAAAGATAGTTTTACCAGCTTTGCACGTTTAAAAGTTTTAATCTCTTTCGTCTCAAGTGCTTTCGCCGCCGAGAACGGACAGCGCTTGCCAATGCACTGGTTGTTCCGGCCACTGTAAGAGCAGACAGGGACCGTCCGTTCCATCTCCACCCCCAGATGCTCCCTGGTAAAGTCCACAGCGGCCAGGATGGCCAGGTGGGAGTCCCGCTTGCAGCATCGAGGGCCGCCCACCTGACCGATGCTCTCCAGCGCCTGGGCGGTCATCTGATTGCTCAAACCCCAGGGTTCCTGGGCCAGGGGCGTGGACTGGGTAACAATGGCCAGGAACTGCCCTGTGGCGATCCCCGCTCCACAGGCTCCCCAAAAGCCGCAGGCCCCGCCGGGAACAGCCTTGCCCCGGCTATACATCTCCCGAAGCGACTTCTCAAACTCCAGGTTACCACCGGCGTTTTTATAGGCAGTAAGCAGAGCCGCGCCCACCATTACATGGTGCTCCGGACCGTGCATATGGCAGAATGGCAGCTCCATCATCCGGCGGAGAATGGCCACAGGATCGGCAGAAGTCTCAGAGAGACACAGACCAAAGATACTGTCCATACCCTGGGTATGGCAGTCATTGCAGACATAATGACCCGCCACACAACGGGTTTTGCTGGACTCCTTCTTATGGCAGATGGCGCACTCCATGACCTCATCCTGGGTCAGATATTCCAAAGGCGCCTTACAAATCAGACATTCTTCCCTGTTCAAACTCCTGTCTCCTCTCATGCTCATATATGGCATTCACCCGCTCCAGGCTCGTTCCAAGCCCCTCAAAACCCACGCACCGGCTGGGCTTTGTATTGACGGCATGGTCCAGCAGAGGCTGGGCCTGACAATCCGTGTCCAGGCACAGATCCAGCGCCAATACATCCTCCCAGGCCCGGTTGAGAAAGGCCACCTCCCGGCGTCCGTGGGTACGGGTGATTTCAATCTCGCCCGCCTGCCGCAGATATGCTTCCACCTGATCCGCTGTAAATCCAGCGGCGATAAAGCTCTCCGTCAATCCCTCCCGAAACAGGCCGGGCAGGTCCGCCCACTGAAGGGGCGTTACATCATAGCGTACAAAGGTATACCGGCTGTGACAGTGGACAGCCAGCAGACACTTGCACCCCCGCAGATCGATGACATGGAGGTCCCAGCAGAAACGCCGGTCTGGCTGCGTGCCGTAGGCCGGCGTTTTCATCTTCAAAAATCGCTTGAGGGGGAAAGTCAGTCCCAGTTCCATCACCTTACCTCGTGGGGAATGGAGATCTTCTCCACCTGAATCTCCCCATCTGCCAGTTCCGCCATCATCATGGTAATCTCCTGATGGAACCGCCGGGGGCCGCAGGAGCCGGGATTGAGCCACAAAATACCGTTCTTCTCCTCCTGCACATACTTGTGGGAGTGGCCAAATACCACCACATCCACACCGTTAAGCGTTGCGGGAAGTTCTTTCTTATTGTGGACCATATAGAACGTCACACCATCCAAGGTGATGGTAAGATCATGGGGGATGTCTTCCGCCCACTCCTTATCGTTGTTGCCCCGGACCACATAGAGAGGCGCGTATTGCCTCAACTGGTCCACAATGCTCTGTTTATTGATGTCGCCGCCGTGGAGAATGGCGTCGGCGGTTTTCAGCTGCTCCACCACCTCCGGCCGCAGCAGGCCGTGGGTGTCGGAGAGAATGGCAAGCTTCATGTAGTTTCCTCCATTATAACTCAATGCGGCGAATTTGCTCCAGATCACCGCTGCACAGTGCTTCCAGGTTGCAGAAAATCTTTTCCGCCTCCCAATCCCACCACCGCAGCTTGAGCAGATACTCCGTCAGCTCCTGGCCGAACCGGGGCCTGACTACACGGCAGGGGTTCCCTGCCGCCACAGTATAGGGCGGGATATTGCCTGCCACCACAGAATTGGCCCCGATAATGGCGCCGTCGCCAATGTGGACACCGGGCAGGACTGTGACATCCTGCCCTATCCACACGTCATTGCCCACCACCGTATTCCCTTTAAAGGGCAGCTGGTCCAATGAAGGCGTGCACTTCTCCCAGCCGTGGGCGAAGATATTGAAGGGGTAGGTGGTGACCGACTCCATACGGTGGTTGGCCCCATTCATTACAAACTCCACACCTTTACCAATGGCGCAGAACTTTCCAATGATCAGCTTGTCCCCGATGAAGGGATAGTGGTGGGTCACATGGTCCTCAAAATCCTCTCCACCGGTGGCAGCGTCGTCATAATAAGTATAATCGCCTACCTCAATGTTGGGGCGGGTGATAACATTCTTGATGTAGCAAACGCTGGGGATGTTCTCATTCGGGTGGACAGCATTCGGGTCCGGTCCAAACATAACATGACCTCCTTAACCGTGCGTATTTCGCGCCTGAATCTCCCGATAGAATTTACGGGCGTTCTCCAGATCCCGCTCGTCCGGATGCCCTTTGGCTATACCGCCTACCAGTTTAAAGGGGCCAAAGGTGTCGTAGCCCTTGCAGGAAAACTCGCCCAGCACCTGGCAACTTCTCTCCTGCGCGATCTTTGCCACAGCCTTGGCCCCACTACCCTTGGCGCCGCCATAGGTATAGACGAAGAACACCGGCTTGCCCTGGGGCAGGTACTGCCGGGCAAACTCCACCACAGCCTTTTGGAATTCAAAACCGTAGATGCCGGAGGCAAAACCGATACAGTCATACTTCTCCAGCCGGACGGTCTGGCGGGTGGTAACATCGATCAGGTCCACATCCCCCTCGCCCGCCATGGCCTCCAAAACGTTCAGCGTGTTCCCATGGTGGCGGGAATAGTAGCAGATGGCGGTTTTCATAGACCGGTTCCTCCTTGCAGGGTCCATCCAAAGTCATTGTGGTAGATCATCTGGCGGGTCATGCCGCCGTCAATGCAGATGTTCTCCCCCGTAAGAAAGCCCGCCTTGTCCGAGCACAGGTAAAGCACCATATTGGCAATGTCCAGGGGATTGCCAACCCGGCCTGCGGGCTGCTGAATGGCATCCGGACCGTCATAAACGGTATAGTCGGTGTCGATCCAGCCAGGCGAGATGGAATTGACCCGCACCTTGCCGGCCAGGCTCACCGCCAGGGCATGGGTCAGGGCGGAGATGCCACCCTTGGCCGCCGTGTAGCTCTCGGTCTGGGGCTGGCTCATCCTGTCCCGGGAAGAGGAGATATTTACGATGGCCCCGCCGGGCGCAAAGTGGGGCGCAAACAGCTTGGTAAGATAAAAGGGGGCGGTAACGCCCACCCGCAGGGCGTAGTTGAACTCCTCGTAGCTGCACGCGTCAATGCCCTTCATCAGGGGCAGGGCATTATTGACCAAAAAGTCCACATGACCATAGTCGGCAATCACCTTGCGGGCAAAATCCTCCAGAACGGTCTGGTCGGCCAGATCACCCACAAAATAATCGTTGGGAAGCAGGTCAATCACGCATACCTCGGCGCCTGCTTTCCGGAATTCCTCCGCAATCGCCTTGCCGATACCCTTTGCTCCGCCGGTAACCACGGCAACTTTATGTTCAAACATGGCGTTTCCTCCTCAGTCCGCGTCCTCATCCAGGGTTTCCACCAGAAAGCTCACCGGCCGGAACCCGTCGTTGCAGGAGAGCATGGCGGATTTGGGGTTTTTCATCCAGCCGTCGTAGAAGTTCTCACCCCCGTGGCTTAGGGCCAGCACAAAGGGCGAGAGGGTATCCCAGGCGCTTTGGCAAAATCCCACAGGCTTCTCCCAGCCATTGGCCATAAAGACCTGGCCCACCTCCATGTCGCAGGCATGAGCGATGGGATTCTCATATTGGGCCATCAGGTCCTCGTATCGGGTGATGCGCATGACAGTGATCCTGCATTTTTTCATATGATGATGCCCTCGCAGTGGTCGATCTCGTGCTGGATGATCTGCGCCGTCCAGCCGCTAAAGGTCTTCAGACGCTCCTGAAATTTCTCGTTCTGCCAGCGTACCTTGATGGTCTTCCATCGCTTGGCCGGGCGGACGCCGGTCAGGGAGAGACAGCCCTCCTCCGCATCATAGGGCTCGGACTTTTTAACGATCTCCGGGTTGAACATGACCATGTAGCTGCCCTCGTTGTCGAACGCAATGATGCGCTTATTGATCCCAATCATATTGGCCGCCATACCCACGCAGCCAGCTTTGTGGTGCTACAGTGTCTCCAGCAGGTCGGCAGCCACCTGAACATCGTCCGGCGTGGCAGGCTCCGCCTTTTGGGCCAGAAACACCTTATCTTTGCAAATATCTCGAATCATCGTAATTTCTCCTTTTGCTCCTGAATGACCGCCGCAATGGTTTCCGCCGCGATACGGGAGCCCAGTTCGCTGGGATGCACGCCATCGGCAGCATAGAGGTCCTGAGTATCGGACAGCACATAAAACTTCTGCCCCACATCAGCAATGAGGGCGTGGTTCTCTCTGGCGGCTTTGTGGTAGGCTTCAGACATCTTATGGGTCATCTCGTCATAATCCCAGCCCTTGGCTGTCAGCTTGGCCCCACCATTCTGGTAGGCCCAGGTGGCGTAGAGGATAGGGACTGCCCCATTCTCCCGAATTTTGTTGCAGAGCTGCTCCACGCTGGCAAAGAAGCTCCCGGGCGCGGTTATGGGCCCGTGGCTCATCTCCTGGAGCACCACATAGTCCCAATGTTCCTTGTCCAGCGCCTCCTGCGTCAATGCACCCAGCTTGGTCTTGGGGTTCAGGTGCTCCGACAGCCGCGCCCCGCCCCGGGTGTGGTGGACCACTTCCGCCCCAGTCAGTTGAGCCAGCATCTGAGGCATATGATTGGTAAAGGTAAAACTGTTGCCCAGCATCAAAATCCGCACGTCCATATCCCTTCTTTTTCTGTTTGCTACAGTATAGCACAGCAATGCTAAAATTGTCATGAAGGCCCCATGTATTTTTGCTGAAAAGGGTGCTCTCCGCTCAGCGGGGAGCACCCTTTTATCGTCAGTTCATGATTCGTGCGTAGATACATCTCAATAAGATTCTCTTGTCGACTCAGTTCTTTCCCTTGCCTGCTCCACCACCTTTTGGTACGGCCCAATGATGTATTGATTCATCTGTCCCTTCATCTTCTTCTGCACAGAGGGAACCGCCAGCATGGCACCTACCAGCTTCATTTGCAGAATGCGCTTTTTCTGCTTCTGGGGGAAGTCGTAGATGCCGTGTTCTTTATAAAACTTGTGGTCGGCTTTCATCATGCCTCTCATAACATAAATGAGGTCCCGGAAAATCTTCATGCCGCCCACCCCGTAGAAATTGGCCGGGCGGGACAGCTTCTTCTCCATAGCAAATACCACAGCATCGGCCAGATTTTGCACATCAGCAGCAGTATTGCCCTCATCGGTGGCCACGCCACACAGATAGTTGCCGCCCACCTCACTGCGGCCTTCCACGATCATGCGCAGGTTGCTCTCATACTGATAGTCGCCGCTGATCAGGTAGGCAATGGGCGTACCGTGGGTAACGGTACGGTGGCCGTTGCAGAACTGCCGGTCGTCAAAGCATTTGAAGCTGGAGTGGGTATAATGGTCGGAGATGGTAAAGGCATAGACAAAGGCGTCGGCGGTCTGGATGGTATTGCGCAAAAATGCGTCAAATCCATCGGTATAGACACTGGAATAGTCAAGAAAACCGCACACCCAACATGTCCGGTTATGCCACCTGCGTT
>ERZ1643249.2314-NODE-2314-length-17927-cov-5.825705_pt1 | contig 17927 bp, 19 predicted proteins | sample MGYA00579263_ERZ1643249 | MGnify/ENA primary metagenome ERZ1643249 (study PRJEB29033, sample SAMEA4952264) | chicken gut metagenome | biome: Broiler Chicken; feature: Gastrointestinal Tract; material: Caecum | place: Ireland | collected 2018 | study: Broiler... | reverse complement strand
GCATCAATTATGCTGCCGCAAGATCAGTTAACGGATTACGATATTGGAAATGCATTTGTGTAGGGAGGCCGGTATGAACATTAAGAAGATTCCAATAAAAAGGAAATGGTACCGATGTCCGCAATGTGGCTGCAAGCTAGCCATTTATGATGATACAGCCCAAAGCCATAATGTTTTTGTAAAATGCCGGACATGCCGGTCAGAAATAGAAATTAAAATTTAAGCACTTTAAAATGAGCCATTGAGCCTGTGCTTCACAAGAAAGAGGTGAAAGCATGGGTTATGATGGCTCTTTAAAATTTGATACAGAGATCAACGAAAAAGGCTTTAACAACGGCATAAGTAAAATCGGAAGTGTGGCAAAGAAAGGATTTTCAGTTGTTGGTTCCGCAATCGGAGCCGTGACAGCCGCTTTAGGTGCCGGAATTGTGGCTGGCGTTAAATACAACGCATCAATTGAAACATATAAGACATCTTTTGAAGTCATGACTGGTTCTGCAGAAAAAGCAGCAGAAGTTGTTGAAAGACTGAAAAAAGTTGGTGCAGAGACACCGTTTGAACTGCCTCAATTGGCAGATACGACACAGCTTTTGATGAACTATGGCTTTACTGCAGATGAGGCTATGGACAAGATGATGATGCTTGGGGATATCTCTCAGGGCTCAGCGGACAAAATGACAAGTATTGCTACTGCATACGGACAGATGTCGTCTGCCGGAAAAGTATCGTTGGAAGATGTTAAGCAGATGATTGAAGCAGGATTTAATCCACTTCAGGAAATCAGTGAATCTACTGGCGAATCTATGTCATCGCTGTATGACCGGATCAGTGAAGGAACATTAACTGTCGACGAGATTACTGATTCAATGAAGCGCGCAACTTCTGAAGGCGGTAAATACTTCCAGTCGATGGAGAAGCAGAGCCAGACTGTTAGCGGCATGATATCTACGTTAAAGGATAATGCCCAGCAGCTTCTAGGGGAAGTTGTACAGCCGATTACAGATTCGTTTGCACAAGATCTTCTTCCGGCGGCTATCGACGCTATAGAACAGCTGACAACAGCTTTTCAAACAGAAGGTGTTGACGGACTGATTCAAGCCGGTATGGACATCGTTGCAAATTTACTGCTTGGTATCAGTCAGGCATTGCCAAGTTTATTGACGACTGCGATTACAATCATTACGACATTTATAAACAGTATGACAGCGAACCTGCCGCAGTTTATGACGGCGGGAATGAGTATCCTACAATCCTTATTGCAGGGAATGCTCACATTGCTTCCAAGTATCGGTCAATTTGTCGTGACATTGATTGCAACGTTGATGACGACAATTACAACCTACGGGCCACAGCTGATTATTTCTGGCATACAGATGATACAGAATCTTCTGACTGGGCTACTGCAGCAGGCGCCTACAATTATTCAGCAGGTCGGTTCAATGATGAACCAATATTTGGATAATATTTTGTCACAGCTTCCGTCAATCCTTGATGCCGGAACGCAGATGATACAGAACTTACTTCAGGGGCTTGTGTCGAATGCGCCACAGATTTTGCAGCAATGCTTTGATATGATGTCTGATTTCTTGAACACAATTTTGGATCATCTTCCAGCAATCCTTGATGCTGGCGTGAATTTGATACTTAGCCTTCTTTCGGGATTGATTCAGACAGCGCCGCAGATTATTTCACAAGCTGCAAGTATGCTGCGAGAATTTATTTCGGAAATTGCCTCGCATCTGCCTGAAATATTGCAAAAAGGTGTTGAAATCATTGGTGAATTACTTGCCGGAATTATTCAGGAAGTGCCGAATCTTTTGGCAGCAATCCCGGGGATTATTGCTGATATGGCGAGTGCGTTTCTTGATCAGGATTGGGCTGGTATCGGTTGGGATATTATATCCGGAATCGCTTCGGGTATTGCCAATGCTGCCGGAAATCTTGTAAAAGCGGCTGCGGATGCGGCAAGCAATGCGTTAAACTGGGTCAAAGATAAGTTGGGTATTGCATCACCATCAAAAGTGTTTAGGGACGAGGTTGGCAAGATGATGGCTCTTGGCATGGGCATAGGTTTTGAAAAAAATGTGCCGTTAAAAGATATGGAAAAGAGCCTTGACGCTGCTGTAGAAGATATGCAGTTTTCCGCAGCAAGATCATTGCAGACAGCGCCGCAGAGTACAGCGCAGGCCGTGAAAAGCGTTACCAACAATTATACAGGTGCAGACATTGATTATAAGAAAATCAAAAAAGCACAGCTTGAAGCGCAGAATGAGGCAAACAAGCAGCCGATTGTTTTAAATGGACGTAATTTGAGGCGCGAGTTGATAAAGGAGGGGTTTGTAGTGACATGATTATACGATATGTAAATAGCCGGGGCGATGAAGTTAATCTGAATAAAGAACCGTATAAGCTGCTGATCTCAGACCTTATCGATTATGAGTGGAAAGCCAACGAGAAGTCAGAAAGAATTATTAATTTCCAGAAAGAAATAGAAAACCGTAGCTTGAATATCGACATTATAAAAAATGGAAGCACATCATCGCGAAAACTGATGAACGATTTATCGGATATTTTTGAATACGATGTAATTAATGCAGTACCAGGAAGGTTATATATTGATGATAATTATCTTACATGTTTTTTAAGTTCAAGTGAAAAAGATAATTGGGAAACCGATGCCATTATTCAGTGCGAATATGGGCTAGTGACAGATTATCCATTTTGGGTCACTGAAAAAATGTTTTCCTTTGGTATGCAGCAGTCATCTACAGCAGGGACATTCCTTGATTACCCGCATGATTATAATTATGATTATGCTTCTGAAGGACGAAACGATTATGTCAGCAATGATCATTTTGGATCGTGCGACTTTGTCATGAACATCTTCGGTCCGGCCATTAACCCGGAGATTACGATTGCTGGTCATATATACGAGGTCATTACAACGCTTGAATACAGCGAATATCTACAGATCAATTCTCGAGATGGAACTGTGGTGAAAGTATCACAGACCGGTGAAATGACCAATGAATACAATAACCGGAACAAGACAAGCTCGGTATTTGAAAAAATCCCGCCGGGGGACAGCCTTGTCAGCTGGGACGGAAATTTTGGATTTGATATCACTTTGTTTGTTGAAAGGAGCGAACCAAAATGGATAACTTAAATATCATTATTGCTGATGAGAACGGCGAGGAAATCGGCTCGCTTCAAATCCCTTTTGACCTTGACTTGGATATCGGCGGCGAAAATGACTATCAGCTGACAACAGCGTTGTCAGACTGGCAGAAGGCTGGTTATAAAATGGGATATCAGTTCTTTGTACCGGGTACAGAATATGGCGGCCTTATCCAAAACATGCAAGTGCAAGAGGGAGATGATTTGGCTGTATTTACTGGAGATACGTGGCGCGGTATGATGATGGACAAGATCATTGAGCCGCCTGCGGGGCAGGATTATCTCACGGTTTCAGGAGATGCCAATACGATCATTGCCACGCTTTTGGAGGGACGATTTGGAAGTTTAATTACAGCGGCGCCATCGGAAAGCGGTATCAATGTTGTGAACTACCAATTTGACCGATATATCAGTCTGCTTGACGGTATTATGAAAATGCTTGCAACGAAAAATGCAAGGTTGAAGATTAAGTATGTCCAGGGCGAGACGGGCGCTGCGGGTCATGTGGAAGTTGGCGCGGTTGAGGTGCAGGATTTGTCTGAAACAGATGAATATTCGCAAGATACAAAAGTCAGATTTACGACAACAGAGATCAACAACGGCATCAATCATTTGATATGTTTGGGAGCTGGCGAACTCAAGGACAGGAAGCTGGTTCATCTGTATGCCGATGCTGATGGGAATATCAGCCAGACAAAGACATTTACAGGGCTTGATGAGAGGACAGCGACTTATGACTATTCCAACGCCGAAAGTATTGATGAACTGATCAAAGGCGGGACAGACCGGTTAAAGGAACTGATCAGTTACCAATCATTTGAGATGCAGATCGACCAGACAGTGGCAGATATCGGTGATATCGTTGGCGGACGGGAATACACGACCGGATTCGTGATCAAGCAGCAGATCACGCAAAAGATTCTGACAGCCAGTAATAAAGGATGGTCGGTAGAATTTAAGGTCGGCGGTACGCAAAAGCAGGCATACCGTTGATGAGATTATTGGAGGGAAAAATATGGAAATTGTAACGGGGCACACAGGAACACAGCATATCACATCAGTTGATGACGCAATGTTTAATGTTGCCATGTTTGGCGATGGTGAATATGTCTTAGAAACGCTTGATCAAATGGGATATACCATTGTGTCAAATAACCGCGTGGATATAAAACCGGGCGATTTGATGATGCAGGGAAGACATGGAAGAATACCGCGCAGCACCACAGATCAGTGCACGATTGACAATGGGACACAAGGACAAGTTCGGCATGATTTGATTGTGTGCCGATACAGCAAATCAGGGCAGATCGAATCGATGGCAACCGTTGTCAAAAAAGGAACACCGGGGAGTTCGGGAAGGGATCCTTCCATCACAACTGGCGATATCAATGCCTCAGCAACAGTCAATGAGATGCCGTTATACAGGGTGGTGATCAATGGACTGAGTATATCAAGGGTAGACAAGCTTTTCGATACGCTGCCAACGCTGCGGCGCATCAGATCAGGCACATCATTGCCGACAAGCGGCGTTGAGGGCGATATCTTCCTGCTTAGGGAGGGATGATGATTGGCTAATCAAATAAGCAGTATACAATATAATGGATATACATACAAAGTCAATGACACAATTAAGGTCAAAAACAATGTCATGTATACGTCCATCATCAGTTCATCGGGAAACACGATCAACATGCTGTCGCAGTGTGTGATGCGCATTACGGAAATATGGGAAGGTACTTCTGGGGGCGTTGCGGTCAAAAATCCATTAAAACTTGCATGGGTGTCCGGACCGTCAGGGTCATATAACGGCGGCGGTTTTATCCGGTTGGATCAGATTGTGCAGGGCAGCGGCGGTACGCCGATTAATTACCGGATTACTTATAAGGCTAATGGCGGCAGCGGCGCGGATCAGACGCAGACTGTGGCATATATGTCAAATTTCACGGCAAAAGGCGCTATTTTCAGCCGGTCAGGGTATACGCTAGAACATTGGTATATCGATAGTGATACGAGCGATACATGGGCACTGAATGCTTCCGGCGTGTATGGCTGGCAAAAAAATATCACCATGTATGCATCGTGGAAGATCATAACACACACATACAGTTTTGATGCCAATGGAGGCAGCGGAGCGCCGGCAGCACAAACAAAGACCTATGGCGTACATTTTACTTTCCCGTCACAGGTACCAACATGGGCAAATCATAGGTTTTTAGGGTGGCAGAGCGATAAGACATCAGGTCTGTATCAGCCGGGTCAACAGTATGTAAATCTTCCGGACGAGGACATTACTTTTGAAGCTGCATGGGAGTTGATTACTTATACGGTTGCATATAACGCCAATGGAGGCAGCGGAGCGCCAGAAGCGCAAACAAAGATATCCGGTCAAACATTGACATTGAGTAGTCAGGTTCCGACACGTACAGGGTATACATTTCAATATTGGCAGGATAAAGCGCCGGGTACGCCGGGATCGGGCGAAGCGAGGCAATATGATCCGGGTGGAAGTTATACGATTGATGCGGATGTGACACTGTATGCTGTATGGAAAGTGATCACGCTGACGGTGAATTTTGATGCAGTGTCCAATGGCGGAAACACGACTGAGCCGACGAGGAAAGTTGATTATGGCGATACTATCGGAACACTTCCTGTGGCCATAAAGCAATATTATAAATTTGTCGGGTGGTTCACGGAAAAGGTTGGCGGTGTGCAGATCAGTGCAGATCAGGTCATTACGTCTAATACAACCTACTACGCACAGTTTGTGATTGACGCAACATTGCATGAGTATCATGGAGGTCAATGGATCCCAGAAATTGTTTTCGAATATCATGATGGCCAGTGGCAGAAAGTTTTTGCAGTTGAAAAACATGGCAATCAGTGGCAGGAAGGAGTGGGTGGATAAATGCCGGTCTATTGCAATGTAGATGCCGAGAATCGTACTATCGCGGTTCCGGCAGAATATCAAATTCTTGGCGTTGAAAGTGATGAGGATGTTAAAAGAGTTTATTTTCAGTGTCCTAAAATTGTGGAAGAGGATATTGACTTGTCAGAATTTACAATCTTTGTAAATTACCAAAATGCAAATGAAAATAAAGAAACGTATGTTTGCGATGATATGATGCTGTCAGGTGATAATATTACCTTTTCATGGGTCGTTGCAAGAAGTGTGCTCATAAAAAATGGCCAGATTAAATTTTCTATGTGCGCAAAAAAGCTGGATATCGATGGCACAATCCTTCAAGAATGGAATACAACGCCGGCATATTCAAACTGCCTTATCGGGTTAGAAGCGGATACACAGCCGCCTGATAATGCTCCGGATATATTGGCGCAGATTTCAGAGATTGCTGTGCAGGCAAAAAATGCAGGGGAAGCAGCTCAGGAAGCAGCTAATAAAGCAAACGGGATCGTTGACAGCATTGAAAACGCTATAAACGGGACATTGCTTAATGATATCAGGCCATCAGGTACGACAACATATAGCAGTAATAAAATAGAATCCGATTTTATGAAAAACACAGAAATGATAGCAATTACAGAAGCTGAGATAGACCAGATTATTGCATGATACACAGGAGGTGCCTAATGGATATCAATGATTATGCATTGACATCAGGACGGATGCTCCGTGAAGACGGCACAACAGTTAATATCGTGGATATACTTGCTAAAGATGCTGATGGTGTGGGTATTGAAGCAAATATAGAGTCATTCAGTCCGATGTCTGGGCGATTTATACGGGAAGATGGGGCTGTCGTTAATCTAGCCGATCTGCTTGCAGATTTGGATATTGGCGATGGTGCATTCGATATTAAAGCAATAACAAAAGAAGATATTAATAATTTATTTAAATAATAAGGAGTGTATAATATTATGGCAGCAAAATTTCTTGATCTTACAGGTTTAACACATTTTTTAACAAACGTAAAAACATGGGCAACAGGCGCTTTTGTGGCAAAAGAAGATGGTAAGGGATTGTCAACAAATGATTATACAACAGCTGAAAAACAGAAATTGTCTGGCCTGACTGCTACAAAGATTGATATTGTAAAAGTGAATGGTTCTGAATTGGTACCGGATGGCAGCAAATCTGTTAATATTGATTTGTCCGACTATGCATTAAGCGAAAACGTGACGCAGGAGATTGCGCAGGCGGTATCCGGGATTCAGGGGTTTGAAGCGCAAGTAGTTGAAGAACTTCCGGGAACCGGCACGAAAGGAATTCTCTATCTTGTTTCTAACAGTGGAAGTGGACAGAATATTTATGACGAATATTTATGGATCAATGGTAAATACGAAAAGCTTGGCACACGGGAAATTGATTTGAGTGCTTATGCTAAAAAAACGGAAATCCCTACAAAAACAAGCCAGTTGACCAATGACAGTGGATTTTTAAGTGCTGTACCAGATGAGTATGTAACCGAGAATGAATTAGCAGGTAAAAACTATCAGACAGAGACACAAGTCAGCGCTTTAATCAACGAAGCTACAAATGGTATGGCCACACAGACATGGGTTACAAATAGAGGATATCAAACAGAAGATCAAGTGCAGTCTGCAATTATTAGTGCGGCACCTACCGCAATTACAACAACGGAGATTGATGCACTGTTTGAATAAAAGGCGGTGAAGTGAATGGCAAAAAAATTTTTAGATCCTACAGGACTAAAGCATTTCTATGACAAATGCATTTCTACAAGACTGGAAAAAACTGGCAATGCATCTGATGTTACAAATGCTTTTTCGAAAGCGACTCTACGTGAAAATTTAAAAACTGGTGAGAAGCTATCAATCAGTCTCGGGAAAGTAATGAAATATTTTGATGATTTAAAACCGCATGCGTTTTCGAATCCAGTAAATAGTGGAGATTCGGATTCGGAGGCTGATGTTTTAGCAGCAGCGTATGGAAAGCGGCTTAAAGAAGGACAGAACAGTATCAAAGATTCCGTTAATAAAATGGTTGGCGAAAGTGAAAACCTTCATGTAGATCTTCTTAACGGCGGGAAGAAATTATTGATCATGGGCGACAGCATTGCTAACGGATATGGTTGGTGGTATACCGATATTCCAAAAAGTGAAGAAAATGATGGACTTTTTGCTATATGGAGAAAAAAATATCCTAATAATACATATGTGAATATAGCGGTTAATCGTACAACACTGGCAAGTACATATGAAAATACTCCAAAGATTGAAGATCAGCTTTCACAGGTTAAAGATACAGATTATGATTATATTTTTATCATATGTGGAATTAATGATATAAGCAACTGTCTTAATACAAGAACAGAGCGTGGGAAATTTGGTGTTCAGAATTATTGGTATAATAATTATGTACATGATGATTTTTCGACAACAGTTAATGCAATTTGTTCGTTGGTTGGCGGACTTAAAGAAAGCCAGTCAAAAGCCAAGATATTTTATGTTATCCCGCCATCATCTTCATATAACATCATGGTCTATCAAGAGTTATTTAAAAAGTTGGCATTATATGCACAGCAGTATGGCGCATATATCATTAACTGCCAAACCTTTTATAAAAATTGGAACTTCCCGGACAGCAAAAATTATATGAAAGATCAGATCCATCCGAATGAAGCTGGTTACAGACTAATGGAGTCTTTTATTATTCAGTGTTTACTTCAACAAAATCAGATTTGCGAGCAGGACAGTAAGATTATCTATACAAACATTATTGATGTCAAATCTAATGCGTCAATGGCAGACGTGATTAATGAATTAATAAGGTTTGTAAATGATAATATTGGAAATTTTAATGCTTCATATATGTATGATCATTTTGTGATTATGCAGGAAAACACTATGCCATTTTTTTTGGAAATACAAAACTGGTATGGAGTTAATGAAACATTTTGTTTTGACACGTCGGCCTTTAATGGTGTAAAAATCTGGATCAGTTACAACCAAGCTTTAAAAAGAGCTGTGTTTATGTCGTATCTGCCGATGTATTCTCAATATGATATGAATAGTGGTGTAGAAACTATCGATGAAATTGAGAGAAGCGGAATGTACATGATTGATCCGAATGGAGATAGTCGATTAATACAATGGGGATTTTTATCTTCGCCGTTTATTATGTGCACAGCAGACGTTACTTATTATCAATGGGGGAAAAATTTAACTGTTTTACCACAAAAACATATTACCTTAACACAACCGGGTAATGATAATATAGTGATATATTGTGAGACGCAAAGGTATGACGGCGAAAGTGACGAAATTCAGAATGTTAAAAGATACTGGAAGACCACAGGTACGAGTTCGTTGATAGAATGAATTAGAAAGACCGTTACAGGTCTTATTTTTATGCAGAAAAATCATAGGAGGCGTTCATGGAAAACGGTATAAGCAGGGAAGAACATGAAGAATTTATGCGTCGCATGGAGGATGAACATAAACGCATTAACCATAGGGTCGGGGAATTGGAAGAAACCGTGCGGCAGATCGGAGCGCTGACGGCAAGTGTGGAAAAGCTGGCATTGTCCGTGGAAAATATGGCAAAAACGCAGAGCAAGCAGGGCGAACGTCTGGAAGAACTTGAAAGCAGAGACGGTGCCATGTGGAGAAAAGTGAGCGGATATGTGGTCACGCTTCTGATCGGTGCGGTATTGACATTTGTTTTGATGCAGATTGGCATCGGATAAGGAGGTACATATGAAAATCAACTGGCTTGTGAGAGTAAAAAATAAAGCTTTTTGGGTGGCTATTATCCCTGCGGTGCTGCTTGTTGTTCAGGCAGTGGCAGCAGTGTTCGGGTATACGTTGGATTTCGGCGATCTGGGAAACAAGCTGTTAGCTGTAGTCAACGCTGTATTTTCAGTTTTGGTGATTTTGGGCAATGTATCTGACCCGACGACAGAGGGAATCACTGACAGCAAACAGGCATTGACATACACAGCACCCAAAAAATAATAATTTGAGAGGGCGAGTGATCGTCCTCTTTTTAAATTTGGAGGAAATTATATGGAATTAGTAGATACGATTGAATTGATGAAAAGTGAAAATTATCAGGAAAGATTTAAAGCCGAGTATCTGCAGACCAAAATCCGATACGAGAAGCTTCATGCGATGCTTGTAAAAAACGAGGCAGGAACTTTGAGCTTTAAGCCGGCATGCTCAGTTTCGATGCTGGCACAGCAGAAACGATACATGGGAGAATATCTGAGATGCCTTGAAGTCAGAGCAGAAATTGAAGGTATTGATTTAAATTAAAGGAGGCGCAAGACATGAGAAAACCTGTAGACTATAAGCAGTACGACAGCAGATGGGCAAATAAGATGTATAACTGTCCGGGCAATGCCAATGATACGATTAAGATTGCAGGCTGCGGCCCAACATGTACGGCAATGGTCGTAGCATCGCTTAAAGACAGCAGCGTCACGCCAGTTGACGCCTGCGAATGGGCGATGAACCATGGATATCGTGTAGTAGGCGGCACGGCGAATTCATACTTTGTCGCGTATTTACGAGCATACGGCATTGAATGCGAATACCTTGATGAATATGTTTACCACAACCGCAGCCATGGGAATCATGAGATTGTAAAAAAAGCGCTGCAAGCCGGCAACTGGGTCATTGCCAATCCGGGGCCGGGAAGATGGACTGGATCAGGACATTTTATTCTGGTATATGGTTATCAAGACGGATATGTGTACATCAATGATCCGGCCAGCACAGCAGCAAATCGGCTGAAGGCAGCATGGAATGATTTTATTTATGACATGAAATATTATTGGATTATTACGGTTGACGGCAGCACGCCGCCGAGCAAGCCGGAAGATGTGAAGGAAACGGCCAAGAAATATACCGCTTATGTAACGCCGGATATCGGTCTTAACGTCCGCAGCGGGCCGGGCACCGGATACGGAATTGTTGACGCGCTGGTTAAAGGCACAAAGGTCAATGTAGTTGCTGAAAGCGGAGATTGGGCGCGGATCGGCACCAACAGATGGGTATGCAAGGATTATCTTTCAAAGACATCAGGTAGTTCAAACACTTTTAAAAAATTTACTGGGACAGTAACGCCAGATATTGGCCTGAATGTCCGCAGCGGCCCGGGGACAAATTATACGATTGTCGATGCACTGACTAAGGGCACGAAGGTGACAGTGACCGGACGGAAAGGTGACTGGTATCAGATCGGTGCTGACAGATGGGTGCATAAAGATTATGTGTCAAAGAGCAGCAGCGCATCAACATCAAAGCCAAGTACAAGCAAACCTAAATATACCGTCGGTAAGGTTTATACGCTTCAGGTAGAGCTTAAAGTGCGTACCGGCGCCGGCACAAACTATCGTGCAAAGAAACGGTCAGAACTGAGTGCGGACGGAAGAAAGCATGACAAAGACGGCGATGCCTGCCTTGATGCCGGCACACAGATTACCTGCCAACAGGTCAAGAATGTCGGCGGCGACATCTGGATCAAATGCCCGTCTGGCTGGGTAGCGGCTTACTATCAGGGCAACAAGTACATTAAATAATTATTAAAGATAAATCCCGGCAGAAAAGACATATCCTGCCGGGATTTATAATATAATAATGCCTGATTGGCAATTGTTAGTCGCAGGGGGATTCGAACCCCCGACCGTGGCTTTCTAAGAGCCGTGCTCTATCCGCTGAGCTATGCATAGGTATACTAAAAAGTACTTCTATATCATATCACAGAGTGAAAAGATGGTCAATATTCTAGGCATTGGTATATTCTTTATTGTATCATCTTCGTTTTTTGTGGACATGTCCACGATTTGTCCACGCTGACTAAATATTCTTTGGAATCGTTTAGTATTAATAAGATTCGTTCAACTTCTATGATTCCAGTTTTCGTTGATAAACTTGCATAAATTGACATCATAATGTAATATGTGAACATAGATAAAATGCAAGCCACAAGAAACGGTGCATGTGGAGACGGTAGTACTGCTTTCCCACAAAAAACCTGACAGCACAATCAGCGTAAAAGTGGAGTTTGGCGAGGGAGAGGGCAAAGTGCCGCTTGATAATATCGCTAAAAGAGCCGAGGCGTACAAGCCGAAAGAGCGAGTTACCTACAAAATGATAAAGGAATACATAGAAGCTAAATATGGCTTCAAGGTACATACTGCTTATATAGCGGAGGTAAAGAGAAGTTTGGGCTTGCCAATGTATGATGCCCCTAATGCGGTAGAAGAATTGAAACAGCCGAGAAAACATCCGACAGCAGAGAAGGTGGAAGCGATAAAGGGTGCTTTGAGATATTTTGGGGTTATTTAGAGTAGGTGCTATAGAGGGGAAAGATTTTATAACTAAGGAGGAGGGATATTAAAATGGATCTAATAATGCAAGTAGATAAGCATCTTTCGTCTGCACCAATATCTAAACATGAAGATACGTTATCCTGTTCTTCTGTAATCGATTTTCTTAGTGGATTAAGTGATACCATTCAGAACATATGGTGGCTTGTTTTACTTATATTTACGGTACTTGTTCTTATAGTTTCGCTTTTCTTAATTCGGAGAAAGGCCAATAAGTATACCAATAAGCAGATAAATCATCTGATTAAAGACGGAAAATATATTCCAGGCGTTTTTGTAGAGTTAAACGAAAGCAAAGAGATATTGAGGTATTTTATTCATAGAAAGAGATGGAAAAAACGGTTAGTTCAAAATTTTAACTTTGTATATGATAATGCTTATGGTGACATTTTGAGAAAAGCATATAAGAATCCAAATATATGCTATAAGCTTAGTAGGAAAACTTCGTTAAAAAAAATTGAAAGAGTAACGAAATCGGCATTGGATTTACATAATAACTTCAATAGGTCTAAAGTGGAGTTCAAGTCGGACTATAAAGAATCACAATTTCTTTTTGAAATATTGCATTATCCTTATACGGATATATTAAGGAACATATACCAATGTAGTAAGTCTGCTAATAGGAAGTATTTTATCCTTACTGGTAGCGCGGGAAATGGTAAAACGAATTTACTATGTAGTATTAGTGAATTATTGATGAACCTTAAGGAACCCATTATATTTTTAAATGCTAGGGATATTGAGGGAGATGTTTTATCGTTTTTATTTTGTGAATTAAAACTACCAGATATATATAAGAAGTATAAAAATATATATCTTTCTCTGGTAAATTTACTGTTGATTATTCAGCATAAACATCTTTTTATAATTATTGATGCAATAAATGAAAATGATAGCGATGGATTTGGTAGCAATATCACTGAATTTATTAATGAAATTACTAGATATAGTAGGATAAATATTATTGTGTCTTGTAGAAATGAGTATTATAAAGAACGTTTTAGAAAACATCTTGTAGAAAATGTTGATATTCTAGCATTTGAATTTGACTTAAAGGAGCAACATTATACGCTTGTTGCTATTAATCAGATTATTAGAGCCTACAGCAAATTTTTCAATTATGGTGGAAATATTGCACCTACCGTGCGAAACACGCTTAGTAAACAACTATTATTGTTGCGTATATTTTTTGAAGTTAATAAAGGCAGTAATGTTGATGTATTTACGATTCGGAAACATGAAATATACGCCCAGTATATTGAAGTAGTAAAACGGAATAGTGGAGAATATATTGTGCAAGTGCTTGACGCAGTGACAGACTTCATGATAGAAAATGAGAATTATGATGAACTTGGTATATCTGATTTGGAAAAGGTAGGAATTACTTCAGATGTGATAAAAAAGGCAGTAGAGAGTAGCATTCTTCTTAGTAAGAAACTGATTTCTCATGAAGGGACGATTGCCAAAAACGAGAATGAAGTTTTATATTTTGTTTTCGATGAAATGAGAGATTATTATTTAGCGCGACGAATCTTATTAAGAAATATTTCGGCAGATAATGTAAATGGAGAAGCAGTTCTGGAAAAATTAAAGCAATTAAGAGCAACTGGTGCATCTTGTGAAGAGGGCGTTATTCATTATTGCTATATGTTTTTTAGAACGGATGAGGTGGTTGATAAATTAGGGCAGACGGCAACAATATGTAATTCAATTCTTGATTTATATCGTATACCAGAAGGTAGAGAAAGAAAGTCATATTGGCATATGCATCACCGAGAAGAATTTCAAAATTTAGGTTTAAGGATCATTTTAACATCTGGTATTGAATTATCAGATTTTGAAATTTCTTATATTCAAGATTGTTTAAGAAAAGATCCATATGAAGATGGCGGAATACTTTTTGATACAATGTTGGATGGAACAGTATATGGTGGAATATACAATCTTGACATCTATTTGGAAATCTTGTTTGGGTTAAAAAATAAAGATGCAATACTTAATGCATTTGATAAGATTAATGCACGTAATAATAGGGACGATCGTTTTATTCCAGAAGATTTTATCCAATATTATATGACGCTGGAAAATCCGGAAAATAAATTGCAGATTCAAAAGATTGCAGAATTATATCTGTTATGTTTTGAATTATATGATGTAGAAGTGCAGGAAAAACTCGAAGACTTTTTCTACAATTTGCCTACACATGATAAAGTTCAAAGTGAGATGATTTTAAAAATGAGAGAGGCTTGTGGTCTAGAGGTAAGTGATTATGAATGAAACATCATGTTATAAGGTGCATGGGAGGATTTATTTCCGTCAAAAGGATGTACCATCTAAAAAGAAAGTAATGAAAACTCTGGGAGTAAAGAAAAAAACGTTTGCCGGAAATATGATTTCTAGAATGTATGATTATTATTTCCAAGGTGCAATAAACTTTAGGAGGGAATATAGAAAGTACTACCGAAAAGAATTTTGTTCTGTGGAGAAATTTATAGAAGAACATTTTAATATTGAATGTGACAATGCTAAAAAGTTGGCTGAAGGTAATTATTCTATGAAAGAGTGCTCGCGTCGTTCCATTGAAAGAAATATAGAAACACTTAATTATGATGAACATTTTAAAAATGCTTTTTCAAAAGCGGTAGGAGGATTGGAAGATGAAGATCAGGATGGGGTTTATTACGAATAGTTCTTCTACTAATTTCCTTATTATATCCAAAGAGGAATTAACGGAAGATTATTTGTTTAAGAAATTAGGTTTTGTTCAGGGTGGTATTCTGGAAGAACAAGGGCGACTATTATGTAATAGTATAATGGACGCTATTAATGGCGGGTTACGATATTATGATTATGATACACCTAATTACGAATCAATAAAAGAAGTTTTTGGTAATAAATCAGCAATGCTATTTAAAAGAAAAGAAGGTTATCATGCATACTGGGGATACACAAGTAGTGATGATTCACCGATAACACAGTTTTTCACAACAGATAGTTTTGAAATAGAGGACAAGGACTTTTATCTTAATGGTAGAGCTTGTGTGTGGTAAAGATGATTATTTATAAGGATGGAGTTTTTGACTTTTTTGAAATTTTTAACGAAGATAATGGCACTTTATTTCGAAGTGATACAAATGGTGTTGATCCAGTGATGAGATCATTTCCAGAATTACTTGATGTAGGAATCATGGGACATTGCGATAGTGGTGAATATTGCAGGAGGGCGGGCATCGATTGCTATCAAAAAGGTGCTACAGTAAATGCTCCGCATATGTCATATGATAGTTTTCTTAAGATTGTGGAACAAGCAACTGGTAAAACTTTTCAAATTGCATTAGGTGGTGCTGGAGATCCCAATAAACATCCTCGATTTGAAGATATATTAAAATCTTGTAGAGCATATCGAATTGTTCCTAATATGACAACGAGTGGTTTCCTTATGACGGATAATGAAGTTAAATTGATAAAAAAGTACTGCGGTGCAGTTGCAGTATCTTGGTATTCACGTTTAATAGATGGAAAAGAAAGTAATCAAGAAACGATAAATGCTGTAAAACAACTGGTAAAGTGTGGCTGTACTACGAATATTCATTATGTTGTATCGAAAGACACTATTGATGAAGCAATTATAAGGTTGGAGAATGATTTGTTTCCAAAAGGAATTAACGCAGTTGTGTTTATTTTATATAAACCTGTGGGCAATGGCATAATAGAAAAAACATTGGAGAGTACGGATGGTCGAATTAAAAAATTTCTTTCTCTTGCAACGAAAATGAAGTATTCTTATAAAGTTGGATTTGATACATGTTTTACACCAGCAATATTACGATGGGCAGATACTGTTCCGAAAACTTGTATAGACGCTTGTGAGGCGGCAACTTTTTCTATGTATATAGATAGTCAAATGAATTGCTACCCTTGTTCGTTTGGTATATGGGATAAAAGTGTATCTGAGTCATTGAGTGATAAAACGTTGCGGGAAATTTGGTTAGGTAAAAAATTTGCTGCATTTAGAAATTGGAAGAAAGAAAAGTGTATTAATTGCAATCAACAGGTACTTTGTCAAGGTGGTTGTAAGATTAGAGCGAATATAGATTTGTGTTAAGAGATATAATTGAAAATTTAATCATTAGAGTACTTTCATGTGCCATTGTGCAAACTTATAGCAGAGAGATGATTAAGAAGTGAAGCGTAATAAGGAGGTGAATGAAATGGGAAAAAGAACAGAGATAGTCATGGACGAATATATTGATGTTTTGGAAACGATAAAAGAACGGATTACGCAAGCGCAGTATCAGGTAATGACAAATGCAAATGTTGAACGCAATATTTTGTTTTGGAATATCGGGAATGTAATTCTCCAATACAGCAAATGGGGAAATAAATTTGTTGAAACGTTATCAAAAGACTTGAGAATGACTTATCCTGATAGAGAAGGATATTCCGTTAGAAATCTTAATTATATGAAACAGTTTGCGCGCCGAATACCATCTGAAGAAATTTTGCATCAAGGTGGTGCAAAAATTAGTTGGCGTGCAATAAAACTGTTGATAGATAAAACGGATAATCTGGAAGAACATATGTGGTATACACAGCAATGTCTGGAAAATGGATGGTCTAGTACAGTGCTTGCGCATCAGATAGAAAGTGGTCTGTATTATAGACAGGCATTAGCAGATAAAACGACAAATTTTAAGGCACAGTTAGCCAATCCATTCAGTGAGCAAGCAGAAGAAATTATTAAAGATCCATATATTTTTGACTTTATACCGAATGCGAAAAAACTTAGAGAAATTGAACTGGAAGATGCCCTTGTCCAGCAAATTACAAAATTACTATTGGAATTTGGGTCAGGCTTTGCTTTTATGGGGCGACAGTATCCGATTCAAGTTGGAAAAAGAGAGTTTTTCATTGATTTATTATTTTACAATGTGAAATTGCATTGCTATTTCGTGGTTGAATTAAAAACAGTAGAATTTGAGCCAGAGTTTGCAGGAAAATTATCTTTCTATTTATCAGCAGTTGATGGAGAACTGAAATCTCAGGATGATAATCCTACGATTGGCTTGTTATTGTGCAAGGGTAAAGATAAAATGGTAGCGGAATATGCCTTGAAAGATGTAAACAAACCAATGGGGGTAAGTGAATACAGACTTTCTAATCATATTTCAGAAGAATTACAGGACAAGCTGCCATCAATTGAAGATATTGAAAAAAGGATTAATTGAAATTTTGCATCAGGGTGGTGCAAAATTTATGGAACTAATATTTTGTGGGAAAGGGGATGCACGTGCAGTATTAGTATTGTATAAATATTGCCCATATTTCTGCGGTTTTGTGGGGATATGTTTTAATTTGGTATGCATGTGGAGACAGTAGTACTTTTGTCCAAACTCAACACCAAGCAGCATATCGAGGTGGAGTTGAATCTGG
>ERZ1643249.2308-NODE-2308-length-17964-cov-16.221230_pt1 | contig 17964 bp, 14 predicted proteins | sample MGYA00579263_ERZ1643249 | MGnify/ENA primary metagenome ERZ1643249 (study PRJEB29033, sample SAMEA4952264) | chicken gut metagenome | biome: Broiler Chicken; feature: Gastrointestinal Tract; material: Caecum | place: Ireland | collected 2018 | study: Broiler... | reverse complement strand
AAAAATTTCCGCGCCGCAGGCGCTGCGCATCGCACTGTGGATCTATGCGGGGCTGCGTCTGCTGCTCCTGATCTTTCCCTTCGAGGTGTCTTTGGCGGCGATCTATATCGGAGGCGGCATAGGGCTGCTTGCCGATCTCGTGCTGTTTGTCGCGTTTATTCTGTTTTTCTTTTCCAAGCAGATCGCGCCGAGACCGGCAGTCTGGGTATGTTTCTTCATCAGCGCGTGCACGGCGGCCGTGCTGTGTGTCCTGATAAATTTTTTGCAGGGACAGGGATTGCTGATATCACAAATGCTCTTCTACGGGTTTTCCCTGCTTTCCGCTTTGCTGCTGCCGCTCTGCTTCCGCGCGAGAGATGCCGCGCTTCGCCGCGCAGTTTATCTGCTGTTCGCGTCGCTGCTCCTGTATGCCGCCCTTACCTATGCGTCGCGCACATCCTGGTATGTGTATGAGTTTATGACGGCGGCCTCAAATATCCTGTACGTCGTCGCCCTGTTCTTGCTGGAAGCCTCTCTGTGCGGTCGGCCGGAATATGCGGGCGAGGCGTCTTCTGCTGCCGAGGGGGCCGCGCCCTGCCTCGCGGAGAAGGAGAGAACGCCCGCGTTCCGGGGGCGGTTCTTCCCGTCCGGCACGTTCACAGGCATGTTCCTGCTCGGTATGTTCGGCTGCGGTGTCTTTCTGCTTTCCGCTACAAATCCGGAAGAGCCCTCCGGCGTGGAGAATTGGGCGTCTATTCTCCTCTGGCTCTTTCCGGCCCTGTTCGAACTGCTGTTCTTTATAGGGAAGAGCGCAAAGCGGCCCGCAGTGAAGACTGCTGCCGCGATCCTTTGGACGGTGAACGTGCTGTATATCCTCTTCGTTTTCCTCGCCGACATGATATCCGACTATGAGCCGCACATCATTACGGGGTGCGTGAACAGCGTGCTGTGGTTCGTGCTCTATGCCGCCGTGCTCTTCGGCTTCCGCGGCAGAGGGCGGGGAAAGGGGATCGTGCCGCGCTGCGTCCTGCTGTTCTTTGCGCTCGTGGCGGCGGGGCTGGGCGTTTTTCTGTGCGCCGGGAGTTCGAACGAGCAGGGTGCGGCGCTGGTGGAGCTGTTTGCCTTCTGGCTGCTCTTTTACCCCGCGCATTTCCTCATCAAAGACAGGACGGAGAAGAAAAAAGAAAGTGCCTGACGGCCGTGCGGCGGGGCGGGGAGCGGAGGCTCCCCGCCCCGCCTTTTCCGGCGTTTTCGGCCGCCTCTTAAAAAAATAGAGGAGGGCGGCGAAAAACGCTTTGCAAATCGCGCGCTTTGTGCTAAAATACTGTAACGAGTAAAATAAGGCATTTTATGCAGGAGATTTTTTATGAAGTACACATATGAACCCGCCGAAAAGAGCACGGTCAAGATCACGATGACTTTCGACAAGGCAGAGTGGGAGGAGGCAAACAACAAGGCCTATCTCCAGACGCGCGGCCGCTATTTCGTCAACGGCTTCCGCAAGGGCAAGGCGCCCCGCCACGTCATCGAGCTGAATTACGGCAAGGGCGTGTTCTATGAGGACGCGCTCAACAACCTCTTCTCCGAACATTATTACGATATCGTCGAAAAGGAGAAGGAGAACTTCACCGCGGTCGGCCAGCCCGAACTCTCCGTCGAGGACATCAATGACGACGGGGCGGTGCTCGTCGCCGTCACGCCCGTCAAGCCCGACGTGAAGCTGGGCGCATACAAGGGTATAAAGATCAAAAAAGCGGTATATAATGTAGAGGATGCCGACGTGGAGGCAGACCTCAAACGGCTGCAGGAGCGCAACTCCCGCCTCGTCGCGGTGGAAGACCGCGCCGCCGAAAACGGCGATACCGCCACCATCGACTTCTCGGGCAGCGTGAACGGGGAGAAATTCGAGGGCGGCACGGGCGAAAATTATCCGCTCGTTCTGGGCAGCGGCTCCTTCATCCCCGGGTTCGAAGAGCAGGTCGTCGGCATGAAGGTCGGCGAGGAGAAGGACGTCAACGTCACCTTCCCCGAAGATTATCAGGCGGAGGAGCTCAAGGGCAAGGCCGCCGTGTTCGCCGTAAAGCTCAACAAGCTGGAAAAGAAGGAACTGCCCGAGGTGAACGACGAGTTCATCAAGGACGCCGCCGGCGCGGAGAGCGTGGAGGCGTATAAGCAGCAGACCCGCGAACGCCTCGAAAAGCAGGCGAAGGAGCGTGCCGACGCGGAGACGGAGGACAACATCGTCAAGGCGATCAGCGAGGGCGCGGAGGTCGAGATCCCCGAAGCCATGATCGAAAACCAGGTCGACCTCATGGTGCGCAATGCCGAGTACCGCCTGAGCGCGCAGTACGGCGGGCTCAAACTTGCCGACTATCTCAAATACATGGGCAGCAACATGGATGATTTCCGCGCGGGCTACCGCACGCAGGCGGAGGGCATCGTGAAGAGCCAGCTGGTCATCGACAAGATCATCCGCGAGGAGAACATCAAGGCGGAGGACGCCGACATCGACGCGAAGATCGAAGAGATGGCGAAGGCGGCGGGCAAGGAGCTTGAAGAGTACAAGAAGAACGTCGACGAGGCGCAACGCGAATACATCGCGAACGACGTGACCGTGACCAAGCTGTTCGACTTCCTCAAGGCGAACAACGAACTGACCGCGGACGCGGAGGAAAAGCCCGCGAAAAAGCCTGCGGCGAAAAAGACGGCAGCCAAGAAGGCGGAGGCCGAGGGCGAGGAAAAGCCCGCGAAAAAGCCTGCGGCGAAAAAGACGGCAGCCAAGAAGGCGGAAGCCGAGGGCGAAGAAAAACCCGCGAAGAAACCCGCCGCAAAGAAAACGGCAAAAAAAGAGGACAAGGCGGAGTGATCCGCCGGCAGGGGAGCGCGCCCTCCGCGGGCGCGGCTTCCGCAGGCAAAGAGAGGTAAAGATATGCAAGAAACAAGGATGAACCTCATCCCTATGGTCGTGGAGCAGTCAAGCCGCGGCGAGCGCTCTTACGACATCTATTCGAGGCTTTTGGAAGACCGCATCATCTTTCTTTCGGGGGAGATCAACGACGGCATGGCGAACACCATCGTCGCCCAGCTCATCTACCTCGAAGCGAAGGACATGAACAAGGACATCAGCCTCTATATCAACAGCCCGGGCGGCAGCGTTTCGGCGGGGCTTGCCATCTACGATACCATGCAGTATGTCCACTGCGACGTGTCTACCATCTGCATCGGCATGGCGGCGAGCATGGGCGCCTTCCTGCTTTCCAGCGGGACGAAGGGCAAGCGCTTCGCGCTGCCCAACAGCGAGATCATGATCCATCAGCCGCTCGGCGGCGCGCAGGGGCAGGCGAGCGACATCAAGATCCAGGCGGAGCATATCCTCAAAATAAAGGATAAGATGAACCGCATCCTCTCCGAAAACACGGGCAGGAGCATCGCCGAGATCGAGCGCGACACCGACCGCGACAACTATCTCTCCGCGGAAGAGGCGAAGAACTACGGCCTGATCGACAAGGTCTTTTACAAGCGCTGATTGCAAGGGCGGCACAGCCGCCGCGCATTCTCTCATTTTCAGAACACAGACACACGCAGACGCCGCCCGAACACAGTTCAGCGGCGTCGGGTTTTCAAAAGCGCCGCCGCGCGGAAAAGCGGACGGGCGCATACGCATAATTTCTCAAAACGCGCGGCACGTCTGCGCGAAAGGAGGTCAATACCATGAAGAACGAAGAACAGTGCTGTTCCTTCTGCGGCAAGCCGAAGAGCCGCACGAAGGCGCTCATCTCCGGGCCGGACGGGCTCGCCATCTGCGACGAGTGCATCGAGATCTGCAACGAGGAGATCCAGCGCGTCCAGACGGTGCCGGAAGAAACCGTCGAGCTGAAAAAGCCCGCGGAGATCAAGGCGGAACTGGATAAATACATCGTCGGGCAGGACAAGGCGAAGAAGGTGCTTTCCGTCGCCGTGTACAATCACTACAAGCGCATCAACAGCGAAATGTCGAAAAACGACGACGGCGTCGAGATCGAAAAGAGCAACATCCTCCTGCTCGGCCCCACGGGCTGCGGCAAGACGCTGCTCGCGCGCACCCTCGCGCGCATCCTCAACGTTCCCTTCGCCACCAGCGACGCGACCACCCTCACCGAGGCGGGGTACGTCGGCGAGGACGTCGAAAATATCCTTCTCAAACTCATTCAGAATGCGGACTACGATATAGAGAAGGCGCAGCGCGGCATCATCTACATCGACGAGATCGACAAGATCGCCCGCAAGAGCGAGAACGTTTCCATCACCCGCGACGTGTCGGGCGAGGGCGTGCAGCAGGCGCTGCTCAAGATCATCGAGAGCACCATCGCCAACGTCCCGCCGCAGGGCGGGAGGAAGCACCCGCAGCAGGAGTGCATGCGCATCGACACGACCAACATCCTCTTCATCTGCGGCGGCGCGTTCGTCGGGCTGGACAAGATCGTGCAGGCGCGCAAGGACGACACTTCCCTCGGGTTCGGCGGAAAGGTCAAGAGCGGCGACGAGATGGACTATGAACTGTTCGACGACGTAAAGCCGCAGGATCTTACCAAGTTCGGGCTGATCCCCGAATTCGTCGGGCGCGTGCCCATCGTCGTCAACCTTCTCCCGCTGGACGAGACGGCGCTGGTGAAGATCCTCACCGAGCCGAAAAACGCCCTCATCAAGCAGTATCAGAAACTCATCGGCATGGACGGGGTGAAGCTCTCCTTCGAGCCTTCCGCGGTCAGCGAGATCGCAAACACCGCCATCAAGCTCAAGACGGGCGCGCGCGGGCTGCGCACCATCATCGAAAACCTCATGACGGACGTCATGTACGAGATCCCTTCGGACGGGGACATCAGCGAGGTCAGGATCACGCGCGAGTGCGTGCTCGGCAACGCGAAACCGGAACTCATCAAGAAGAGCGCTTAAAGGGCGCGGGGCGGGAGCCGGAAGGCTCCCGCCCGTTCCGTCCGCCGCCCGCGCGGACGGCGGAAAGGTATAAGCAATTCAAATAAAAAAAATCGGTTCAGCCGCCGCAAAACGCTTGAAAAAAGCGCCCGCGGCGATTATACTATGTATGCAGGAATAAAGAAGAAAAAAGGACGGTCAGGTTATGTATAAAATTCTTAAGAAGAAAGAACTCAACCCCACCGTCACGCTCATGGAGGTGGACGCGCCCTTCGTCGCGAAAAAGGCGGAGCCGGGGCAGTTCATCATCCTGCGCGTGGATGAGGAAGGGGAGCGCATCCCCCTCACGGTCGCCGATTTCGACCGCGAAAAGGGCACCGTTACGATCATTTTCCAGATCGTCGGCGGCACGACGGAGCGGCTCAATCAATTACGGGAAGGGGAGTTTATCCACGACTTCGTCGGGCCTCTCGGCGAGCCTTCGCACGTCGAAGGGCTGAAAAAGGTCGCCGTCGTGGGCGGCGGCGTCGGCTGCGCCATCGCTTACCCCGTCGCCAAAAAGCTGCATAAGCTGGGCGCGGAGGTGCACAGCATCGTCGGCTTCCGCAGCAAAGACCTCGTCATCCTCGAAGAGGAGTTCCGCGCCGTTTCCGACGAAATGCGCATGATGACGGACGACGGCAGTTACGGCAAAAAGGGCCTCGTGACCGACGCGCTCAGAGAGCTCATCGAGGCGGGGAACAAGTACGACGAGGTCATCGCCATCGGGCCGGTCGTCATGATGAAGTTCGTGTCGCTCCTCACAAAACAGTACGGCATCAGGACGGTCGTCAGCATGAACCCCATCATGATCGACGGCACGGGGATGTGCGGCTGCTGCCGCCTCACCGTGGCGGGCAAGACGAAGTTCGCCTGCGTGGACGGCCCCGATTTCGACGGGCACGAGGTGGATTACGACGAGATCATGAAGCGCGCTTCCACCTATAAAGAATTTGAAAAGCGCGAGCGCGAACTCGCGTGCAACCTCTTCAAAAAGGAGGTAAAGTAAAATGCCGAACATGAGCATGAAAAAGCACGAGATGCCCGCACAGGCACCCGACGTGCGCAATAAGAATTTTTCCGAAGTCGCCCTCGGCTACGACGCCGAGACGGCGATCGACGAGGCGAAGCGCTGCCTGCACTGCAAGAACAAGCCCTGCGTCGGCGGCTGCCCCGTCCGCATCCACATCCCCGAATTCATCGCGAAGGTCGCGGAAGGGGAGTTCGAGGAGGCATACCACATCATTCAGCAGACGAGCAGCCTTCCCGCCGTGTGCGGCAGGGTGTGCCCGCAGGAGACGCAGTGCGAGAGCAAGTGCGTGCGCGGCATCAAGGGCGAGCCTGTCGCCATCGGCAGGCTGGAACGCTTCGTCGCGGACTGGCACAACGCGCACAGCTGCGACCTGCCCGTAAAGGCGGAGCCGAACGGGCATAAAGTCGCCGTCGTGGGCAGCGGCCCGGCGGGGCTGACCTGCGCGGGCGACCTCGCCAAGCGCGGGTACGACGTCACGGTGTTCGAGGCGCTGCACCTGGCTGGCGGCGTGCTGGTCTACGGCATCCCCGAATTCCGCCTGCCCAAGAGCATCGTGCAGAAGGAGATAGACAACTTAAAGGCGCTGGGCGTCAGGGTGGAGACCAACATGGTCATCGGCCGCGTGCTCTCCGTCGACGAGCTGATGAGCGAATACGGCTTCGAGAGCGTGTTCATCGGCAGCGGCGCGGGGCTTCCCCGCTTTATGGGCATCCCCGGGGAAAACCTCAAGAGCGTGTTCTCCGCCAACGAATTCCTCACCCGCGTCAACCTGATGAAGGCGTATAAAGAGGACTGCCGCACCCCCGTGTTCCATGCGAAGAAGGTCGCCGTCGTGGGCGGCGGCAACGTCGCGATGGACGCCGCGCGCTGCGCGCTGCGCCTCGGCGCGCAGGTAGACATCATCTACCGCCGCAGCGAGGCGGAACTGCCCGCCCGCGCGGAGGAGGTCGAACACGCGAAGGAAGAGGGCATCGTGTTCCGCTTCCTCACCAACCCGACCGCCATCCTCGAAGGGGAGAACGGCATCGTGAAGGGCATGACCTGCGTGCGCATGGAGCTGGGCGAGCCGGACGCCTCCGGCAGGCGCCGCCCCGTCGTTGTGGAGGGCAGCGAATTCACCGTGGACTGCGACTGCGTGATCATGGCGCTGGGCACTTCTCCCAATCCCCTCATCAAGAACACGACGCAGGGGCTGGATACGCAGAAGTGGGGCGGCATCATCGCCGACGAGCACGGCAAGACCTCACGCGAGGGCGTGTATGCGGGCGGCGACGCCGTCACGGGCGCCGCGACCGTCATCCTCGCGATGGGCGCCGGCAAGGCGGCGGCGGAAGCCATCGACGAGTACATAAAGAGCAAACACGCATAAGTCCTTTCCGGAAAACAGAGAGGGCGCCTTCGGCCGAAGGCGCCCTTTGCGTACCCTTTTCTCCGGTGAAAGCGGGGTGAGGGGCGCGCGGAAAAACGGTGCGGCGCCGCGCGGATGTGAAAATAGGCTTGTAAATCGCGCCGCATTGTGTTATACTATATAAGGAGCGGCATACCGCCGCGGAGGTTTCTCATGCCGAAAGCAAAAAAACTCATGAATTATCCGCTCGTCGCGCTGCGGGGCAAGGTCATCTTCCCCGACACCGTGAACAGCTTCGACGCGGGCAGGCTGATTTCCCTGACCGCGGTTTCGCGCGCCTCCGAGCAGAATCTCGACCTGTTCGTCGCCATGCAGAAGGACGCGCAGAAGGAGGAGGTCGCGCCCGACGACGTGTGCAGGGTAGGCACCGTCGTCAAGATCAAGCAGATCGCCAAGCTCCCGTCCAATAACCTGCGCATCACGGTCACGGGGGTGTACCGCGCGAAGGCGGAGGAGATCTACGAGGAGGACGGCTGCCTCTTTGCCAACGTTTCCGAACTCAAAGCGGTGCACGGCGACCCCGTGCTCGAGGAGGCGTATTTCCGCACCGCGCAGGACGTGATGCGCGAGATCCGTTCCAACGAGATGCGCATCTCCCGCGAGGGCGCTTCCGCGCTCGATACCATCGAAGACCCCGACGCGTATATCGGCAACGCCCTCATGCTGCTGCACATCCGCGAGGAAATGAAGCAGAAGATCCTCGAAACGACGGGCGTGGTCGAGAGGCTCAAACTGTTCGAGCGCTGCCTCAACGACGAGCTGGAGATCGCCAAGCTGGAAAAAAAGATCAGCGCCACCGTGCGGCAGAACATAGACAAGAACCAGAAGGAATATTTCCTGCGCGAACAGCTCAAAGCCATCCATACCGAGCTGGGCGACGACGAAAACGAGCGCGAGGAGCTCACCCGCAGGATCAAGGAAAAGCATATGCCCGCCGAGGCGGAGGAGAAGGCGCTCAAGGAGATCGCGCGCACGGACAAGATGCCGCCCTCCTCTCCCGAGTATACCGTCATCCGCAACTATCTCGACTGGCTCATCGACCTGCCGTGGTCGGAGGAGACGGAGGATACCGCCCGCCTTGCCGACGCGCGCAAGGTGCTCGACGAGGATCATTACGGGCTTGAAAAGGTCAAAACGCGCATCGTCGAATACCTCGCCGTGTTGCAGTTGACCAAGAGCATGAACGCGCCCATCCTCTGCTTCGTGGGGCCGCCGGGGGTCGGAAAGACCTCCATCGCCAAGTCCGTCGCCCGCGCGCTGGGCAGGAAGTTCGTGCGCATGAGCCTGGGCGGCGTCAAGGACGAGGCGGAGATCCGCGGGCACAGGCGCACCTACGTCGGCGCCATCCCCGGGCGCATCATCTACGGCATGAAGCAGGCGGGCAGCATCAACCCCGTGTTCCTGCTCGACGAGATAGACAAGGTCTCCTCGGATATGCGCGGCGACCCCGCGAGCGCGCTGCTCGAGGTGCTCGACCCCGAGCAGAACGCTGCCTTCCGCGACAGATTCCTCGAGGTGCCGTACGACCTTTCCAAAGTGCTGTTCATCACCACCGCGAACACGGTGGACACCATCCCCGCGCCGCTGCTCGACCGCATGGAGCTCATCGAGCTCAACGGCTATACGCTGGACGAAAAACGGGAGATCGCCAAGCGCTATCTCATCCCGAAAAAGGCGAAGGAGAACGGGCTGAAAGAGGGGCTGCTCGAGATCACGGACGACGCGATTGACGCCGTCATCGAGGGCTATACGATGGAGGCGGGCGTGCGCAACCTCGAGCGCCGCATCGACGGCGTGTGCAGGAAAACAGCGGTACGTTACGCCGAAAATCCTGACATGGAAAAGCAGGTCGTCACGCCGGACAAGCTCGAAGAGCTGCTCGGGGTACGCCGCTACAACGACGAACCCGCGCGCCTCGAGGGCAACGAGGTCGGCGCCGCCACGGGGCTGGCATGGACGAGCGTGGGCGGCACGACGCTGACCATAGAGGTCTCCGCCATGCCCGGAAAGGGAGAGATCCTGCTCACCGGCAAGCTGGGCGACGTGATGAAGGAATCCGCCCGCGCGGCGATCAGCTATATCCGCGCCCATGCCGACGATTACGGCATTCCGTCCGAGGCTTTTTCGGAGACGGATATCCATATCCATGTGCCGGAGGGGGCGACGCCGAAAGACGGCCCCAGCGCGGGCATCACGATGGCGACCGCCATCCTCTCCGCCTTCACGCACAAGCCCGTGCGCAAGGACATCGCCATGACGGGCGAGATCACCCTGCGCGGCAAGGTGCTGCCCATCGGCGGGCTGAAAGAAAAGGCGCTCGCCGCGCACCGCGCGGGCATCAAAAACATCATTATTCCCCGCGACAACGAGCGCGACGAGGCGGACATCCCCGATACGGTGCGCGGCGATCTGCACTTTATCCCCGCGACCGACGTCGGCACGGTGTTCCGCAACGCCATCGTGGGGCTGTGAGGAGATCATGCTGCGCATCGGAGAGGTAAAGTTCATCACGTCCGCGGCGGATAAAAAGGGGTTTTACGGCGGGGAGAAGCCCGTCATCGCGGTATGCGGGAAATCGAACGTCGGCAAAAGCTCCTTCATCAATATGCTCGCGAACCGCAGGCAGCTCGCGCGCGCCTCGGCGGAGCCGGGGCGTACCCGCCTCGTCAATTATTTCGATTTCGGCGCGTTCGTGCTCGCCGACCTCCCCGGCTACGGCTTCGCGCACGTCGCGAAGAGCGAGAAGGAGCGCTGGGCGCGTCTCCTCGACGACTTTTTCGCGGAGGGGAGGGTGGCGCACGTGTTCGCGCTGGCGGATATCCGCCACGAGCCGACCGCGGACGACAGGACGATGATCGACTTTTTGTATTATACGCAGACCCCGTTCACCGTCATCGCCACCAAAGCGGACAAGCTCGCCAAGACGCGCATAAAGGAGGCGGTGCGCAGGGTCGCCGCCGCTTTCCGCACGGGGGAGGGGAACGTGATCGCCGTTTCCGCCGAAGACCGCCGCGGCAGGGAGGAGGTGCTCTCCGCCGTCGAAGGCGTCCTTTCGCGGGAAGGGGCGGAAGAGGGCTGAAAAGCGGTTGCTTTTGCGCCGCCGCTGTGCTATAATGAAATATCACGGAAAGACAAGGAGTGCATATGAATATTCTCGCTTCCCCCGCCGATCTGCTCGGCACGCCGTGGGGAATGGCGATATTTATCGTCATAGACATTGCCGTGCTCGTCCTCATCATCGCGCTCAACTACCGCTGGCTGTTCAAGCGCGTGCTGGACTTTCTGTTCGCGGCGGTCTTTCTTATCGTGTTTTTCCCCTTTTTCCTCATCGCGCTCGTCGCCGACGCGATCTATAACAGGGTCACGAACGCGTATAAATCGCTGTTTGCGGGCGAATATTGCGTGGGGAAGAAGGAAAAGGTGTTCCGCCTGTTCACCTTCACGACCGAACGGGTGCTGCACGACGAGGAGGGCAGGCTGCTGCCCGTGCGCGAGCGCATCACGCCGATGGGCAGGCTGCTGTCCGCCGTCGGCATGAAGTATTACCCCTGCCTCGTCGCGGTGCTGGCGGGAAAGATGAGCTTCGTCGGGCCGAGGCCGCTCTCCCTCGCGGACGCGGCGGCGCTCACCTCGGAGCAGAAGGGGCGCTTTGCGGTGCGCCCGGGGCTGGTCTCCTCCCTCGAACGGTACGGCGGGGAGTCGCTCACCTATCCCGAAATGTTCGAGGAGGACGCGGAATACGCGGCGCATATCGGGTTGTTTAAGGATATTTCCTTCTTTATGACCAAACTTGCGCACCGCCTGCGCGGAGATTCCGTCCGCCCGTACGGCGAATGTACGGACAGGGACTACATCGGATGGATGCTGGATACCGGCGCCATCGGGGAAGAGGAAGCCGCGGAATACCGCGAGAGAGGAGAGGAACGGCTCGCGGGGCTGCGCAACGCGGACAGGGAGCGCCGCAGTTTCGAGCGGAATCTCTTTCAGTAAAAGTCAAAAAACAAAGACGCGGTGCCGCCCCGGGCAGGGGCGGCACCGCGTTTTCTCTTGCGGAAAGATTCAGGAAAGCCGGCGCACCGAGCCGCGCTCTATGATGACGGAGCGGATGCGGCCCGTGCCCGCATAATTGTTGATGAGCGACGGTTCCGCGAGCTGGCGGAGGATCATGTTCAGCGCCGTCTTTGCCATTTCCCCGAAATCCTGCGACACCGTCGTGATCTCGTTCTGCGCGGCGAGGGCGAGGTTGTCGAACCCGGTCACGGAAAGATCTTCCGGCACGCGCAGCCCGTGCGCCCGCGCGGCGCGGATGAAGTGCAGGGCGGTCGCGTCGTTCACGCAGACGACGGCGGTAGGGCGCAGGCGGAGGGCAAGGAGGGTGCGCACGGCGTGGTCGGCGCAGCGGGCGAGATCGCGCCCGCTCTCCGTCGTCGCGGCGCGCACGCCGTCGGGGTCGCGCAGGAAGAAGGCGGGGTCGAGCACGGCGCCGTTTTTCACCAGCGCGGCGCAGTATCCGCCGAACCGCTCCTGCTCCGTCGGCAGAAAATTGTCTTTGAAGGGGAAATAGGCGATGTGGCGGTGGCCCAGCTCCGCCAGATGGGCGGTGATCCCGTACATTCCGCCGTAGTTGTCCGAACTCACGCAGGGCGCCTCGAAGCCGTAGGACGGATAATCGAGAAAACAGAGGGGGATCTGCGCCTGCGCAAATTCGTTGAGCAGGTCGAGGTTGGAGGCGCGCGTGACCGGCCATAGGATCAGCCCGCGCACGTTCCGCGTGAGCAGGTATTGCAGGATCTCCCGTTCCCGCTGCTGCGAGTGGCGGGAATCGAAGGTCATCAGCGGGCATCCCTTTTTGCGCGCGTACGGCGCGAGCGCGCCCGCGATCTTCTGCCCGAAATCTTCAAAGCCGCCGAACACGACGGCGATGCTCTGTTCCCCTCCGCGCGGGGCGAAGGGCAGGGGCAGCACTTCCGTGCCTTTGCGCTTTTTCCGTTCGACGTATCCCTGCGCCTTCAGTTCGTTGAGCGCGTGCGACGCGGTGATGCGGCTGACGCCGTATTGCGCGCACAGCTCCGCTTCGGTGGGCAGAAGATCCCCCGCGGCGTACTGCCCGCCCCTTATCTTCGTCAGCAGGTCTTCGTATACGGTGCGGTACAGCGGCTTCATGGTTCACCTCCCGATTATGCCATATATTTTTTCATTTTCTGAAAATATGATATAACATTATCGTCCGAAAGTCAAGTATACGCGGGGAATATGCACTGCCGTTTTGCGGGCGGGGCATTGACTTTCCGCGCGTTCCGCCGTATACTGGAAGAAAAGGAGGGGAAAGGAATTGAAAGGCGTCACGATCGCGGGCAACTGCCTCGCGGACATCATCAAGAGGATAGAGGAATACCCCGCGAAGGGCATGCTCGCCAAGATAACGCAGGTCAGCCCGGGCGTGGGCGGGTGCGTGCCGAATACGGGCATCACGCTCAAAACGCTCGATCCCGCCGTGCGGGTCTGCGCGCGTGCGCGCGTCGGAAAGGATGCGAACGGCGCATACGTCTGCGGCGAAATGCAGCGCAGAGGGATAGACATATCGGGCGTTGCCGAGGACGCGGCGCTTCCCACCGCCTTTACCGACGTGTATTCTTTGCCCGGAGGAGAGCGCACCTTCTTCACATATGCGGGCGCGAACGCCGTCTTCTGCGAGGAGGATGCGCTCCCGGAGGAGGACTGCGGGCTGTTCCATCTCGGCTATCTGCTGCTGCTCGAAACGCTCGACGCGCCCGACGCCGAATACGGCACGCGCGCGGCGCGCCTGCTCGCGCGGGTGCGGGAGAGGGGGATAAAGACGTCGATAGACATGGTGAGCGCGGCGGGCGCGCGGTTCCGCGCGGTGGCATTGCCCGCGCTCCGCTACTGCGACTATGCGGTCATGAACGAGATAGAGGCGGGCAGCATCGCGGGGATCCCGCTGCGCGAGGGGGACAGACTCTGTTTTTCCCGCCTGCGCGAGGCGTGCGAGGCGCTGCTCTCGGCGGGGGTGAAAGATACGGTCGTCATTCATTGCCCCGAATGCGGATGCGCGATGGATGCCGCGGGCAGGTTCACCGCCGTGCCCTCCCTCGCCTTGCCGAAGGGGTATATCGTCGGGAGCGTCGGCGCGGGGGACGCCTTCTGCGCGGGGATGCTGTACGCGTTTTTGCAGGGCATGCCCGCGGAGGAAGGGCTGCGGCTGGCTTCCGCCGTCGCGGCGTGCAATTTAAGCGCCGCCGACTCGGTGGGCGGGGCGCGGCCGCTGGCGGATACGCTCGCGCTGGAAAAGAAATTTGAAAGGAGGGCTTTGCCTTTATGAAGAAGGATGTTTACGAAAAGCAGGCGGCGCGCACGGCGCGCGCCTTTGCCGAGGCGCATATCGCGATCACCGAAGAGGAACGCGCGCGCATCGAGGTGGCGGATTTCGGGCTGGGCGACGTGGAGCGCATCGGGCTGCAGCTGCTGACGTATGTCAACACCGCGCGCGTGTGCGCGAAGGAGATGGTGCTCTTCCCGCATCAGGCGTGCCCGGAGCATATCCATGTGAGCGGGGAGGAAAACGGCGTGCCCTTCGAGGGCAAGGAGGAGACCTTCCGCGTCCGCAGGGGCGTGTGTTATCTGTATGTACCCGGGGAGGGGCGCGCGGAGGACGTGACGGGAGGGCTTCCGCCGACGGACGTGACCGTCTTTCATGAGGTCGTCCTGCACGAAGGGGAGCAATACACCATCCGCCCCGGGACGAAACATTGGTTCCGCGCCGGGGAGGAAACTGCCGTCATCAGCGAGTTTTCCACCACCAGCCGCGACGAGAGCGACGTGTTCACCGACGGGCGCATCGTGCGCATACCGAACATAGAGGAGTAAAAAAATGCTTACAGGACTGAAAGAAATTCTGAAGATCGCCGAAGAGCGCAAATGTGCCGTCGGTATGTTCAACGCCACGGGGTTCGACAGCCTGCAGGCGGTCATCGGCGCGGCGGAAGAGCTGAACGAGCCCGTCATCATCGCCCATGCCGAGGTGCACAACGTGTATAACGACATATCCTTCGTCGGCCCCGCCATGCTCGCGGCAGCAAAGAACGCGAAGGTGCCCGTCTGCGTCCATCTCGACCACGGCGTCACGCCCGCCATGCTCTGGCGCGCGCTGCGTATCGGGTTCACCTCCGTGATGATCGACGCGTCCGCGCTCCCGTACGAGGAGAACGTGCGCATGACCCGCGAGATAACGCAGGCCGCCCACGCGATGGGGGCAGACGTCGAGGCGGAGCTGGGCAGGCTCGCCGCGGGAGAAGGAGGGGAAAACGCGCTCGAAGGCTGCGACCCCGCCGACTTCTATACCCGGCCCGACGAGGCGGCGGCGTTCGCCGAGAGCACGGGCATCGACGCGCTCGCGGTCGCCTTCGGCACCAGCCACGGGTTTTACAAGGCGCAGCCGAAACTGGACTTCGGCGTCGTGAAAGACTGCGCCGCGGCGACGGGGCTGCCTCTCGTCATGCACGGCGGCAGCGGCGTCAGCGAAGAGGGGTTCCGCAGCGCCATCGCGGCGGGCATCAGAAAGGTCAACTATTATTCGTATATGTCGAAGGCGGGTTACGACGCCGCAAAGCGCGAGATCTCGGCAGGGAAGTCGCATTACCTGCACGACGCGGAGTACGCGGCGATGCAGGCGATGAAGGAGGACGTAAAGCGAGCCATCCGCATCTTTGCGGGGAAATAAATACGTCAATCGTCGGGGCGGCTTTTTCGGAAGCCGCCCTTTTGCATGCGTTTTACCGCGAAGGAAAAGATTGTCCGCGGAAAAAATGCAGAAAACTGTTGTGCGGCGGGCGATTGTGTGATAAAATAGACGGGAAGAAGAAATTCGCTCCGGCGGGAAAGAGGGAATCATATGAAAGAAAGCGAAAAGACGGAACAGATGCCCGGGGAAGAGAGCGCACCCGTGCCCGAGGTGGAAAACACCACTTCGGTCATGAAGTGCCCTTCCTGCGGGGCGAACATGGTGTACAGCGCGGAAAAGGGAGCGCTGTACTGCGAATACTGCGGCTCCGTCCGCGAGTTCGCGGGAGGGGAGAGCGAAGAGATAGACTTTGCGCATCTCCTTTCCGCGTCCGGAGGCTGGGAGAACGAATCGCACGTGTTCCGCTGCGAAAACTGCGGCGCGACCGAGGTGCTCGACCGCCGCGAGATCGCAAAGACCTGCCCCTTCTGCGGCACGAGCAACATCGTCGCCACCGACGAACTGCCCGGTATCCGACCCAACGCCGTCGTGCCCTTCGCCGTCGGCAGCGAACAGGCGGGCGGTTTTGCGCGCGCTTGGCTGAAAAAGAGGCTTTTCGCGCCGCGCAAGTTCCGCAAGAGCGCCAAGCCGGAAGAGATGCGCGGCGTGTACATACCCGCCTTTACCTTCGACGCGAACACCGATTCGTCGTATTCCGCCACGCTCGGCGTCTACCGGTACAGATCCGTCCGCCGCAACGGGCGCTGGGAACGCGAACGTTATACGGAATACTTCCATGTGAGCGGGCAATACGCCTCCTCCTTCGACGACGTGCTGATCCAGGCGTCCTCCGAGGTGCGGCAGCAGGTGGTGAACAAACTGCAGCCCTATAACACCCGTTCGAGCCGCGCCTATACGCAGGAATATCTGAGCGGGTTCACCGCCGAACAGAATGCCCGCGCGGGCACGGAATGCTGGGAGGACGCGAAAAACGTGATCGCGAACAGGCTGCGTTCGCAGATCCTTTCCGGGTATCATTACGACGTCGTTTCTTCCTTTAACATCTCCACGCGCTATTCGGACGTGACGTATAAATACGTCCTGCTGCCCGTATACGTCGGGCACAGCACATGGAGGCAGAAGCTGTACAACTTTTTCGTCAACGGCGAAACGGGCAAGGTGACGGGCAAGGCGCCCGTATCCCCGCTCAAGGTGCTGGGCGTCGTATTGCTCTGCGCCGCCGCCGTCGCCCTGCTCGTCTGGCTGGGCGTCATGTACGCCGGGGGCTGATCCCGGCAAAGGGGGCTCGCCATGCAGCAGCAGTCCATGTTTGAAAATCCCGCCTCCCTTCCGCTTGCGGCGCGGCTGCGCCCGCGCTCGCTGGAAGAGTTCGTCGGGCAGAAACACCTGCTCGGCGAGGGCAAGGTGCTGCGCAGGCTGATCGAAGGGGACAAGATCGGCTCCATGATCTTCTGGGGGCCGCCGGGCGTCGGCAAGACGACGCTCGCCCGCATCATCGCCAACCGCACGAAGGCATCGTTCATCGACTTTTCCGCCGTCACCAGCGGGATAAAGGAAATACGGCAGGTGATGGAACAGGCGGAACGCAACCGCCGGTTCGGCGAACGCACCATCCTGTTCGTGGACGAGATACACCGCTTCAACAAGGCGCAGCAGGACGCTTTTCTGCCCTTCGTCGAGCGCGGGAGCATCGTGCTCATCGGCGCCACGACGGAGAACCCTTCCTTCGAGGTCAACGGGGCGCTGCTGTCGCGCTGTAAAGTTTTCGTATTGCAGCCGCTGAAGACGGAAGAGCTCGTGCAGCTCATACGGCACGCGCTCGCCGACGAGCGCGGCTTCGGCGGACAGAACGTGCATATCGCGGACGACCTCGTCGAGGCGATCGCCAACTTTGCGAACGGCGATGCGCGCAGCGCGCTCTCCACGCTGGAAATGGCGGTGCTCAACGGCGAAATGACCGAAAACGGCATCGACGTCACGCGCGAAACGATAGAACAGTGCACGTCGAAGAAGTCGCTTCTCTACGATAAGACGGGGGAGGAACACTACAACCTCATTTCCGCGCTGCATAAATCCATGCGCAATTCCGACCCGGACGCCGCGGTCTACTGGCTGGCGAGGATGCTCGAGGCAGGGGAAGACCCGCTGTATGTCGCCCGCCGCGTCACGCGGTTTGCGGCGGAGGACGTCGGGCTGGCAGATCCGCGGGCGCTGCAGCTCTGCGTCGCCGCCTATCAGGCCTGCCATCTCATCGGCATGCCCGAGTGCACCGTTCACCTTGCGGAGGCGGTCACCTACCTTTCGCTTGCGCCAAAGTCGAACGCGGTCTACGTCGCCTATGAACGAGCGAAAAAAGACGCGCAGGAGATGCTCGCCGAACCCGTGCCGCTCGTCTTGCGCAACGCGCCCACAAAACTGATGAAGGAACTGGATTACGGCAAGGGCTACCAATACGCGCACGACGCGGAGGACAAGCTCACCGATATGCAGTGCCTGCCCGATTCGCTCGCGGGGAAGGAATATTACCGCCCCACGCGGGAGGGCGCGGAGGCGCGCATCGCCGACAGGCTCGCCGAGATCAAGGCGTGGAGACGCGGACATATTATAAATAAAGATAACGGGAAAGGCGGCAAATAAAGCTGCGGAGGAGAGGCGCTGCGGATATTCCGCGGGAATGCGCAAATTTTTTGTTTTTTTTCAGAAAAATGCTTGACATAAAATAGGGAAAGTGCTATCATAGTTAAGCTGTCGAATGAGGCGGCACCCTTCTTTTGTAAGGGGAACGGAAGATTGACAACTGCATAAAAGAAAGAAGAAGAAAGTACGAAAAGGCAA
>ERZ1643249.2307-NODE-2307-length-17965-cov-4.607035_pt1 | contig 17965 bp, 25 predicted proteins | sample MGYA00579263_ERZ1643249 | MGnify/ENA primary metagenome ERZ1643249 (study PRJEB29033, sample SAMEA4952264) | chicken gut metagenome | biome: Broiler Chicken; feature: Gastrointestinal Tract; material: Caecum | place: Ireland | collected 2018 | study: Broiler... | reverse complement strand
CATATTCAATCAAATTCATTATCATTCTCCTTCGCGACCATCTTCGCGCCACAGTACGGGCAGTACTTCGAGTAAAAATATCCTACATACGGAAGATATAGCTGCTTGGCCTTGCACTCTGAACAACATGGATCGCCATCACCCGGAACCGGTTTAACCCATCGACCATGCCGCACCGGCGCAACGTCGGCGGCAGGCATATTGTCGATGTCTGAAACATGCAGGTATGTGATTCCTCTTTGCCCACATAAAGCATACAGCGTTGATTTGCTTACATACTCAGCCATGCTTTTCTCCTTCTAATGCCTCTTCCGCGGCTTCGCGGGTTAGGAATACGGTTGTTCCAAGGGGCGCATTATAATATTCCGAGGACATTTTCTCCTTATAATAAATACAGACTGATTCCTTTCCAATAAGAAAGCCTACAGCTTTGGTTTCCTCTACTTCTCCATAATTATTGATGCACCATAGAATTTCGCCAAGTTTGCAAGGGAGCGCCGCATTTTTCGCATTCAAGCCGTTTGAGAAGTATATGCATTCCATCTGGGTCTTTTGTGGCTCCCGGAATCGAATAGTAGACAAACTTTGGCTTACCACCACAAACAGAACAACGCTTTGCTTTCATTATGATCTCTCCAATCGCTTGTTCTTACAGGTGTTTTGGTTCTAGCTTATCTTTGTATTCTATAATATTCACATCATCCTCACTGTACCACTCATACCATTCTTCTTCTACGGGATCATATTCTTCAAGCCCCTGAGCGCTGCAATAGTCTGGCTTTACTTTGTTTTCATACTGGAAAAGATCGTAGTCAGCAAGAATATCCAAAACCTTAATTGCTTCTTCCAGAGAATCCACAGTAACGAAGAATGGCTTCATAGGAACTTGCGGACAGTGCCACACTCTTAAAAGGCTCACTTTACCCCTCCAATTCCTTCAATTCATCTATCCCCATAATTTCGGGGCGGGTATTCCAGTTTCTTAAAGCCCTACATATTTTTGTTCTTCTGGCTGTAGCTAGTCCGCATTTATTACACTTAATAAGACCTGGTTGACTTCGCTTATAAACATTACATGTGTATCCGAATGGCCCACTATGGCCTCCGGTATAACGAAGGCTTGCATGCCCACCACACAGAGGACATGGAAGAGGCTCCCCGCGTTCCGTAAGCCGCTCTTGTGCGGCCTTGTCTCCCAACAGAGCCAGGCGCATATCGTTTATTGGGCACATTCTCTTTCCCCCTTGTTCACACAGATAGAATTATCATGTAGTTCGACCTTACCATAAGATGTATTGCGCACAACCAACGCTTTATCAAACGCCTCTACAACCGCATGATTTATATAGAATTCATCTCCTAAAATAACAGTAGACTCATTTTTAGCTGTTACACGCGCATCGTTCCGTGCTTTTACAATAGATTGTTCATTTGCAACCACATTGGAAAGCCCTTCCACAATTACTACGGAATTTTTGTAAGAATTTACAATTGATTTATCATACGCCCTTATCAATGAATAATCGTCCGCTTCTACTATACTATTATCATAAGCTTCTATAGTTGTATCTCCAAATGCTATTACATTTGAATTACCACAGGCAACAACACTTACATAATCATACGCAATTATTTTTGCGTTGTTATATGAGTTTACAGAACTATGATTATTTGCCCTGATAGTCGAGCGGTCAAACGCAAACACTGTGGCGGTTTCTAAAGCAGCAATCTCCGTTTCTCCAAAAGCATACCATGTTCCCTCGTAAACGGTTTTCTTACCCTCATGTATGAAGTGTTTATCATACCATTGTTTTACAGCGGCCTTTACTTTGTCATAATAAATGCTTTCGTCCCACCAATCAGGCACAATTTCCTGGTTAATCTTTAGACCCCATGTTTCAAAATCACTTGTTATATCATAGTCTTCTGGAGAATACTCTACCTTAACAAACATCTTGCTAAGATTAAAAAGAGTATCTTCAATTCCGAGCTCTTCCAACATCCGCTCATGATCGTCGTGATCTGGCACATAAACAACGTTTTTCAACACAAGCGCGGATTTTACATTAGTCATGCTTACTGCCCCCTTGTTCTTGGAGTTCGGATTCTTCCTTATGCCATTTCAAACCACGCGCCTTATAAAGCGGAATCCAATGCTCGTCATAAAAGCTGTATCCAGCACCGTCAATGCCGAATATGTAATCATAATCTTCCTGCTCATAAATACGAAAGCCACAGTCTGCCATAATTTGAAGGCCACCATCTTCAAGCCACCAATTATCTATGGAATCTCCAAAGGCCCACATTGTTCCCCACATTGGGAGAAATTCATCATGCTGTACTTCAAAATCTCCGGCTTCTAAGTCGCAAGTAGTTCCATCGTCCAGCTTGATGGTGTAGATGTTTTCATTATGCTCTATGATTTCTCCGGTGTCTTCATCGGCGGGCGAATTAAACACGAACACACGATCACCAACCGAAGGCGGTGTGATTTCATGAAGCTCTTCAGAATTCGCCTCCAAGAGCTTGTCAATAATAGCCATAGGAATTGCATTGAATTCGGCTACCCAAGCATGAGCTGCGTCATTAATCGTTTCGTACTTCATATAGATCCTCCTTAATCCATGTTTACATACCACCAACCGGTAAACCTATCTTCTTCTCCGTTTCGTTTGTCTTCTTTTGGGTCATAGTATCCGGTGCAGATGATCACTTCTTTCCCGTCTGCCTTATACAGTTGTTCCAACAAGTCTGCTAGAGCATTGGCGGCGCTTTCAGTTCTGCACAACAGCTCATCCCCAACACTCCATATATCTCCCTCTGAATAATCTCTTAACCTATCACAAAATGCAGAAAACCAATCCATTGTTTATCTCCTTACAGCATTACTTCCATCACTTCTGCACGGTTTATGTCGAACTTCAGACTCAATCCCTGTGCGTTAAATGCGGTAAAGGTGTCCAGCGGCAAACATGCTTCTTCGGCATCATCATACATATAACACGAGCCTTTTTCATCAATAAAGTACAAGCCCATGGAGGTATCGGCAAACTCTCCCGTATCCAATTCCACCATGTACTCTCCATCATCTAGGAGCATCAAAGGACGTTCGATAATAAGAGTGTCTTTATCTTCTCCCCATCCATAATACTTGTTCCAGCCTTCATCTTCCGCTCCGTAATAATAACCAAAGCTGTTTCGGTAGACAGGAACATATCCATATGCATAAGTATGATTGCTAAACAGCAAGCCCCCTTCTTCCTCAAAATCTCCAATGGTATAAATACTTCCATCTCCAATCAAAAAAGCCATCTTGGACTTAATGGCGTTCTTAATTAGTGTCATTAGATTCTTATCCTGATAGAACTTCGGGACAGCCCTATACAAAGGGGCTAACTGAGACGCGACATATTCCATGGTATCACTAATGTCTTTGGTTCTGGGCGTCACCGGGATAATACCGTTGTGTGCCACGCCAATCGACACACTCATCTTCAGCTTCTTCAACGCTCCAATGCTATCCATTACTGGGAACGGATGCGTATTTTGTGGAGTATTTCCGCCAGCAGTTCCAATGCGGAAATGCAATACCATGGCTTCTTCCGTCAAGTCAACTTCTTTGGCAATCTTTTTCAAGGCCGCCTTCAACGCTTCCAGGCTCATATATCCCTTATCAATGATGACCTTCCCGTTTTTAGTGTACATGATTCCCGCTCCATCACTGTTGTGACACCACATGTTTTCGATGTAAGTGTCGGAAGGCATGGCGATTCCCTTGGGCTTGCAGCAAATGATGCACATAAATATTTTCCTCCATTATTATAGAATGTGTTTAATTTGATTACTCAGCAGAAACAGAGCCCATTTTGCGTTCTTCCAGATACGTCACCAATTCAGGATATTCACGCCAAGAAATCAGATCATCCCAGCTACTATCCAATACTTCCTTCAAGTTATGCTCTTTGCAATAGTCGCACAGAAGCTGGACAAATTCAAGAGTGGCCTTGAAAGTGTTCAAATTTAGCGTTCCTCGAAACAGTCGGAATTCAATCGTGCTGGAATTGCAAAGATTAACTGCCTGATAACGATCATCAGTCAAATTATACAATTTGTCTTTGATGTTACCAATTTCATCTTCGGGAGTGATTGCGCTGTCCGGACACTTAGCCCACCTATCTAGCTGATATCTTTCTCTCCGAGAAAAGCGCACCATTTCATCCCAATGCTTTTCTACAAACAAGATGATCTTTGCGGTGTTTAATTCCTCACGATCTTCCGAAGTAACCCCATTTTCATCCGCTGCCAGATAAGCTCTGGACACATGTACATGCAAACCACACGTCCCGGCATCATGGGACTTGTATCTGAATTTCTTTGCTGTACTAAAGACCTCCTTCCACTGAAAACGATTCAAATGATAACTCAAAGTGGCCGGATGAGATACAATTTCAATGCCCACATCCTCCAGAGAGCCGTCATGTTTCATGTAGAATTCATCGTCGTAGGTTTCAATTTCTGCAAGTTCTTCTGCACAGGCACATGGACGCTCCCCCTTATCAATTTCCAGTTCAACACCCATAAAGAGGGCATTCCTTTCAGAGGGAACCTTTTGCTCACTTAGAAAATTCGGATATGGTTTGTAGCCATAGTTTTTAACATATTTGCTAGAAGACGAATCTTCATCTGGCACGCAGTCAAGGCAATACCAATCGCCGACATATTTTCGCATTTCGTCTTCTCTGTGAATATCTCCACAACGTTCGCAGCGATGGTAATCATAACGGCTTACGCACGAATCGCAAACTGTGGTGTATCCATCGGTCATGCAGTCCTCTTCGTAAACAAGATGGCCGCAATGATCACATATGTAATATTCTCCTGTTTGCTGGCAGCTATTGCAGATATATTTGACGTGGTCTCCGAAACCGTTATAAACCCATTCACCGTCATCAACCCAGCATATGTCCCCACAATCTTCACAGGTGAAGCAATTAGTCTCAAAACATTCTTCACACATAGGTTCTTCATTAGGACTTGTAAAGATTTCATCTACGCCCTTTACAAGCACGCAGCCGCAATGAGAGCAAATCACTTCTTCATACTCGCCCTTTTCTTTTAATTCCATGATCTTATCCTCTCTTTCTTTAGCCTCTTGAGCTTTTACTTCGGATTCCAAACCGCGAATAAACATGGTATACCAGGGGAAGCCTAAAGGGCGACCAAAAGTTCGATCTTCTTTCATGCGGAAGTAATTACGATGGCAATTTTGAATTGTCATGGTTCTGCCCAACCACTTCCGCATTTCGTCATCCTGCATCAGCGCACTATCGCACTCTTGCACAATGCGAACTTTGTCACCTTCATGATACTTGTTCAGGGGGTCTTCTTCAGGCGATACAATCCCCACAAAATCATCAGAAAACCATTCATTGCCTATGCGGTCTTCTTTGATCTTATAATACCACCTTGCTCTATCATAAGAGAGGAAATAGCGATTATAAATGGTTACAATCTGCCCAAGGAACGTATTGGCATGGATATTTTCAGAATTTTTCCACTCGGATACAACCCTAACCCGGTCGCCAGGTTCGTAAACGGGGCCCTGAACAAAAGATTCCTTTTCTATCCCAGCAATATCTTTAGACTCCCAAATCCAGCAGCCGCTATCTTCGAACATGCGGTATATGTATTTAATTCCTTGAGTTGTATGGGTGGCAACTTTTCGGCAGATGATCATGGTTTTGCCAAGCCATTCTTCGCGTAATTCGGAATCCCATGCACCCATGTCCTTGAATTCATCAACAATCCGAACTTGGTCGCCAACGTTGTACTCGGCCTCGTCCAATAGCTCCTCATTGTTCTCCGCTGCGTCAGCTAACCCGGCAATGGCTCCAGGGTACCAGTACCAGCCGCAACCCTCTCCGCGTTCGCCAACATCTTCCTCCATTTGATAACTCATTCCATCCCAACTTTTAATGGTCATGGTTTTTCCAAGCCAACGATCCATCAACCCTTCAGTATTTGGGTAACATCCATTCCTCCATTCACTCACAATGCGAACACGATCTCCGACATGATACTCTGCCATTTTTGTTTCCTCCTTAAATCTTAAATGCTTCCACACCAAACTATCTCATCAAGCGCTTTGTTGATCTTCTTTGCTTCTTGTTCATCGCAAAGAATCTCAAAGTGAACAAAATCCAGCGTTCCGTGATATACGGCGCTGGATTCAAACTTGATATAGTGATCAATCAAAAACATTCGGAACTTTACGCTCCTGCGTATTGCCCCTTGTGAGTAATATGGAATTTCCACAGAACGCCAGGTTCTCTTAGCCTCCATCTTCATTACTCTCCTTCAACTGAAGTCCCGTATCTTGCAGAACTTTATCAATAAGCGGCTGGAGGTAGTCGTTCATCTTGCTTAGGGCCTCCTGCGCTTTCTTTGGAGTTTGTCGCTTTACTGGAAGGATGCATTGTTTCAAACCAGTAAAAGCTACAAAGGTTTCCCAATTTCCTTTCCGGGAAACAGGAGAAACAGAAAGATAGTATCCTCTGGGTTCGTCTTTGTAGGTAAAGACATTTGTTCCTCCCAGAGAATAATAGAGCTCAACCTTCAAATGGGTAGCTTTAAGGTTCGGAGCAGGTTCAGGTTCCAGTTCCAGATAGCTCTTATAAAGACTATCGGCAGGCATTAAGATTCCTCCTTTTTTGTGATCTTTCTACAGTTCTCCTTTCAAAACCACATAAGGAACCATCCAATCAGAACAATTCCCCATGCAAAGAAAAATCCGGCAATAGAAAAAGCCCACTTGATGTGAGCTTTGCGCCGTTCCTTAGATTCATACGTGGGCGTACCTAGGGACATACGGAGCTCTCCTTTCCTTGACCTCTACAATTTGATCTACCCAATAATCCCCGTACACCTTTCTAATGCAGGTTTTATTGGGTGCATAGCCTTCAAAGATTCCTCCATCACGGAGCTTGATCCAATACTTCTTGCAATACGGGCGCAGGTCAAAATACCACCCACCCAGCTTGTACCCGCCTTCTAGAAATCTAAAAGAATCATAGCTCCCATAAAGCTCCTTCAGAGGAGTAATGTTGCCCCTATCTGCTTCCGCAAGAGCCATAGGAATTTTTCCAGTGAGTACTTGCTCAATGGGGCGATGAGAAAGAGAAAAAACCCAATACACCATAGAAAATTCCTCCTTCAATCTTAGGCAAGACTTGCTTGCCACTCTCCATTTTCCTTGCGAAGATTCAAAATGGCCCCCGTTTCAGAACATACCGTGAACCAGCCTTCTTCAAGCTCCACGATACTCATGGCTGCATTCAAAAAACGGAAAGAAAAAACTCCCCGCTGGATAGCAGAGAGTGCAGCAGAAACGAACTTACTGATGATTTCTTGACGCATGGTAATCCTCCTTACAAGCGATACACTTTAGGCCCCGATTCCACAGAGTAGATTTCTGTGAATTTTTCCGGGGACATATTGAAAACATTCCGAACAGTCCAAAGCAGATTCGCTTTAGACAGTTTGAAAGCGCCGTTTCCATAGTGCTTCCAATATACCACCTGGCGCTTTTTGTCGTACCAAAGCGCCCTCTGGAAAAAATCAGCGCCCATCAACACATGACGAGCGCCATAGACCTCTCCCTTGAGCAGGTTTGAAAAAATCCGCTCAAGAGAAACTTTGTCAACCTGGAGCATGAGAAGCCTCCCTTCTTTTTTTGAATACAAAAAAGACCAGAGACAGACTCTGGCCGTAAAAACATTCAGAAAACATTTGACAAGAATTCCTTTGACGCGCTTTATATTACACGACAAAAAAGCTCTTGTCAAGTGTTTTATTTGATTATTCCTCCCTTCACATATGAGCGCTTGGGAAAAGTATAGAAATCCTCCCAAATCTCATCCGGGTCTGGTTCAGACTCGGGAAGCAGTGGCGGGAAAAATTCCAACACTTCTTCCGGAGTCACTTCCTGGCGGGCATAATGATCCCACCAACGATAATCAGGTAAAAGACAATCCATCACCATACGATGGAAAGGGAACTTTTCCTGATCGCGGCGTGAGATAAACGCGCATGCATCCAGATACCCATAGTCGGGGTCATCTGGATAAATTGGGCATGTGTTTACCATATACCCACGCGCTTTTAGCGTCTTAAAAACATCATACATGTTCATGGTCTATCCTCCTTATTTATAGGCAGACTGCTTCCGTAAATCTGCCGAATTTGCGCTTCAGGCGCTTTTATGACTTTTTGATGAACAAATAGCCATAAAAACGCCCGAATTGGTTCTAAAAAAAAGGGCAAAAAAATAAGCCCCAAAAGGGGCTAAAAAGGGTGCAAAAGGGCATGGAGATACTAGAACAAATGTATAGCCATGTTCTCAAGTGGAGGCATAAAGCCTCCGTTATTTGGTTTCCTGGGCCTTCTTATCATCGCTATTAAAGCGATATTTCAGGCCCTTCACCATGGCGGCGTATACGGTTGCCACAATATCCGCCGTTTTGTTTTCGTTTACGTCTTTCAATGTTCCGCGACTACGGCCAGCGCCGGAAACGGCAAACATGGCGTAATGCGCGTCAATAGAGCGCGCCTCCTTATTTTCGCATAGGCCCATGGCATGCAAACAAGCCGTTAATGCCTTTTTAACGCTTGTTTTGCTTATTATTTCGCCGTCTTTCGGCGTAACTACTTTTTGCAGGGTAGTTTGCAAAGCATAAACGGCTTTTTCTACGTCTGCCGCATGTTCAATGGTATAGCCGCTTTTCTTTGCGGCTTTCAGCATAGAGAACAAATTGACGGCTTGCGTTTTTGTCCCTTCGCTGTATTCTTTTGTGACACGCGCCACGAAAAAGTCGGGTTGTTCAGCCCATGCAGTAAACGGCTTTTCATCCGTTATCAGGGCGAAGTATGCACGCATGGTCAACTGTTCGTTATACAGCGACAAAGCGCCGTCAATGGCTTCTTGCGCCTTGTGAAGATTCTCTGCTGTTGCATCAGTTACAATGCCGTTTTCATTAGTAAACTGTTCACCACGTGCGAGTGTTTTGTACTTGCGAAGGGCAGACAGAAAAGACTCATGCAGGGCGTTGACTTCTTCGGCATTCTTCATTGCATTGAAATTCATCATTGTTTTTTCCTCCTATTTTTTCAAGCGTTGTTTGTGGTGTGTAGACTCTATGCCTCCGCTTGAAAACATGGCTTTCCCTCCCTTTGCAGGGCTTCCACCTTGTGCTATTTGCGCGGCTTCATATGCGAAGAATGACGCAATAGGATTCAAGCGCGATAATGCACAATTTAATCGTGCGGCGCTCTATCCGTTAAGCACGGGGAGGGTTTTTGTGCTGTTTTCAAGGTTCAAGGCGTACCCTTGACTACAAGGGTATGGCAAACACACTACGCAAGGTGTATTTTCTTCCCTTTGACTACAAAGGGCGAATGCTTGCGCTGTATGTATGGGGCTTGTGGGGCAGGGCCTTGCCCTGCTTGCTTGTCTGGTTTGTCGTTTTCCTCCCTTGCTATTGTGTCGATCGTACTTGTCTGTCCTGCCTGCCGGGGAGAAGGGCCCCGGCTCCCTGCCGTGTGTCCGCACCAGCGGGGCACGGTCACAGTATACGCGAACACAGGAAAAAGCGCATAGTTTTTTGAATAAAAAAAGAAAAAAGAATAATAATATGACTATCCTGCAAAAAGTCATATTTTAATGAAAGCCCACAAACCCGCCTGGGGCCTAGGTTCCACCGCCCTGCTTGTGCAGCGTCCCCCCAGGAGGGCTAGTTCTTCCCAACATCTCATTCATCCAATTTTACCCTTTTTCTTACCTCCATTTTTCCACACTTCTCATTCTCTCTTTTTACTCTCCCACACAACTTTTCTTCATTCTTTTTTACACACTTCCCCCCACCATTCGCCCCTGTTTCCTACTGTTCAAAATCTATTTTTTACCCCTGTTTCTGATCGTCAAAAAAATTCGGTGAAACCCTTATAAATCAACGCTTTCCAGGCGCATTAACATTTGTTAACGCTTTTTAACATTTCTTAACACTTTTGTAACATTTATAAATGCCCTCCCCAGTCTCCCGCTACTCACATTTTATCCACAGGTTATTCACATTCACCTAGTACCAGAGGGGGTGTATATTTCACTGAAACCTTATACCGCCTAGTATTGAGGCCACTACTTAATTTTTTTTGTAAAAATTTTTTAACTATTTTTTCAGATAATATTTTATCAGTTATAACTTCCATCATAGCCCTGTTTTATAAAAATATAAGTTATAAAAATAGACGCAATTATCTGCAAATTTATTTGATTTATCTACATTTTCCCGAAATATGAAACAATTGAACAAGTATTCAATCGTATTAAATGCAAATTGTGTTAATTTATTTTTGTGTTTTACTTGATTATATCGCCCCATTATGCTATAATATGAGAGTAGAAAACCCCGTAAGCATGGAGAAATAAGGGTTTGCTAAATTAATTTTTTAGGAGGATTTTCCATGACCATGTTGTATCTTTCTCATATGATCCCCGAGTATGAGGTGAACACTTCCATGGACAGCAGCCCTTTGGAGGACAACCTGGTTCAATTCCCCAGCACTGTTGTAAAGCCTAAGAGAGTATCCCCTGCATTGGCAAGAAAGGGGATGAAGCAGGAAGTTTATCCTTTCAAGAAAGAAGAACAGATCAAAGCTATGCAGCGATATTTCCTATCGCAGATGAAAGAAGCTACTACCACCAACAAGAAGAAGCAAGCTTTGAGAAACTGGCTGTGGTTCTCTCTTGGGATCAACATTGGTTACCGTGGAGGAGACGTTTGCCAGCTCAAGTGGGGAGATGTGCTGAATCCTGATTATTCTGTGAAGACAGACGCATATAACTACATCACAGAAGAGAAGACTAATAAACATCGGCAGTTGATCTTCAATGAAGATTGCAAAAGAGTTATTAGCTTTTATCTAACGGCTAGCCGGGAGCGCCCTGATCTGGAAGACTATATCTTCCCCTCTCAGAAAGGCGGACATATGGAGAACAAGTGTTACGGAGAAATCCTGAAGAAAGCTGCCAAAGAAGTTGGTATTCCATTCAATGTGAATACGCATTCTCTCCGCAAGACCTTTGGTTATCGGTACTATAAAGCCACCGGTGACCTGGCTACGCTCCAACGCCTGTTCAATCATGGAGACTCTTTAGTTACGCTGAGGTATATCGGCATTGACGCTGAACTTCTTCAGGCGGCCTATGAGCGAGTAAATGGCGCTATCCTGAATGATGAAGAGTTGAATTCCTACCTGGATTAAGAAATAGGGTTTGGATAAATTGAAACCAATTAAATTAACTGGATTCAATTTCCAAATTCAGCGAGTAGACTTTAAGACGATAAGTAATTAGGGTTAAACCGCAACCCTGTATTTATCGTCTTAAAATAAGTTTATTAATCTAATAAAACACTAAATGGAGGTTAATATGGAAACGTGCTTTGAGTATCTGACTGATGACAAGTATGGAACCTTTTGCTCAGACGAGAAGAAATGGGTAAGGCAGATCAAAGAGCTGCATGCTCAATACCCAGACCAGGTTAAGATCATAAGTGATCAGAACGGATCCATAATGGCTCATTTGCCAAAGTCCTGGTTTAAGGTCAAGCCCCCGGTAAAGCGTAACCTTACTGAAGAGCAGCGGAAGGAAGCGTCTGACCGGATGCGACTACTACGCCAGCAGCAGGAGTCTTCATTTGGAGAATAATCAAATATAACACTTAATTTATTTAATTGATTTTGATAGCGAAATACCCCGTCTAAGTTCTTACCCTTACAAGTTATCGCATTGACATGAGCACTGGGTAAATCGTCAAACAAAATCAATTAAATAAACAGAAACAAAAAGAAGCATCAAGGGAACCAAGCTGTACATCTGCCACAAGGGTTAAGGGAGGGAAGTTCCATGCAGGCTTCAAGGCAACTACCTAATTCTGTTTCAGTCATTAACCAGTGCCTGACCATTGGCGATAAACAGGTCAAGCTAAAGGACATGGCCCAAGCGCCTAAAGAAGCTTTTGAGAAGAGCGACACGCTTACAAAACTTTTTATTCTTGAGAATGAGTTCACTCTAGCGAAGCAGATGCAAATGCCTTACCCAAGATCCTGGAGTGAGATCAATCGACTGCTCAATGAGAATTACAGCCAAGGAGACTTCAATGCGCTGGATCCTGGAAAGGAGGGAAGGTATATCTCATGCATGGGAGATCTGCGGAAAGCTTTTCGTTCTGCACATAAGGCGTATGAGGATCTGGACACTGACTGGTACGTTTATCATTGCTCCTGTGGGAAAGAGATAAGGCTGTCTTACAGGCAGGTACGCTGGTATAAGAATAAGCATCTGCCCGTTCCTACGTTATGCAATGAATGCATGGCTGCTTTATTGGGTGAAGGACAAGAGATATAAGCTATAAAATGCCTTTGACGAGTTCTTTCCTATTAAAGGGAAAAACCGGATGAGTTTCTTCCTATAAAAAAGGGGAACCTCTCCCTAAGCGCGTAGCGTAGCGTAGCGCGTTATGAAACTTCCTCTCGAACGTAGCGAAGCGGAGTGAGAGAGGAGTTTCACTCCGAGGCGGAGCGAAGCGTAGCACAGTTTGCACCCGTAGGGTGTCAGTTACTCTAATGTATACTTGAATATAATAGCGGATAATTTTGTTGAGTTCCAGAAAGGGTCAATATAAAGGGTTTGTATAAACGTTTTGCCGACTTGAGGGAATTTGAAGCATTGTAAAACAGGGTGAAAGCCTTGAAAATATTAAGTTAAAGGAGATATTAAAATCAATGGATGAATCTGTCTTTTCTAAGTACTATCCGGTCAATATGTCCTTCAGCGTCAAGCTATTTCCTTGGTATGTAAGTCCTGGAAGCGGGAAGCTGTTTGACAGGAAGTGGAAGCTGTTGCCAGAAGAAGCTTGGGTAGTATTGAGCTTAGGGCATATCAGTGCCGCCAATCATAAGTTCAGGTTTGAAATCAATGAAATGTTTAATTATCTAACCGGGCGCGACCCCAATAAAGTCCCGCTTGCTGAAATACGAGAGCTGTTTGAGAATATGGAATCTGGAATCAACAAGTGCAACCATGTGGCACAGGAGTGTGGAGGAGTAAGCTTTAAGATTGATTGGGGCAGAACCAATGGCAAAATCCAACGCCACAACATGGTGCGAGGAGAAGTCATCAATATGCCCATAAAGGGTACTGGCGGATTTGCTAGTTTCTCTGCGGTAGAAATTGCTGTGTTGTTCAATGCGTTTGAAGACCAGAAGTATAAGTTAAACAAGGGCGTTTGGATGATGTTTTACTTAAAGTCACAGAATCTGTGCCTTGGAGATCCTACTCAAGAGTATTACGTTGTGGGATATGCTGGTGGCAGTTCATCCCTAGCAGATAAGCTTGGTGTTGCTTACCAGACTTGTAAGTCCTACTTGCGGTCGTTGCTACAAAGCAAGTTGATTACGCTGGCCTTAGCAGACCACAATAAAGCCAATGTATATTTAGTGGGTATATCTCCTGATACTGACAAATGGCTGGTAGACATCCAGCATTATGGGGTCATCAGTTACCGCGCCACAAAGATTGGCGGCAGGCCTACTACCAAGAAGGAGGGTGAGCAAGATACATTTGTCATTTGATATAGCCGACTTCAAGCGGCTGGATAACGCAGCAGTATATACGCAAGAAGAGTTTTACATGCTGGTGAGATTATGCATGGAGGCCAGCGGCATTACAGGAGAGTTCCACCTGGAGCTAGGAGACTTCTATACCAGATCCATTATGAGCACAGCGCGAGGATCAGACTTGAAGGAAATCGTTGGCTGGACGGAAACGTTGTTTTCTGCAATTGAAAAGAACCGTGAGCTTATTGACAGTTTCTATGTTGTGTGTGAAAAGCCCAAGGAGATTAAACGCAATACCTGGATCCATGGCAAGATTATGTATAGGGATAGAACGGAGATCGGCAGTAGAGGTGGCCCACGAAGAATGAAACTTACTGCTTTGGAGATATCTTCACTTGCAGAGCGTTTCGGTTCATTACGCAGAGGGCTAATGCCAGCCCTATGGGTTTATAGCTATTTAAAATGTCGAACCAGTGGGAAGCACTGGGACTACCGTGGCCGCAAAGTAAAAGGTGTTTGGATCTCTATGAGCGAAGCAAGCAAAGAGTTGAAAATTGGGTATAGGACATTGCTATCGTGCGTAAAAGCTCTGGCTGAAATAGGATTGGTTGAGATCACTCACGCGGCAGAAGGCAACGCATGCCTGTATTCTATAAAGAATTTGGATTCCAAGAATCAAGAGGAGGATTAGCCCTATTACTTAATGGCACAGAAAACTCTGTTAATTTAACAGAGTTTTTCAGAAGAATTCTTTACACTTAAATAAATATATCGTTAAAATTACGTCAATAAATCGTGTTAATTTAACATGATTAATTAGCAAAATTTTAACAATGCTATTTAGCGCTTTACCGAAATAAAGATATTGTTAAACAATTAACGTAAAATCGTGTTAATTTAACATGATTTATTGGCAAAATTTTAACAATATCTGGTATCAAATCTAAAAAGAAAGCTGGGATTGCTATTACGGTAAACCATCAGTTTTACACAATGAAGTTTCATTCAACCAAGCTGAAGGCTTTAGGTTATGCAATAGACACTACTTTCACGGAGAGCAAAGAGTTTGGCGAGATCATTTCATTAGCTGGGAGCCAAATGCTGCGTAGCATTCTGGATATTAGGAGACGATCGGTAAACGAGGAACATGTAGACAACCTTTGGAAAGAACGAGCGCTGCTGCGCAGACGCATTGAAAAATATAAGCGCGGGTTTTCAAGGGGGAAGCTAGATGCTTTGATAGAGCGAATAGAACAGGTGCAGCGTCGTATTAATCGCTCTATGTTTGTTCCTGACTATGTAACGGTGGTTATTGATAAGCCAGCGCATTATAAGTATATCCATAAAAACGGCGTGGTAATTAATGGGAAACGCTATCATAGATTTAGTTGTTCTGCTGGGCAGGCGCGTGTGTCTACAATCGTTATGGTATGTGATGAAATAGCGGACGAGCTGGAGCGCAGACTTAACAATGGACGAGATATGACGCAGCTTTTAGCGCCGAGCAAATTTAACGCATACTTTGGACTCGCAAGCAGCGCAACTAAGCAAGTATCAGAACCAAGATTCATTGTGGTTAAAGACTATGAGAATATCTGCAAATATAAAGCCTTGCATTTGATTGAGCAAGAATGGGACAAGGATGATCTGCTTGAAGAAAGAGACATAGAACAGAAGACGAATCGGACAGATGGCATGGGGCTTATCTCGCCGGAGTTGTCAGAAAAGTGGGCTAAAGAATTAGGATTGGATTGGATTCCAAGCCAGTGGATTATCCGCCAGAACTTCATCAAAGGGATGGTATGCACTTTCCCCTTCCGTGAGTTTGCTGAAGAAATAAATCATGGAAATTATGAAGTGAATACGGTTTATACAGACACTCATGGGCGACCCATTAAAGCCGACCTTCGAGAAGTAGATTTGATTTTAACAGAATCTCAATTTAAACTTTGGGAAGGGTTCGCAAGTATTGAAAGCTATGTGGACAACTGTCACAAGAATAAGCTAAGCTGGGGAGTGGCACAATATAGCCCCAAGAAGAATAAAGAAACCTTGACGCTGAATTACCAGTTTATTCAAACGCTGAATCTGAATCGACATGATATAGAGGAATTATGCGAGCCTTTTGTAGATTGGATTGAAGGAGCGTCATTCAAGAATATTGCATACATGCTGCTGTTCTTACTAGGTGTTAACAACACAGAAGACTCCCTCAAACGGTTCCTTGCTACAAATGATGGTTGGTGGATAAAGGCACTGGCCGTAAATCCAGAAACAAGCTGCGATCCTTTTATTCAAAAGAAAATCCGCGACTTGATCATTAATCGGATACAAGCAGGGTGCATGGGCGAAATCTTTGTTAGAGGGAATTTCCAGACCATGGTGTCAGATCCTTATGCTATATGCCAGCATATTTGTGGGATGCCCGTCACAGGATTGCTGAAAGAAGGAGAGCATTATAGTCATTGGTGGAATGAGCGCGGAGTGAAGATTGTAGACGCTATGCGGAGCCCAATGACAGATCGAAGTGAGCATGTGTTGCTTAATCTAGTACAGAATGCAGAAACAGAAAAGTGGTATAGGTATTGTCAAAATGGAATCATCTATAATTGGTTTGGCAATGAAATGGTTCGGCATGCGGGAGCCGACTTCGATTTGACATAAATCTTTGTCGAAGTAAAACATGGTGAACGCACACATGTGCGGTGTATATCTCACGTTAAGTAGCAGCAGGAAATGGTTGCGAAGAGATGTGCTAACAGGGGAAGCCTAAGTGCGGCTACGGCATATGGTAATCCTGTGGTTTATAATTATATAAACTTAATCGACTATCCTTTAGCTAATAGCATTAGGAGTAGGGGTTGGGTGAAATTCCCAACCGGGTGAAATCCCCATAAACCGAAGCGCCATGCCCTTGTAGTTTTACTGCAAGGTGAAGATATAGTCAAACCCGTCCTGGACAACAGGAGTTAAAGTATCACGAAAGTGACGGTATAAGTGGGAGACATTGTAGCAACAACAGACAATGCAGTAATGATTCGTCGGGTTTATAAACATGAACTGCCGGTGACGTATGATGTTCCTAAACCAAAGAAGAAGATATTCACAAAAGAAGATCTATATCAGTCAGATTTATTTGGCTTTGGTAGTATCATTGGCAGCATAACAAACAAAAGTACAGCAGCTTACGCTTTACTTCCTTTGCTCGAAGAAACATATGGAGAAGATAGCAAAGAAGTACAATTAACACTATCAAGATTAAAACAGTGTTGTGTGGCACAAAGCAAGCAGATTGATAAAACTAAGATAGGACAAACTGTAAAAGGTATTCCTAAAGATTGGATTAAGAGGAAAAAGAGAGACTCTTATATTGGAGAAGAAGAATGGAAAAATCATGAACTTCTCAATAAATGCCTACTTGATAAGCAGCCATACTTTTTTAAATTCCGTTACCCGGAAGCTAAAAAAGATTATTACGCCTATGAATCGCAGAAGCAATATGCATGTCGTGGTTTGTTTGGGAAAAGTATTAAGCAGTTGGAAGAGGCACCCAGAAAGACCAAAGAGCAAAAGCAATGGCTGCGAGAATATTATGAGTATTGTCCATTGATTGTAAGCAATAGTCCTATGAATATATTGTGCAAATACATTGAAAGCGTTGACTTTAATATTGCCCAGCGTCTAAAAAATGACAGAGGGTTTGACTGGCGTATTTATATAAATCAGGACTATGATTATGAGGACATGTATCAGGACATTGTGATATGTTATAAGCGGCATATAAGAGATATGGCCCGCACAAGAAAGCTTATTGCGGACGAAAATACCAGAGAGATATATTTATCTGAGATGGAGATACTAAGAGATAAAATGCAGTATGTGTGTCAGAATCCTATTGTTGTGACCAATGCTCTTGTGAAGTATTTGTATGGCGAAGCGCCTAGCTCAAAGAAGACTCTGCTTTGGGACACATATGGAAAAATTATGATTCATAACTTGAGCCTCAACACAGGCAGACTAATTCAATTTCCTATGCCAGATCAGGATGGAGATATTATGTATATGCATAGAACGTACCGAATGCGGGAGGTAGATGTTCTTTGAGAGATATGAAGTATTACCAATATAGACAGGAAGAGCTTGCAGAATATATTTGGAAACATGGTTTTCAATCAACGCATGTGGCTTATGAGCTTAGGCTGGTAGCATTATATATATCGAATAAATATTCATTAAATGAAGGAGAGTTAGCTGCCAGCCTACAAGAATTTCTTCGGCGGGTAGATCCTGA
>ERZ1643249.2302-NODE-2302-length-18010-cov-5.524088_pt1 | contig 18010 bp, 15 predicted proteins | sample MGYA00579263_ERZ1643249 | MGnify/ENA primary metagenome ERZ1643249 (study PRJEB29033, sample SAMEA4952264) | chicken gut metagenome | biome: Broiler Chicken; feature: Gastrointestinal Tract; material: Caecum | place: Ireland | collected 2018 | study: Broiler... | reverse complement strand
GCGGGAAACGCAGCCTGTGTGCATACTTTTGTGACAGTGAAGCCGGAAGGCTGATCTGTTGCAAAATATTACCCCATATTGTCGTTATTATAATCTTTTTTAGTGTAACATACCGTGTATGCCTTGTCAAAACAAAAGTTCCGAATCCCGCGAAACCTTAACGAAATGAAGCAGCAGAGACCCAGGCCAAATGCCCGTGCCCTTGCTGCTTTTCTCTGTCCGCCGGCGGCGGTCTGTACCTTATCCGATTCTCAGACGGAATTTCTGAATCTCCTTTTCACTGCTGACCTTCTCGATCTCAGCGCCCAGGCTTCTCAGTTTTCCCTCAAAGTCTTCATATCCCCTCTGGATATAAACAATATCATCCACAATTGTAATACCTTCGGCTGCCAGCCCCGCAATCACCAGGGCAGCTCCCGCGCGAAGATCCGGAGCGCTGACTCTGGCGCCGGTCAGCTTATCCACTCCGTCAATAATCGCAGTATTCCCTTCTACTTTTACACTGGCACCCATACGGGTCAGTTCATCGGCGTATTTAAAACGGTTTTCAAAAATGCTTTCCGTCACAATACTGGTTCCTGACGCCAGCGCCAGAGTCACAGCAATCTGCGGCTGCATGTCCGTTGGATACCCCGGATACGGCAGCGTCTTTACATGAGTTCTCCTGAGACGCTTGGAGGCGATCACCCGGACGGCATCGTCAAACTCTTCCACCTCACATCCGATTTCTTCCAGTTTTGCGGTAATAGCTTCCAGATGTTTTGGAATTACATTTTTTACCAGCACATCGCCTTTGGTGGCCGCAGCGGCAAACATATACGTTCCGGCCTCAATCATATCCGGCACAATAGGGTAATCCGTGGCATGCAGCTGCTCTACCCCGCGGATCCTGATCACATCCGTTCCGGCGCCTTTGATATTGGCACCCATACTGTTGAGAAAATTGGCGGTATCCACCACATGAGGTTCTTTGGCAGAGTTCTCAATAATGGTGCTTCCTCTGGCCATGGATGCCGCCATCATAATATTGATGGTTGCTCCCACAGAAACGGTATCCATGAAAATATGACAACCTCTCAGCCCATCCGGAGCAGTAGCCACAATAGCGCCGTTTTTAATCTCCACACTGGCTCCCAGCGCGCGAAAGCCCTTCAGATGCAGGTCAATCGGCCGGCTTCCGATATTGCAGCCTCCCGGCAGCGGCACCTCTGCCTTTTTATATTTTCCAAGAAGCGCTCCCAGAAGATAATAGGAAGCACGAATTTTCTTAATGTATTCATAATCCACACTGATATCGCCGATTGTGGAACCGTTGATTCTGACCGTATGCCGGTCCTCCCGCTCCACAGCCGCCCCGATCTCCTGAATCGCCTCCAGCAGAACGTTAATATCTCTTACATCGGGCAGATTCTCAATGCGTACTGTATCATCCGTCATAATGGCAGCGGCAAGAATCGCCAGCGCAGCATTCTTCGCCCCACCGATCTCCACTTCTCCAACCAGCGGGTTGCCGCCTTTTATAATATATTGTTCCATAGTCCACCTCTATGCTTTATACTCAGCCAATGTGAGTCCGGTGCTTGCAATCACTTCTATTCGTATACCTATGTTATACCAAATGATACTTTTTGTAAACAAAAATTAAGAAATCCTTACACTTCGCTTCACATTGTCCCTCAATATTTTCTGATTCTTTTACAAAACTTTTACAATCGCCTGTAAAGTTTCTTCTATCCCCTTATTTTCCTCGTCAACTATGAGATCTGCGTATTTTTCATACAGCTTTATCCGTTCTTCGTATAAATCCTTCAGCGTCTGTCCTTCCCGCAGCACCACCCCTCTGTTTTTCAGATTTCCAAGTCTTTTTTCCAGTTCTTCATAGGATAATCTCAGGTAGATTACCGTGGCAATTTTTTTCAGATGAGCCATGGCTTCCTCCCCGTATACCACGCTTCCCCCTGTGGCCACCACTGTTCTGTCGGCTTCTATGGAGGCGTTCACCTGGTTTTCGATTTCAATAAAGCCATCCACACCTTCCTGCTCGATAATCTCCTTCAGCAGACGGTTTTCCCGCTTCTGGATCAGAAGATCCGCGTCCAGAAACTGATATCCCAGCTCTTTGGCCAGAATGACGCCCACCGTGCTTTTTCCCACGCCGGGCATCCCGATCAGTACGATATTATTCATCATTTTCTTCCTTTGATTTATTATCTATCATATCCTGAGACATGATATTTTAATTATTTTAGCACAGAAAATTTTTCAGCACAAGTTTTTTGAACCGGTTTCCGCCAAATGCCGGTAACAGCCTTCCGCATCCGCTGTCACAAATGCCTTCGCATCCTGTTTTCCATGGTTTTCAAATGATCTTTTCTATACTATACTGAAGATAGGAGGTGGGCAGATTTGAACAGGATTATTTTTCATATCGATGTCAATTCCGCATATCTGAGCTGGAGCGCACTGAAGCTTTTGAAGGAGGATCCCACAAGTGTGGACATCCGTACCATTCCCGCCATTATCGGCGGCGACCGGGAGACCCGTCACGGCATCGTGCTGGCAAAATCCATTCCCGCTAAAAAAATTTACGGCATACGCACCGCCGAACCGGTGGCCAGCGCCCTGAAAAAATGCCCCTCCCTGACCATCATTCCGCCCGATCACAAGCTGTATTCCGCTTACAGCCGCAGACTGATGCAGTTTCTCCGGTCCCTCACCGACAAGATCGAACAGGTGAGCATTGACGAATGTTATATGGATTATACGGATATCGCAGGCCGTTTTTCTTCTCCGGAAGAAGGCGCCGCCTATATCCGGAATCATGTGCGGGATATTTACGGATTTACCGTCAACGTGGGAATTTCCACCAACAAACTGCTGGCGAAGATGGCTTCCGATTTTGAAAAGCCCGATAAGACCCATACCCTGTATCCCTGGGAGATCGAGAAAAAAATGTGGCCCCTTCCCATCTCGGAACTGTTCATGGCCGGACACGCATCCGTTGCTGTGCTGGAAAAGCTGGATATCCACACCATCGGCGATCTGGCCCGGATGAATCCACAGATCCTCACCCTTCACCTGAAAAGCCATGGCCGGACGCTCTGGGAATATGCCAATGGCATTGATGATTCTCCTGTGGAAAATGAACCGGCCCAGGCCAAAGGAATAGGAAATTCCACCACGCTGCCGGAGGATATAACCACTGCCCGGGACGCCTACCCGGTTCTGCGCCGTCTCTCCAATAAAGTAGGAAAGCGGCTGGAGGCTGCGGGACAGGCGGCCAACAATCTCTGCGTGGAAATCAAATACGCCACCTTTGACAAATATTCCCGTCAGATGCCCCTGCCGGAAGCCACCCAGGACGGAAATGTTCTCTGGCAGAACGCCTGCACCCTGTTTGACGCACTCTGGAACGGGAATCCCATCCGTCTTCTGGGGGTCCGCGCCGGAAAGCTCACCGATCAGAGTGAGCCGGTGCAGATGAGTTTGTTCTCCTATGATCCCGCCGCCGTGGCAAAACAGCAGAAGCTGGACCGGGCGCTGGACGCGATCCGGGGGAAATACGGCGATGGGGCTGTGGTGAAGGGGAGTCAGATGCCGCAGAAATGAAAACGAAAACCCCCGGACCGCCATCCGAGGGTTTCGCTTTGGTGAGTTCATTGATAGAAACATCACTATTTCCTTTTGCCTTCGCGCACGCCTGGCGGCCGCCCTCCGGGCTTATCACAAAAAGCCCGCCGCCGGGACATTTCCCAACGACAGGCTTTTCTTCTGTTGTAATATTCTATTGGTTCTGTCTCTTAGCAGATACCCTGTGCCAGCATAGCGTCCGCCACTTTCTCAAATCCGGCGATGTTGGCTCCTACCACATAGTTGCCTTCAAATCCGTAACGTTTTGCGGCGTCTGCCATGTTGTGTGTGATGTTGATCATGATGTTCTGCAGTTTCGCGTCTACTTCCTCGAAGCTCCAGCTCAGTCTCTCGCTGTTCTGGCTCATCTCCAGAGCGGAGGTGGCTACGCCGCCGGCGTTGGCTGCTTTTCCGGGAGCGAAGATCACTTTGTTCTCCTGCAGATACTCGGTAGCTTCCAGAGTAGTAGGCATGTTGGCGCCCTCGCAAACGGCGATTACTCCGTTGGCAACCAGCTGTTTCGCGTCCTCCAGACCCAGCTCGTTCTGTGTAGCACAGGGCAGAGCCAGATCCGCTTTCACGCTCCATACACCCTTTCCTTCATGGTACTGGGCGTTGGGACGGGCTGCGGCATACTCGGTCAGTCTCGCGCGTTTTACTTCTTTTACTTCTTTCAGAAGAGCCACATCGATTCCGTCGGGATCATAGATCCAGCCGGTAGAATCGGAGCAGGTGAGGACTTTTACACCCATCTGCTGTGCTTTCTCGGTAGCGTAGATTGCAACGTTTCCTGCGCCGGATACCACTGCGGTCTTTCCGGCAATATCGATACCGTTCAGCTTCAGCAGCTCTTTGGTCAGATACAGCAGACCGTATCCGGTAGCCTCTGTTCTTGCCAGAGATCCTCCGTAGGTCAGTCCCTTACCGGTCAGAACGCCTTCGTGAACGTTTTTCAGTCTCTTGTACTGTCCGAACATGTAACCGATCTCTCTTGCGCCGGTTCCGATATCTCCTGCCGGAACGTCGGTATCAGCACCGATGTGTCTGGACAGCTCAGTCATAAAGCTCTGGCAGAATGCCATCACTTCGCGGTCAGATTTTCCTTTGGGATCGAAATCAGATCCGCCTTTGCCGCCGCCGATGGGCAGTCCTGTCAGGGAGTTTTTGAAAATCTGCTCAAAGCCCAGGAACTTGATGATACCCAGGTTTACGGACGGATGCAGACGCAGACCTCCTTTGTAAGGTCCGATGGCACTGTTGAACTGTACACGGTATCCTTTGTTTACCTGTACCTGTCCTTTATCATCCACCCAGGGAACGCGGAACATCACAACTCTCTCCGGCTCAACCAGACGCTCCAGGAGAGCTTCTTTTCTGTACTTCTCCTCATTGGCGTCAATCACCGGGCGAAGAGAATCCAGCACCTCTTTCACTGCCTGATGGAACTCCGGCTCGCTGGGGTTCTTGGCAACCACTGACTCGTATACTTCATCAACGTAAGACATGTTTCTTTCCTCCTTAACTTTTGCAGAGGCGGCAGGCAACTGCCATCCTGCGGTTTTGCTGTCTTTCCGGCCGGACAGCCGGAAAGATATCCCCTGCGGGGATTTTCCTAAAACATGAGGGTATTATATCACGGTAAAGTGATAAATACAAGAAAAAATTCACCCCGCAAGCAAGTATTCTATGAGAAAATTTCATTTTGCACAAATTTTACATTCAAAATCCGGAGAATATGAAACTTTCCCGTCACTTCCCGTCATTTTTCCGGACGGTTCCCTTTTTCGTCCGTTTTTTACCTTTTGCGGACGCCGCCGTCTTCCTGCGGACGCTGAATCCGAAAGTCCCCAGCTTCCTGCCCAGTCCGTAATATTCACCATGAGAATAAGCCACAGGAAGCGCTTTGTTCAGATCGAACCGGCCCTTTTCATCCATCCATGCTTCATCGGCATGTACTGCCTCCACACGGGCCAGAAACATATGGTGAGATCCCAGTTCCTCCACCTTTGTCACGCGACATTCGATATTCACCGGAGACTGTCCGATCATAGGAGCTCCAACCACAGATGCCTCTTCTTTTTTCAGCCCCAGCTCCCGGAACTTGTCCACATCACGGCCTGATTTTACTCCACAGTAATCCGCAGCCCGGCAAAGTTCCTCTGTGGTAAGGTTAATGACAAACTCCCCGCTTTCCTTCAGCATATGATAGGAATATCTCTCAGGTCTTACGGAAATGGATACCATAGGGGGATTGGTGCAGACCGTTCCCGCCCAGGCCACTGTAATAATATTATCCTTTCCCTCCCCGTCCCTGACGCTGACCATCACCACAGGAAGGGGATAAAGCATGTTTCCCGGCTTCCACTGCTGCTTTGCCATAATTTCCGTTATCCTTTCTCTCTTACTGCTGCTGAAGCGCCGCCATAAACCGGGGAATCAGCTGTTTCTTTCTGGAAACCACTCCCTTAAGCCGGCAGGATCCCTCCTCCACTTCCGTATGGAAAGCCTCCATTACCAACGCTTCAGCTCCTTCTCCGTAGCAGAGCAGTTCTGTGGACTCCTTTATGATGTTGGTCAGCATGAAAAATACCATCTGTACACCATGCTTCCCACATTCCTTTGCCATATAAGGCAGCAGCCGTTCCTTCACCGACTGCAGTTCTTCTTCTGACATAAAGCTGATCTGTCCCACTCCAAAGACCACCTCATCAGCGATAAACTTCTTATAATCCTGGTAAAAGATTTCCTCCGGCGTTTTGTCCTCCAGATTGCTTCCCGCATGGAACATCTCCGCCGCAAAGGCATGCATATCGATACCGGCGATCTTCGCCAACTCCTGGGCCGCTTCCTTATCCTTCTCCGTGCAGGTGGGCGAACGGAACATCAGCGTATCGGACAAAATGGCCGCGCACAGAAGTCCGGCGATATTCCTGGGAATATCCAGATAATTTTCCCCGTAAATCTGATACATAATGGTGGCGGTGCAGCCCACCGGCTGGTTCCGGAACATCACCGGCTGGAAGGTCTCCAGAGATCCGATCCGGTGATGGTCGATGATCTCCAGAATCTCCGCCTCATCAATGTTATCCACCGCCTGGGATTTTTCATTGTGGTCCACAAGAATCAGTTTTTTCTTCTTGATATTCAGCAGGTTCCGTCTGGAAACTGTGCCGATATATTTTCCTCTCTTATCCACCACCGGGAATGCCCGGTAACGGTTTTTTGTCATCACCTCTTTCACTTTGTCCGTGAAATCGTCACTGCGGAAGGTGATCAGGTTATCTTTCTTCATAAAATATTTTACGGGAATACTCTGATAAATCAGTCTGGCCACCGTAAAGGTATCATAGGGTGTGGTGATGATTACGCACTCCCGCTCCGCTGCCAGACGCTGAATAGTCTGAGACACCTTTGCGCCCAGACAGATAATCAGACAGCTGGCGTTGTTCTCGATGGCACAGAGCTGATCCTCCGCCCGGTTGGCCAGAATCACCATGTCATCCGACTCAATATAACTCTCCATCATATCCGGATGGGCGGAACCTACCAGCACCTTTCCCTTGATAAAATATCCGTGTTCATTTCCCACCAGTACCTGTCCGTCCAGCGTATCCGCGATACTGCGGTACTGGGTTCTGGCCTCTGACAGCAGGGTGCTGTCATATGCATCCATATAGGAGGTGGCGATATCTCCTGTGGTAATGATTCCTTCCAGCATTCCCTCCTTATCTGTAATGGGAAGCGTTACCGCGTTATGCTCTCTCATAAGATTCCAGGCCCGCTTTACGGACATGGACTTTTCCGCTCCAGGCGTCATATGAATGTCCATATCCTTCACCTGTGTTCCCACATCCGGCAGGTAGGCAGGAGCATCCATATGGAAATACTTCAGTACAAACTCCGTCTCCTCATTGATCTGACCCGCTCTTCTGGCCACGAAAGAGCCCTTGCTGGTACGGCTTTTGATATCCGCATAGGCGATGGCGGAGCAAATGGAATCCGTATCCGGATTTTTATGGCCAATGATAAATGTTTTTTCTTTCTTCACGATTCTCTGCCTCTTATTTCCGGCTGCTGATGCCGTATTTTTTTCATCATAGCACATATATATTTTACGGGTCAATCCCGTAACCGTTCAGCCTTACGGTTTCACCGGCACGAATACATGTACGCAGGAATTTTTTCCTTCCTTTTGCCAGCTGTCGGGTATATAATAGAAAGCGTAAACGTTTTTTAAAGGAGGAGCTGGGCAATGGAAAATGAAATGAATACAACACCGGCCGCGGAAGAAAAGACTTCCATGGCAGACTACGAAGCGGAGCTGGAGGCTTCCCTCAAAAAACTGGAGGAAGGCGATCTGGTGACTGCTACTGTGATCGCTGTGGACGAGGATGAGGTAACCCTTGACCTGAAGTCCTACACCGAAGGTATCATCCGGGCATCCGACTACAGCCGTGAGCCGGGATTTCAGTTAAAAGAAGCAGTCCATGTGGGAGATGAGGTGACTGCCACTGTCATCGGACGGGATTCCCAAAAGGGAAGTATCCTGTTGTCACGGGTGGAAGCTGCTGACGATCTGGCCTGGGAGAAGCTGAATCAGTACATGGAGGACAAGACCGTTCTGGATGTGACGGTAAAGGGCGTGGTGAACGCCGGTGTCATCGCGTATGTGGAGGGCATCCGCGGTTTTATCCCCGCCTCCAAACTGTCTCTCAGCTATGTGGAAGATCTCAACGAATACCTGAACCGGCAGATTCAGGTGCAGGTGATTGATCTGGACAGAGCCAAAGACCGTCTGATCCTGTCCGCCAGAGATATTCTGCGTGAAAAGGCACGGGAAGAGAGAAAGGCCAGAATTTCCAACGTGGAAGTGGGCCTGGTAACTGAGGGAACCGTCGAGAGCATCAAGCCTTACGGCGCGTTTATCGACCTGGGAAACGGGCTGTCCGGCCTGGTACATGTTTCCCAGATCAGTGAAAAGAGAATCAAAGATCCTTCCGTGGTGCTTTCCGTGGGCGATAAGGTAAAAGTAAAAGTCATCGCCATCAAAGAGGGCAAGCTGAGTCTCAGTATGAAGGCTCTGAACGATGTGGCAGTCCAGGAGATCGAAGAGGAAGTTTACGAGCTTCCCAAAGCTGAGGAGGCCACCACCAGTCTCGGTTCTCTGTTCGCCAACATCAAACTGTAAAAGGAATACCCCGGCGGCCAGGCGGGAAAGGCTGACCGCCGTATTTCCGGCGAAGATGCCGGTCCGGTACTTACCATGTACCGGGCCGGCTTTTTTATTCACGACAATGAAAACTATTTCAAAAGAATTTTAAAATTTTGTGAATTCTATTGTAATTTCCAAAGAATCGGTATATTATAATAGCACGATGTAGTTTTAAAAACTACATATCGAATTTTAGAACTTATATCATGTTGCAGATTTTGATTGGAGATGATTCTATGAAATTCAAACTAAAGGATCCCGGAAGCGCAATCACGCATTTCATCGCTATGGTCATGGCTCTTTTGGCCGCCGCTCCGCTGTTGATTAAAGCAGCCAGAGAACCGGATCACCTGCATGTGATCGCGTTGTCCATCTTTGTGCTGAGTATGGTTCTTTTGTATATGGCCAGTACCTTATACCATTCTCTGGATATCAATGAGAATGTGAACCGAAGGCTGAGAAAGATGGATCACATGATGATTTTTGTAATGATCGCGGGCAGTTATACGCCGGTATGCCTGATTGCCCTGGAAGGACGGACCGGAACCATCCTCTGCGCGCTGGTATGGGCAGTGGCTATCCTGGGTATTCTGATCAAAGCCCTCTGGATCACCTGTCCCAAATGGTTTTCCTCTGTGATCTACATCGGCATGGGCTGGCTGTGTGTGCTGGCATTTTCGCAGATTTTCCACGCGCTGTCCCGCCCGGCTTTTGGATGGCTTCTGGCCGGCGGCATCATCTATACCATCGGCGGCATCATTTACGCGCTGAAGGTTCCGCTGTTTGACGCAAAACATAAAAATTTCGGTTCTCACGAAATTTTTCATCTTTTTGTGATGGGCGGAAGCGCCTGCCATTTTGTTACCATGTTTCTGCTGGCGGGTGCTCCGGTTTAAAACGGAATAAACGTTTCTGCGGCAATGGAAAGTCCGGGTTCGCGCAGAGGGCTTTCCATTGCCGTATTCCCGATTCTCAATTTTCTGTTCCTTTCCAATTTCCCGATTTTTCCTATTTTTAACAATTTATTTCTCTTTTTCACCAAAATATTATGGCAGGATCACTTGAAATTTATTATAATAGAGACAGCGACAGTAGTAATTTTATCCACTGTAATTCTGATGAAAGCGAGGTTTTTTCATGAAGCAGAACAATATGCTGGCCATGATCCTGGCCGGCGGAAGAGGAAGCCGCCTCCATGAGCTCACAAGAAAGGTGGCCAAGCCGGCGGTAGCATATGGCGGAAAGTACCGGATCATTGACTTTGCGCTGAGTAACTGTGCCAACAGCGGCATTGATATCGTAGGAGTTCTGACTCAGTATGAATCCATTCTCCTGAACAGCTATGTGGCCGCCGGAGGCCGCTGGGGACTGGACGCAAAAAACAGCGGCGTCTTTGTGCTGTCTCCCAGAGAAAAAGCGGATACGGATCTGGATGTGTACCGGGGAACCGCCGACGCCATTTCCCAGAATATGGATTTTATTGATTCCTATTCTCCGGAATATCTTCTGGTGCTGTCCGGCGACCATATCTACAAGATGAACTACGCGAAAATGCTGGCATTTCATAAAAAACAGAACGCGGACGCCACCATCGCGGTGATCGATGTTCCTCTGGAGGAGGCCAGCCGTTTCGGTATCCTGAATACAGACGAAACGGGCCGGATCCAGTCCTTTGAGGAAAAGCCCAAGAACCCCAGAAGCACGCTGGCTTCCATGGGTATCTATATCTTCAACTGGAAATCTCTGAGGAAAATCCTGGTGGCCGACCAGAAGGATACCCAATCTCAGCATGATTTCGGAAAGGATATTATTCCTGTACTGATCGGACAGAATAAGAGCCTCTACGCGTACCGGTTTGAAGGCTACTGGAAAGATGTGGGAACCATCGACTCTCTGTGGCAGGCCAACATGGACCTTCTGGATAAGAACAACCCGCTGGATCTCAACGATCCCACCTGGAAGATTTATACGGAAGATGCCACCACACCGCCCCATTATATCGGGCCTGACGCTTCCATCAAGCGCGGCTTTATCACCCAGGGCTGTGTAATCGAAGGTGAAGTGGCCAATTCCGTACTGTTTACGGGAGTAAAAATCGGCCCCGGCGCCGTAGTCACCGACAGTGTGCTGATGCCCGGCGTAACCGTAGAGGCAGGAGCCGTGGTCAACAGAGTTCTGGCAGCGGACGGCGTCACCATCGGAAAAAATGCTTCCGTGGGAAGCAAAGACGGCAGCATCGAGCTGATCGCGCGTAATGTAAAGGGGGTAGAATAATATGGAAAGGGCACTGGGAATTATTAACTTTTCCGGAAATCATATCTGGGTAGACGGCATGCAGGATTACCGTCCCATCGGGGCGTTCTCGTTTCTGGGCAGGTACCGGGTCATTGATTTTCCCATTTCCAACATGACCAACAGCGGTATCGATCAGATCCAGGTTTATATCCAGAGGAAACCTCGCTCCCTGGTAGAGCATCTGGGTACCGGACGGCAGTACAATATCAACTCCAAACGCGGAAATCTTCAGATTCTGTTTTCCAGAGACCGGGCGGAGAATATTCTTTACAAAAATGATGTGGCAGCTTTCGCGGAAAATATGGATTACATAGAATCAGCCAACTGCAATTATGTGATTATCGCTCCCGCCTACATGATTTATGTTCAGGATTACAGTGAAGCGCTTGAAAGTCACATTCAGTCCGGAGCCGATATTTCCCTGATGTACCATGCAGTGGATAACGCGAAGGAACATTATCTCAGCTGCAATATCCTGAATCTCAACCGTCAGAAAGGCGTAGAATCCATCGAGGCCAACCGGGGCACAGCCAAAAACCGGAATATCTTTATGGATACTTACATTATGAAAAAAGAACTGTTCATGGATCTGGTAAAACAGGCAAGAAAGCTTTCCTCCATGTACACGCTTCACGACATTGTAAACAGCAAATGCAGCGAACTGGATGTGCGGGCAATCTCTCACCACGGCTACTTTGCTTCCATCACGGATTTCAAGAGCTACTATGACGCCAACATGTCCCTGATCAATTTCAAGACGGCAGAAGAGGTATTTCAGGAGGAGTGGCCGGTTTATACCAGAACCAACGATTCCTGTCCCACCCGTTATTTTGAGAGCGCGACGGTGAAAAATTCCGTGGTGTCCAACGGCTGCCTCATTGAAGGCGATCTGGAAAATTCCGTCATCGGAAGAGGCTGTACCATCCGGAAAGGAGCGGTGATCCGCAACTGTATCCTGCTTCCCGGCGTAACGGTGGGAAAAGACGCGGTTCTGGAGAACCAGGTGGTGGATAAAAACGCAAGAATTATCCATCCCATGGAGATCGTGGCAAGTCCGGAACAGCCCGGATATATCCGGAGAGATGATGTGGTCTGAGTGCAGAGCAATCTGCTTTTCACACAGACAGATGTCTGTTGTCTAAAAGCGGCCGGGTCATGGTTTTATCCCATGACCCGGCCGCTTTTCTTTTTTCCGCGGACTCGTCTTTCCGTCATCCCTCTGCTTTCAGATCCATTTGCTTTCCCTGCGTCCGTTGTTTTTATTCTCCGCAGCTTTATCTCCCGCGGAAAATTCTCCCCATTGGTCCGGCGGTTTTCGCGACAGCCGAACCGTAAAAAAGATCACCGGCCCGAACAGCGCCACCGCCCATATAATCCAGAACAAAATACCCACGCTGCCGGACCCCACAGCCATCCACTGGGAATAAGCAAATACGATCACCATTCCCAGACGGACCGATACCAGCATGGACGCCAGATTCTGATACACCCACTTCCGGTTCTGCTCTGTGACTTTTACAGATCCCGTGTTCCAGATCCGCGGAAAACGAAGCACGATGGTAAGTCCCGCAAACAGAACAGCGCACAGAATCACGGTAAACCACAGTTCTTCTTTTCCTCCCCAACGGTCCGGCTGCCCGTCAATGCCAAAATGCAGAGGCATTTCCCGGGGCAGGCGGGGGAATTTCCAGAGAAACCACAGCAGCCATGCTGCCATCAGCCCCCAGGAGATCCGGCTGATCCAACGGATATAACCATTTTTCTCCACTTGCTGTATTTTCTGTTTCATGACTGTCACCTCCCATGTCTTCAAGCACCTTTCCCCATGATCAGTTTTTCTTTTTTCTTCCTGTCCATGTGTTTAATCTGGGCCTCCCGGCGCATGGCCTCCTCCTTCGTGGAAAAAGCTTCATAATAAGCCAGTTCCACCGGCCTCCGGGTCCTGGTGTATTTGGCTCCCTTTCCCTGATTATGGGTTTTTATACGGCGTTCCAGATCGTTGGTCCATCCGGTATAATAGGTACCGTCCCTGCATTTTAAAATGTAAGTATAATTCATGATAAATCCCGCTTTTTTTCTTTGTGACCGTTCAGCCTTCAGCCCTTGCGTCAGCAAGGCCGGAAGGACAAACGGTTACTTTTCTTGTAACAGTTCAGCCTTCCGGCTTCACTGTCACAAAAGCATGCACACAGGCTGCGTTTCCCGCAGCCTGGCGCCCGCAGGCCTCGGGATCCCGCTGCAAAAGCAGCGTGGTCTACACTCCGTTTCGGTCGGCGCTAAACGTGTGCCACTGGCACACAGCGCCCTCGCGGGACAGTGGAGGGCTGAACTGTAACCTTTTCTTCATTATAATACAATTCTTCTCCTTTCTCCATGCCTTTCTTATTCAGTGTAACGCTTCACTGTCACAAAAACATGCATGCGGGCCACAGTTTGGCAGCCTGTGTGCATTTTCACAGAAAATGTTACAATCTTTTTACATCTTCCGCATAGGAGATACCTGTAAAATCTGATATAATTCATTAAGAAGTGGATCAATGGATACAGACAACGGGAAGTATTTGTGACAGTGAAGCCGGAAGTCTGAACGGTTACAAGTATTTACAGATGAGGGGATGCGGTTTTATGACGGACAAACAGGAAAAAAGCAGAATTTTGATCATTGAGGATGAAAAGCCCATTGCGGATCTTCTGGCATACGGGCTGACCAGAGAAGGCTTCCAGGTCCAGTGCGCCGGTTCGGCGGGAAAGGGCTGGAAACTTGTGGGGGAATTTTCTCCTTCCCTGGTGCTGCTGGACTGGATGCTTCCGGACATCAGCGGAGTGGATCTGTGCCGGATCATTACAGAGCGGTATAACATCCCCATTGTTATGCTGACGGCCAGGGGCAGTGTGGAGGACAAACTGTATGGGCTGGAAACCGGAGCCGATGACTATATCACCAAACCCTTTGATCTCCGGGAAGTAATTGCCAGGGTCAAAAGTATTCTTCGGCGTTTTGAAAAAGCGGAAAGTGAACGTGCCAAAAAGGATCCTGCTGAGAGTACAAATTCAGGAGATCTTCTCTGCCGGGGTCCGCTGGTGATTTCCCGTCAGGGCTGGACAGTAACCAAAAACGGACGGCGTATGGATCTGACTCCAAAAGAATTTGAACTGCTGGTTTTTCTGCTGGAACATCCGGGACAGGTTTTCACCCGTGCCACGCTTCTGGAACAGATCTGGGGATACGATTTTGAAGGTGATACCAGGACAGTAGATATCCACATCCAAAGACTCCGCAAAAAACTGGGAAATGATGTGGGGCTGTCCACAGTTTTCGGTGTGGGGTATAAGTATGAACCGCAAAAACAGGCAGAATAAAAAGTCCAAAAAAGTACGTTTCTGGAACAGTCTCCGGTTCCGGGTATCTGCCGGCCTGATTCTCACTTTTGGGGCCGGCGGCCTGATTCTCTGCCTCACGGTACAAAGTCAGCTGAACCGGAGTCTGACACAACGCATCCAGAAAGAATGTAACGATTTAAGACTGGATTCCCAGATTTATTCCCGCCAGATTTTCATGATGCGGGGCGAAAACAACGATGAGGAAGGAATGATACATTGCTCCCAGGAAATCCTCAATGAGCTGTCCCGGACAAATGGGCGAAAATTATTTTTTTATACTCTGGACGGCATCCTGACTGCCTCAGGCCCCGGGGAAATTCCCTCCGGAACTGACGGAGACAGCCAGATCACCGGCACAGAAGCTTTTGCCCATGCTCTGAAGGGAGAAGCGGCTTTCACCATGGTATGTGGATCCGGAAGTTCCTGCCAGGTGTTTTTTTCGTCCCCGGTGCAGGTAGAAGAACAGAATGTAGGTATTCTTGCTGCAATCATGGATTATTCTTCTGTACGCCGGGAAAATCAGGAAATACTGCGTATGATGGTTCAGGTGGTGTGCGCCGGTTATCTCTTGTCTGGTCTGGTGGTTTTCTTTCTTCTGTGGTCCGTAACACAGCCGCTGAAAATCCTGAGCCAGATTTCCGGAAAAGTATCCCGAACCATGAAAAAGGAACATATGCCCATCGGCAATCCACTGAAGGACAGCCCTCTTCTGAAGCGGAAAGATGAAATCGGGGAACTGGCCTCCAGTTACAGCAGGATGATGGAAACCATTGAGCTGCAGTTTGAAAAAATTCAACAGGACCGGGACAGTATCCGTTCTCTGATGGAAAGCCGGCAGGAATTTTACAATAACGTCACCCATGAGCTGAAAACACCGCTGACCACCATCCAGGGCTATGCTCAGCTTCTTGAGGACGGAGGAGCGGAAGATACACAGTTTCTTGAAAAAAGTCTGGGACATATTCTGGGAGAAAGTACCCGCCTTCACCGGATGGTGGTACAGTTGCTGGAAATGGGTGACCGTGAAGCAGATGGTTCACCGGAACCGGTGGATCTTTTTGTGTTGGCCAAAAGTGTAGCCGCATCCATGATGCCTAAGGCTAAACGGTATGGCTGCTCGATCCTGGTGAAAGGGAACGGGCCGCTTTTGACGCTGGGCTATGAGGAGCGGCTGCGCCAGGTGTTGATAAATCTCACCGATAATGCCATTAAATACGGAAAACAGGGCGGAGAGATCGTCCTGGATCTGCGGTCCGTCAGGGAGCAGGTCCTTATTCAGGTGATCAACCGTGGAGATCCGATTCCTCAAAACCGGCTGGAGGAAATTTTTGAGCCGTTCTGCAGAATCGACAAAGAATATTCCAGGGAGCTGGGAAGCGCCGGACTGGGACTTTCCATCTGCCGGAAAATCATCCAGGAACATCATGGCGTCATCCGGGCATTTTCACATCCCAACGGAATCAATATTTTTGCCATATGCCTGAAGCTTTACCGGACACAGGAGGCAGAAGAATGAGGATAGAAAAGAGAAAAATACAATGGAGGGCAGCAGCGTTTTTTCTGGGGCTGGCTATGTGCTCCGGCTGCGGACTGACTCCCCGGGAACGCACGGTTCTGCTTCCGGATCTGTCCACGGAAAATTATGGGGACCTGGAACAGATGCTGACCCTGTCCTGGAATACAGACGTCCCTGTTTTCAGTACCGGCTTCCGGCAGGAAAACGGAAAGGCATATCTTTACACGGCGGTTACGGAAAATCAGGAGATTTACATTCGCCAGTATGATGTGGTCTATGGATTTTATCAGGATATTTTCCGGCTGCCCACCAGCAACTGCTTTGGCATCTGGATTTCCCCGGACGGAACAGAAGCCGCCTGTCTTTCCGATGACAGCGGTTATAATCTGTCTCTGTCGATTTACAATCTTTCCGATGGCAGCTGTACGGTACTGGCTGAATATCTCTATGACATTCAGGTGGACGGGGTCTGGTCTGCGGACGCCTCCTCCTTTCTGGGCTGGAGCGCCGAAATGCCTGACGGGAGGCACCAGGCGCAGTGCTGGTATTATAAACGCCAGGGAAATATCACCACTCCCCTGACCATCGATCTTGTGCGGGGGGATTCCTTTCTTCTCCACGGCGCCTTGTCCTGGAACGGCGGACTGGGGCTCATCGAGGGACTCTCTTATGATGCCATTGAAAACGGCGATGAGTCTGATCTTTACCTGGGCTACCTCCATGAAATCGACGCCTCGGAGCTTCTGTACTTCGTTCCTCCGGAGGATGAAGATAACGCCTACCGTCCCGCTTCCTTCGGAGAAAATACACAGCTTTATCTGCAGGCTTTGCTGTGGCAGGGACATCTTCCCGATATCAGCCTTCTGGCTGTCAACGAGGAGCGGAACAGAGCTGTAACCGCGGAAAATTTCGGATCCGGATATATGGTGTACAGCTATACCCTTTCCGGAAACGGCACGTTTGACGGCCGGAAACTGCTCTACCGGGGGGAAGGTCAGATCCAGGATCTCCGTTTTTCCTGCGATGGAGAGCATGTCCTGATTTTTGAGTCAGAGCCAGATTCGGAGGATCTGGCAGAATCCTTCGGCCTGGATCCGGACAACGCGGCCACGAATACGCCTGACATGGAATTTTCCGTCCCCGTTCAGACGGAAAACTGGCAGGCAGTTATACTGGAACTGCCTGCGGAGGATTCCTGAGCCCCGTTTTTTTGATACTTCTTTTTTACATTTTGGCGAAGACCCCGAAACATCCCTCTGCTATACTTTTTCCTGTAGCAAAAAACACCATCGGCTTCACAGATGCAATGTTGAGGGGTAATTATGGATAAGAAAGAAAGCCGGCTGGTCATCCGCCGGGACTGTATCGAAAACAATGTGCGTGCCGTCCGGCAGCTGACCGGCGCCCGGCTGATGGCTGTTGTGAAGGAGGACGGGTATGGTATCGGAATTGCGTCTGCTTACCGGATTCTTTCCGGCTGCGGCGTGGACTTTTTCTGCGTAGGAACTCCCCGGGAGGCACTGACGCTGCGGAATCTGGGGTTTTCCGGCGATATTCTTCTTCTGACACCTGAATATTCCCTCCCCTTGTGCAGTCAGCTGCTGGAAGAAAATATTATTTTTATGGTGGGAAATTCACGGCAGGCGGATGTGCTGCGCCAGGCTTCCCGGGGTATGCGCAGATCTCCCCGGATTCACATAAAGATCGATACCGGCCTGGGGCGGTACGGATTTTTCCGGGATACGCTTCTCACCGTGAAGTTCTGCACGCTGGATATGAATATTGAAGGCATCTACACGCATTTTGCCTCCTGCGGAAGAAATTACCGGAAAAATATTCTTCTGCAGAAGCAGCGTTTTGACCAGGCGCTGAAGATTCTGGAGGAGTCCGGCGTTCCCGTTCCCTTTGTCCACGCGGCCGCCAGCCGCACGCTGGCCTGGGCCGGGGATCTGGGATATGACGGGGTGAGAATCGGA
>ERZ1643249.2301-NODE-2301-length-18018-cov-14.551801_pt1 | contig 18018 bp, 24 predicted proteins | sample MGYA00579263_ERZ1643249 | MGnify/ENA primary metagenome ERZ1643249 (study PRJEB29033, sample SAMEA4952264) | chicken gut metagenome | biome: Broiler Chicken; feature: Gastrointestinal Tract; material: Caecum | place: Ireland | collected 2018 | study: Broiler... | reverse complement strand
GTGAAGAAAGGCTACATACAGCAATAAAGAATTGCGAATATATGGAAGAATTAAATAAAGATGGACAAGCATCACGAAGAAATCCAATGACCAAAGTGTACAAAATAATTGATGGATTAAAAGAATATTTATAATAAGTTTACAGAAGAAAAGCAAAGTATGAGAGTAATTAATAGTTACAGGATTATTTTGCTTTTGTATATATTAATGAAAAGGAGATAAAAAAATGGAAGTAGATGGAACAGCAATTAAAGAAATATCAAAACTGTTAAAAACACCATATATTTTAATTACATTTGCTTTAGCAAGTGGCTTAATATTATTTTTGCCAGATGATATTATTAATAAAATGTATATGTTAGATTTTAGAAACAAATTTGGATTTGTCTTAGGCTTAATTTTTTGGTTTAGTATCACATTATTAATTGTTATGCTTGGTGTTAAAGTATATAAGAGATATGAAAATAAAAGACTTAACAAAAAAGTACAAGAGGGTATGAAGAAATTTCTACTTAATATGAAAAATAAAGCAGAAATTGAAGTTATAACTCAAATGTTAAAAGAAGATGATTATACATTGGAATTACCTATTTATAGTGGTGTTGTTATAAAATTGCAACATTATTGTATTATAACACCAGCAGGTAATAGCCATTATGTTGAAATGGACAATCCTTGTATACCTTATTTTCTACAACCAGGAGTATTTAAAGCAATAGAAGAAAATGAAGAACTTCAAAAAAAATTTAAATATAAAGAATAGAAAAGAGAAGATTTAGTAAAATGGATGAAGAATTTTTATATAAAATATATTGTGATTATTATGATATTGGAAAGCCACAAAATTTTAAGTTAAATACAGATGTTGAATATATTCAACTTTTAGCAAGTTATAAAGAAATAAAGGATAAAACATTAAAGAAAACAATTAAAAATTTTAAAGATTTATTTTCTAAGAAATTAAGAGACAGTATTCTTAATTCTAAAAATAAAGATGATTATTTTGTTGACAAAAATATTGTTCATATAACTTATCCATTAGAGAAGACAATAAATAGGTTATATTTTATATATAATTCTATTGGAAAAAAAGAATGGAACAAAATATTTAATTTTGATTTTGAAAATATGATTTCCTTAATTAAAGCTATAATTAAAAGAATTATTACATATAATAATTTAGTACTAGATAATAAAGGAGAAGAATATAATTTTTATCTTACAAAAGATGAAATATATACATATTTAACAATACCAACGACAGAAATTGAAACAATAATTGAATTTATTTCAATTGATTTAAATAATATAAATGATGAAAGAGATTGTTTTAATTTAATAAAGTTTGATAATGATAGTTATACTCTAATATTTATCTGGGATTTTTTATATTACTTATATGATAAAATAGAAACAAAAATCAAAGAAAATAGTAATGAAAAACAATTAAGTATTTATTATAACAATCGAGGTAAAATATTTGAAAAACAATGTACTCAAGAAATAAAATTTGCATTTAAGAATAAAGAAATTTACAAAAATGTATATTATATAAATGAAAAAGGAAAAAATGAACTAGATATTCTTCTTATAATAGATAATAAAATAATTGTGTTCGAGTGTAAGACAACTAATTTTGATATTTATAAAACAAATAATAATGAGGAACTAGAATATCAGATTATAAGTGCTTTAGGAAAAGGATACAAAACAATTAATAATTTTGACCAATATATAAAAAATAAAGATACTATTGAATTATTAGACAATGGGAAAAAAATTCAACTAAATTTAAAAAATAAAGAGATAATATATGTTTGTATAAGTTTAAATAATATTGAATTTGTTCAGACTAGTATCCAAAAATTAGATGGTACAGTGCTAAAAAAAGTCAATAAGTATCCAATAATACTCAATTATTTGGATCTGTCTTCAATTCTTGACCTTGCTTCATTAAATCTTGATCCGATTTTAAAATATTTTGGTGAACGTTTCTATACTATAAATGAGTTAAAGATGCTTTCAATAGATATAGATGAAATAGATGTATTAGGATTTTTAACTGATGAACAAAATGCAAGAGTATATAATATGATAAAGGATAATTCTTCGTTTGTAGATACAAATTTAATGATTACAAATGGGGCATATAGAAATCAAGTAAATAAATTTTTAAATGAGAAATTTATTTACAATTTATATGAAGAATAGTGAGCAAAATACTTGCTCACTATTTTCTAAGCCTCGAAACATCCACCAATTAACTGTACTCCATCACAAAAACCATTCCTATAATACTTCTCATTCCAATAACAAATATAATCCATAAAATTCTTATCAAGTCTATCTAATTGATTTTTCACATACTTTTGATTTTGTTTAGGAACATTCTTTAAAATGTTTTCAGCAATCTCATCAAAATAAATATAATGTTTTCTATCTTCTTTAGTAAGTGTGCCTAAAACCATTTCCTCTCTAAAACTTAACCAATCTCTTAAAATATCATCATTAACTTCTCTAAAATTATTCATAATCTAAATCCTCCAAAAATTAAAATTTTTATTAATAAAATTATCCTTTACAAGAGCTTGAAATACTAGAACAAACGTACTATATGAATTGGGTAAAAATTGGGTAAAATCTTCTCAAAAAATGCCCTAAAAATGCACAAATGTTCTATAAATCAAAACTCTTGTAAATACCTAAATGCCAACAAAAACTCAAATTTTCACAAACTTACCAAAAGTGGTCAGGTCTCGCTCATAACCCGAAGGTCACAACAAAAATCAAAGCAATTTCTAACGCTCACCTTAAATACCATAAAAAAGCCAGAAAAGTATGTAACATAAATAATTCCAAATTGCAGATATAAAAACAAGAATAACCATAAGCAAAACTCAACACATTCCTCCAAACTCAACAACAATATTGAGAAAAACCAAAAAATATGATATATTATGAGTAGCAAACAAAAAAATTCATAAAAATAAAGCAAAACCCAAAACGCAAAAATCTCACATAAAACAAATAAACAGCAATAAACATTTGTAAAAAAACAACAACATTTACCCAAAACATAAACAAAAACTGGAGGAAACCATGAAAGAATTAGAAGAAAAAATTGTAAAATTTGCAGAAGAAAGAGATTGGTTACAATTCAACACACCAGAAAACCTAGCAAAATCAATTTCTATAGAAGCAGGAGAACTATTAGAATGTTTTCAATGGAATAAAAATTATGACAAAGACGAATTAAAATACGAAATAGCAGATGTAATGAACTATTGTATATTACTATGTCATCAAATAGGAGTAGACCCAAAACAAATCATTTTAGAAAAAATGAAAATATCAGAAAAGAAATATCCAGTAGAAAAATCAAAAGGAAAAAGCACTAAATATGATAAGCTAAAGTAATGCATCCAAAATCATGCAAAAAATAAATCAGATTAATGACTTATAAATAAAATGGAGGAAAATATGAAAAATATTAGAGTTGTAGCAGCAATTATAATAAATAAAGACAAAGTCTTTGCCACACAAAGAGGATATGGAGAATTCAAAGACGGATGGGAATTTCCAGGAGGAAAAATAGAAGAAGGAGAAACACCAGAGCAAGCGTTAGAAAGAGAAATCCAAGAAGAACTAGAAACAAAAATACAAGTCAATGAAAAAATTAACACAGTAGAATATGACTATCCAAATTTTCATCTATCAATGGACTGCTTCATATGCAATATTATTGAAGGAGACTTAGTATTAAAAGAACATGAAGCAGCTAAATGGTTATCAAAAGATGAACTATATAGTGTAAATTGGTTACCAGCTGATGAAGGACTAATTGAAAAAATAAAAAAATACATATAAATGTATAAAAAATGAAAATATTTATATGTAAATAATTGTATATTATAAAGTTTCAATTTAGACAAAGCTTAATTCTAATTCATGTAAAACTATAAAATGGCCAATTGTCGCCCATAACACAAATAGCATAAATTTTATATTTACTTAAAGAACAATTGAGTGAAAAGAAAGGGAAATAATATGATTATAAAAGTTGTTGCTATAGATGTAGTAGAAAGTCTTGAAAATAAAAATTATCAGCCACAAAAATATACTATAAACATAGAAAAAGACAATTCACTAAATGATTTAAAAGAGAAAATAGGGCTTAAAGATATAAATATTTCGTTTGACAAATACTATACAATGGATAGCAAAATATTAATAAGTTTAGATGGTATAATTCCATTTAAGATAAATAAAAATCAAAAAGTAGAATGGGAATGCAATTTTGATGAAGTTACTATTGAAGAATTTATAAAAACAAACAAAATAGATATAAATGAAGGAATTCAACTTGAATATGCTTATCCACAAGCAGGAGGACCACGGATTTTTTGACACAATTATAGGATTATGGAAAAATGTATATCCATATTTAGAAATAGCTTCTACTATAGGGGGATGTGCTGGGTTTATAGAATTTATTAAAAATATTTTTAAAAAGAAAACTCCAAATCCACACAACTTTGCAGAATATATTTATAGGCAAAATAAATGGAATCATGTTATTTTAGCTAATGAATTAGAAATTAGCAAAGATGAAGCAAAAACACTTTTAAAATTATTTGGATATACATGGAATAATTCGGAAAAATTATATTGTATAACGCAAGAAGAAAAAGAAGAAAAAATAAATAAAATTAATAATATTAGTGTATTTGGAAAAGAAAAATAAAAAACAAAAATATTGTAGAATACTATTCTCTCACATAATATAGACAAACCACATGAAAACATGATACAATAGCAAAGACGTCAAAAAGAGAAAACGAAAAACCAAAAAGGAGGGATAACATGCCAGAACTTTGGGACATATACGACAAAAACAGAAAGAAAACAGGAAAAACAGCAAGAAGAGACATAGACGAACTAAAAGAAGGAGAATACCACATCATAACAGTAGGAATAATAATGAACTCAAAAAATCAACTACTAATAACCAAAAGAGCGCCACACAAAAAACTTGGGCTAATGTGGGAATTCAGTGGAGGTTCAGTACAATCAGGAGAAACAAGTCTAGAAGGAATACTAAGAGAACTAAAAGAAGAAATAGGAGTCCAATTCACCAAAAAAGACGCAATCTTCCTAAAAGAAAAAAGAAAAGATATAGCACCACCAGGATTCAAAGACATGTGGCTATTTAGAAAAGATGTAAAAGACGAAGAAATTACATTTCCAGACGGAGAAGCAATTGACTATAAATGGGTAACAATAGACGAATTTTTAAAAATGTGTGAACAAAAAGAAGTAATACCAACAGTTGACTTTGGATTAGACGAATACAACAAAGCATTAAAAATGTAACAAAGAAAAATATTTTGAAAGTGAAAAAATTAGATAAAAATATACTCATAATCTACAAAAAGTGATATAATTATGGAAAAATATAGGAGGAAAACGAAAAAATGGACTTAACAATAGACGTAGATAGTTATAAACTAAATGTCAGAGCAGGAGTAGTAATAATACACAACAACAAAATATTGGTACACAAAAATATAAATTCAAACCACTATGCACTATTAGGAGGAAGAGTAGTGATTGGCGAAAGTTCTGATGAAACGGTAAAAAGAGAAGTAGAAGAAGAACTTGGAAAAGAAATAGACATTATAGATTACATTGCAACAATAGAAAACTTTTTCGAATTAAAACAATCAAAATATCATGAGATAATGTTTGTATATAGAGCGGAATTTAAAAATGATGAAGATAAAAAAATAACAGAAACATTAAAAAATATCGAAGGAGATAAAAATTTACAATATGAGTGGCTAGACTTAGACAAAATCGATGAATATCCACTTGTACCACAAGTCATAAAAAGTATATTAAAAGAAAATAAATTTCCTGTGCATAAAATCAATAATGATATGCCTGCTATAATAAAACATTTTGCAAGCGCAAAATAAATATAAATCAAGTGCGGAACTTAAATTCCGTGACTTGATTTTTTTGCTTTTGTGAATTTAAAGTGATTTATTAAAATGTCGCCAAAAATACTAACAACAAAAAGCATAATTAAAAAAATTAAAATAATTACCAGTTGTGATAATTTTTCACTTTCTGGTAATATGCTTGAATAAATAAAATAATTAGCTATCATGAAAATACCACCTTATAATTACAGTATTCATATAGCTATTTTAACAAACAAAAAAACACAAGTCAATACAAAATATTGAAAATAATGTATCAAATTGGAAAATTAACATTTTTTGTCTTTAATTAATAATGAAATATCTTTAATTACTGTTAAAGCATTAATAAGTTCGTTTTCAGAATAGTTTTTAAGATAAGCTCTAGTTTCATTAATGATATCATCATCTAATCCAAATAAAATATAATCTGCTGAATGACCACTTAAATCTCTCAATTTTCTAATACTTTTGTAAACTAAATTTCCACGACCTTCTTCTACTAATCCTAAAAATTGAGCAGAAACACCAATCCTTTCAGCTAGCTGAGTTTTATTCATCAATAATTCATTTTCTCTAATATTTTTAATTCTCTTACCACGTTCAATTTGTTCTAATTTATCTGTATCCATATTCACTAACTCCTTCATTATTTTTTTGCCTAATTTATTTTAAATCAAAAAAATATCTAAAAAATGAGATAAAAGTATGGCGAATTATAGTATTTTATGAGATTTTATGGTATTATTAATGTGATACTAAGACAAGGAGGAATAAAATGGAGTCAAAACCTATGAAAATTTTAATCATAGAGGATGATATTAATGATTGCAATAATTTTATAAGTTGCATAAAAAATAGAGAAGATATAGAACTAGTCGCAATTACAGATTCCGATGTTGAAGGGCTAAGATATGTTAAAACAAAGAAGCCGGAAGGAATCGTACTAGATTTAGAGTTGAACAATAGTAAAAATGGTAATACCGATTCTTTAGAGTTCTTATCTGATATGAAAAAACTAAAATTAAATTATGAACCTATTGTAATTGTAACAACTCACGTTAATTCAAAAAGAACATATGATATTCTTCATAGAAGCGGAGTTGACCTAATATTGTATAAAGACCAACCTAAATATTCTTGCGACCTTGTCCTAAACAGATTTATTGCATTAAGAAAGCCAATTGTTAATGAAACTGCAACTATTGAAGATGAAATAAAATCAGCTGAAGAACAAATAGAGTTTTGCATTAATCATGAATTAGATAAAATTGGTGTTACTACAAAATTAAAAGGTAGAAGATATTTACATGATGCAATTTTGTATTTGATTCAAAATGAAAAGAGCAACATTAGTGTTATTCAATATTTAACTAGCATATATAAAAGATCAGGAAATACTATATCTAATGGGATGCAAAATGCTATTAATTATGCATGGAGAGTTTCGCCAATAGAGGATTTAACTACTTACTATACTGCTAGAGTTAATTATGAAACAGGAGTGCCAACTCCTATGGAATTTGTGCATTATTATGCAAGAAAAATAAAAAATATGATTTAATAAAACACTGTAATTGAGACTATTTGAAGATATTTCCAGTAATTCTCAAAATTACAGTGTTTTTTAATTTTTTTCTAAAAAATCTCATTACTTAATACCGTTTGTTTTCTCACTACAAATGGTATTTTTTTTATGACAATTCGAGTTGTACTAAGGAAAAAGGTGGTGAGAGGTATGAGTTGGTATGATGCATTTTGGAAATGGGTAAGTTATTGGATGGGATGCTAATTTATTCAATGAAGATAATCAATATGAGCAATATGGTATACTTATATTGATTATCTTTATTTTTTTGTATATAATTCTGTATATAATTGATATATCTTAAGAGAAGGGAACATTTATGGAATTATTAGAACAAACAGAAAATTTAAACTATCTAGTTAATTTAATAAAGAACTGTTTTATTATTTATTTTACATATTATACATCATTAAGAATAATTAATAAGAAAAGTGATAACATAAAAACTACGATAGTATTTCCTATATTGGTGGTAATTATTTCGATATTATATATAAAAATAAGGTATTCTTTAGGCTTAATAATTGGGATAATTTTTATAATTTCAATGTTATCTTGTATTATATCATATAGTGTTAAAAATAATATTGGATATGCAATTATAATAACAATAATTTCTTTAAGCATAAACTATTTAATATTTTTTATATCAGTAATAATAAGTTTCATACCCAATTATGCTTTTGGAATAAAAAGCAATCTTGTTGGAGTGTTTGTCCTAATATTTATATATAGTATATTAATATATTTATTATCTAGTATAAAAAGATTTAAGAAAGGGTTATCATTTTTAGAAAAGAATTCAAAAAATGAAAGATTTGATATTATAGTGTTAAGTGTAAGTTCCATAATATTATTTTTTGTTGTAATGATTAGTAACTATAGCGAATCAACAACCGACAAAATCGGCTACGCCTTAATAATCTTCGCCATCATAATGTTCATAACAATACAAAAATCATTACAAATATACTACAAACAGAAACTATTAATACAAGAGTTAGAAGAAACCAAAAGTGAGCTAGAAAAGAAAAACAAAGAAATAAAAGAACTAGAGCAAGAAAACTTAAACTTCAGCAAAACCAGTCATACACTAGCACACAAACAAAAAGCATTAGAATACAAGTTAAACCAACTAATAAATCAAAGTGTAGAAAACGAGTCAAACAAAAATAATACAAAAGCATCAAAAGAAAACAACACCACAAATCAAGCAAACAAACCAGAAAACATAGAAACAGAACAAATCCAAGACATCAAAGAAAGATTGGCAGAAATCTCAAAAGACTTATATCAAAACGAAAAGTCAACAAGACTAGCACAAACAGGAATAAAAAGAATAGACGACATGCTAAAATACATGCAATCAGAAAGTGAAAAACACCACATAAAACTAGAATTACAAATAACAGGAAACATACATCACATGACAAACAAAATAATAGAAGAAAAAGACTTAGAAACTCTAATAGCAGACCATGTAAAAAATGCAATCATAGCAATAAACCATTCTAAAAATGAAAACAAAAGTATCCTAGTAAAATTAGGAAAAATTGAAGAAAACTATGGACTTGCAATATATGACACAGGAATTGAATTCGAAAAAGAAACACTAGAGAACTTGGGCAAGAAACCAAGTACAACACATGCAGGAGAAGGCGGAACAGGAATGGGATTTATGAACACATTTGATACAATAAACAAATACAAAGCAAGTCTAATAATAAACGAAATAGGAAAAGGATCAGAAACAAATTACACTAAAGCAATAATAATAAAATTTGACCAAAAAAATGAATTCAAAATCGATTCATATAGACAACAAAAAAGCACTCGCACGGCTAAAAAATAAAAATAACAAAAACAATAAAAACAAAACAAATAAAAAACTTGAAAAAAGCAAATAAATATAATATAGTATATTTGAAAAATGCAAGGCATCCAAAACTAAAAGCAAATACTAAAAACACAAACCCAAAAATCCAAAAATTGAACGCAAAAAGAAAAACGCAAAAAATAAAATCGGTTTATAGGTAAAACCAGCTAAAAACCTAAATCATCAAATAAGGAGAACGCTAACATCAAGTTAGCAGTAGCGAAAATGAAAATATTAATAGTATCAGACATACATGGTTCATATTATTATGCTGAAAAAATCAAAGAAATAGATCAAAAAGAAAATCCAGACCAAATCATATTATTAGGGGATTTATATTACCATGGACCACGAAATAACTTAACACAAGAATATAACCCAATGAAAGTGGCAGGAATATTAAATGATTTAAAGGACAAAATAAGAGCAGTAAGAGGAAACTGCGATGCAGAAGTAGATGAAATGATATCAGACTTCAAATTAGAACAATATATACAAACAGTAATAAACAACAAAAAAGTATTTATATCACATGGACATGTTTACAATATTGACAACTTACCAACAAAAGACATAGATATCATGTTTTATGGACACTTTCATGTTGGATTTATTGAAGAAGAAAACGGAATAATATTTGCAAACCCAGGTTCAATTTCATTACCAAAAAACAATTCAGAACATAGTTATATAATATTTGACGATAATGAGATAATATTAAAAGACATCGATGGAAAAGTTATAAAAAGAAAGGAAATATAACAAATGAAGATGTATTATGTTAGACACGGTCAAACAGACTGGAACTTAGCTAGAAAGATGCAAGGAGGACAAACTGAAAGAAACCTAAATGAAACAGGTAAAGAACAGGCAGAGCAAACTAGAAGAGAATTAGTAGATGTAAAATATGATATTATAATATGTTCTCCAATGGAAAGAGCAAAAGAAACAGCACGAATTATATCTCAAGGAAGAAATGTGCCAATGATTACAGATGAACGACTTAGAGAAAGAAAATTAGGAGAAATGGAAGGAAATCCTATAACAGAAAAATGTGAAAAATTAATTTGGGATTATAACCAAAACATTGAAATAAAAGGCGGAGAGAGCTTAAGCAAATTTGAAAAAAGAGTTTTAGACTTTTTAGAAGAAGCAAAAAACAAATACGAAAATGACACAATACTTGTTGTTGCACATGGTGGTGTAGCAAAAGTAATAAAATCATATTTATACGGAAAACCAAAAGATAACAATCTAAATAATTATCAAATGAAAAATTGTGAAATAATAGAAGCTGAGTTTTAATAATTTAGCAAAATTGTTTCAATAAGGAATGGAAAAAATGGAAAAAAACTATTATGAAATATTAGAAGTAGATAAAAACGCATCAAAAGAAATAATTGACAAAGCATATAAAACACTTGCAAAAAGATATCATCCGGATTTACAGACGCAAGAGGGAAAAGAACAAAAAGAGGAAATGATGAAAAAAGTCAATGAGGCATATGATGTGCTTTCAGATGAGAATAAAAGAACAGCATATAATCAACAATTAGCATCCCAAAATGTATCAATGGATGAATATCAAAAAATATTGTTAGAGAATGAACTTCTAAAGCAACAATTAGAAACAGCAAGACAAAATATTCAAAATAACCGAGTATATCAGCAAAATACGTATTCAAATGAACAAAGAAATACAACTCCAAATGTTGGACAACAAACAAATTTTACGGCAAATCAACCATATCAAAATCCATATGTTCAAACAAGAAAGCAGTATAGAACTAGAAGAAGATTAACATTTAAACAATTAATAAAAATAATAGGAGTAATTGTAGGTGTAATTTTACTTTGTGCTTTAATATATCAAATTCCACCAGTAAAAGAATACTTTAATAACATGTATGAAGAAAACATATTTTTTAAAGCATTAGTAAATATATTTAAAGACACATTTTTCACTAAATTCTAAACATAAAAGAGAGGTAATAAAATGAAAGCCTTAATAACAGGAGCATCTTCTGGAATAGGAAGAGATATAGCAAGAGAATTAAGCAAAAAAGGATATTCGCTAGTATTAGTTGCTAGAAATTTAGAAAGATTAGAAAAATTAAAAGAAGAATTACAAACAGAATCAGAAATAGTCAGTATGGATGTTACAGATGTAGAAAAATGCAAAGAACTACATGAAAATCACAAAGATATAGATATCTTAGTAAATAATGCTGGATTTGGTGATTGTGGAGAATTTACTAAAACTGATCTTGATAAAGAATTAAAAATGATTGATACAAACATAAAAGCATATCATGTCTTAACAAAGTTGTATCTAAAAGATATGAAAGAAAAGAATAAAGGCATAATATTAAATGTAGCATCAATAGCAGGATTTTTGCCAGGACCATTAATGGCAACATATTATTCAACAAAATCATATGTTGTTAGACTTTCAGAAGCTTTAAGAGAAGAATTAAGAAAAGCAAAATCAAATGTTCAAATAAGCATTTTGTGCCCAGGACCTGTTGATACAAATTTCAACAAAGTAGCTGATGTTCAATTTGCTTTAAAAGGATTAAGCAGTGAATATGTTGCTAAATATACAGTAAAAAAACTGTTAAAAAGAAAATTTTATATAGTACCAGGTTGGAAAATAAAATTGGCAAAAATAGCATGCAAAATATCTCCAACAAATATAGTTTCAATGGTATCTTACAATATGCAAAGGCGAAAGATTTAAGGGCGGTTATCAAAATAGGACTGCTTTTTATTATGCTTAACTACAAATTGTTGATTTTTGGCTAAAAATCTGATAAAATAATACCATGAGGAGTGAAAATATGAAAGAAAACCTAGAAGATTTAGTTTCAAAAATTCATATACCTAGATGGAACGAATTACCCGAAATAGATTTATATTTAGACCAAGTAGTAAATTATCTAGAAAAATACCTAAGTAAATATAATGTAAATAAAGATGATAAAGTAATAACCAAAACGATGATAAATAACTATGTAAAACAAGGAATAATGCCAGCACCTGAAAAAAAGAAATATAATAGAACACATCTTGCATATTTAATGGTAATATGTGTATTAAAACAAGTATATAGTATAAATGATATAGGAAAATTAATTTCTCTTACAATACAGTATTTTGAAATAAGCAAAGCATATAATAGATTTTGTACAAACCTTGAATTATCTATAAAAAATGTATTTACAAGAAAAGAAATTCCTAATGTAGAAAAAATGACAGAAGAACAATATCTACTAAAAAATGTTGTTCAATCTGTTGCAGATAAATTATATGTTGAAATGAAATTTTTGAATAAAGAATAAAACTTATCACAAAGAGTGAACCCCAATTATTAGACAAAATGTTTAATAAGAAGGGTTCATTTTTTCGTCAAAATGGCACAAACCTTTAAGAAAATCATATATTATAAGAGAAAACAAAAAAGAGGAGATATATGATGGAAGATAATATATTAGTTGAAGAAATCAAATTCACAGAAGACTTATACAAAAAGAGTATTGAAGAAAATACATTTGAAGAAGACTTAGAACATGGAATAGGAGATGAGATAGATGGAAATAGTTAAAATGCTAGTACCAGAAAGCAAATATTCAATAAAATGCCCATATGAAATGAATCCCGAATTTATAATAATTCACAATACTGCAAATGATGCATCAGCAATGAATGAAATTTCATATATGATTGGAAATAATAACAAAGTTTCATTTCACTGTGCAATAGATGATGTTAGAGTTGTTCAAGGAGTACCCTTTAACAGAAACACATGGAATGCTACTGATGGAGGAAATGGTGAAGGAAACAGAAAAGGCATTGCGTTAGAAATATGTTATTCTAAATCTGGTGGAGAAAGGTTTGAAGAAGCGGAAAAATTAACTGCTGAATATACAGCCTATTTATTAAAACAATATGGGTGGGGAATAGACAAAGTAAAAAAACATGCTGACTTTTATCCTGTAAAAGGTTGTCCACATAGAACACTAGAATTAGGATGGCAAAGATTTTTAAACATGGTACAGTCATATTTAGATGGACAGCAACAAAATAATAATACCAATAATAATATAGAAAGTGGGAGTGATGAGCCAGTGAGAACTTATCAAAATGGAAGTACAAGTGAAAATGTATATGCAGATACAGATTGTACAAAAAAAATAGGAAGTTTAAATCCAAGAGAAGCATGTGATTGCTTTGGGATTTTTAAAGATAGAGCAATGGTAAGATATATTGTTACAGGAACAGATAACTACAAAATCGGATTTTGTAAATGGCTTGGTGGAGTAAAATAACTGGTAGAAAAAAGTGGAAAAAAGTATAAAAATGTAGATTTACTTTAAATCTACATTTTTTCATTCTATTTAGTCATTAATTTTTGTATAAAGTCCAATTGATATTATTCCACAAACCCCAACTAAAGAATATATAACTCTACTAAACAAGCTCATTTCTCCAAATAAAGTTGCAACTAAATCAAACTCAAATAAACCTATAAGTAACCAATTTAATGCCCCAATAATTACAAGAGTCAGAGCTATATAATATAAAACTTTCATAAAAACCTCCATTAAATATTAATTTATAATTAGTATATAAAAAAATTCAGAAATTATTCAAAATGCTAGATAAGTACGAAAAAATTTAATATAATAAAATTGAAACTTTTTCATTTTAAGCAAGTAATAATTGTTGAAAGCGAGAAGAAAAATGGATATAGATTTAGATAAAAAATTATATAATGATTATTTAAATGGAAACACTGAGGCATTTGAAACACTATACCACAAGTACAAAGACAAAATAAAATATTTTGTATATGGAATAGTGAAAAACAGTGAAAAAACTGAAGATATTACACAAGATGTATTTATGGAAATTTTGAAAAATAAATACCAAGAAGAACAAGGAAGTTTTAAATATTATATTTATTTAATTGCTAAAAGTAAAGCTTTAAACTGCGTAAATACTGAAAAAAGAAGAAATGAAATTACTCAAAAATATTTGTCTAACACAGAGAATGAATTTGAAAATGACATATTAGATACAATCACAGAAAAAGAGAGTGAAAAAGAATTGCTAGAAGCAATTAATTTGATAAATGAAAAATATAGAAAAGCAATTTATTTAGTAATGTTTGAAAACTTTTCTTACAAAGAAACCGCAAAAATCCTTAATATATCAATTCAAGATGTTAAAAATTATATCCATAGAGGCAAAAAAGAAGTTAGAAAAATTTTAATAAAGAAAGGATTTAAAGAAATGAATAAAGTTTCAAAAGTTTTCTTATGCATTTTATGCATATTGATTGTTGTTTCAGGAGTGGTATATGCAGCAACTAAAATCTATGAAAAAGTGAAGGGAGAAGCAGATTTAACACCAATATTTACAGGAAAAATAGGAGATAATGATATAAACAGTATTTGGGTAGGAACTTTTCAATTAGCATGGAACGAATTTATGGACCAAAGAGTTCATGGAAATGTTGAATTTGAGGATGGAGAATCTGTTTTGGCAAATGAACTTAATAAAAGAACATTTACAAAAAATATGTTAAACGAAAATGATTATTACATAAAAGTTGGAGAAACATCAAATGAGCTAAAAGAACAGATTTTAAAAGATATAAAAGACAAATTCGGAATAGATGGCTCACAGGCATTAGAACAAATCAATTTTGATGGATATGACCAAAATAAAGAGAAAAGAAGAAGCAATACATTATATGCAGTATTATATAAAAATTTTGAGTTTTTGAAACCATTTGATAGACTTTATGGTTCAAAATTTAATGATAGTGAAGGAATAGTTAAATATTTTGGAATAAACAATGCAAGCTCAGAAGAACTTAATGAAAATATAGAAGTATTATTTTTTAATAGTAATTCTGATTTTGCAGTAAAATTGAAAACTAAAGGCAACGAGGAAGTAATTTTATATTGTAATGATAGTAATAAATCATTTAATGAGTTATATGAAGAATTAAATTCTAAAACAGAAAACTATGAAGGAAATAAAACATTTACAGAAAATGATGAACTAAAAGTACCATATATTAATGTAGATACAATAATTAATTATGGTGAATTATGTGGTAGAATTATTAAAGGAACTAATCAATTATATATAGTTAATGCTATTCAAAATGTTAAATTTTCGTTGGATGAAAAAGGTGGAAACTTAATGAGTGAAGCTGCTATAAAAGATGAGTATATGTCAGCTAGTTTTGATTCAAGATATTTCTATTTTAATAAACCATTTGTTATTTTTATGAAAGAAACTGATAAGCTTGAACCATATTTTGCATTAAAGGTTGATAATACAGATGTATTAGTTGAAGATAATTTGGAAGATAATATTATAATGTAAAAAACTATGGGAGCAGGTAAATTACCTGCTCCCATAGAAGGAGTTAGGAGTCCTTTTTACTGTTCAAAAATTTCCACGATCTCGTCCCAACACGCTATTTCAGAAACATGTTCTTCCAAAGCTTTGAAAATTCTTGCTGCTTGTGTTGGTTCCACAGAATCTGTACAAGCCATTTCGGCGTAAGCCAAAGAACGGAAAAGCCTTTCGAGCATTGAATTTTCTACATTCACAACGTATTGATAGATAGCTTCAAGAAAATCGTTGAGCTCATGTTCTATCTTTCCCTTAGTAACACGACCTTGGTTAAAAGCAACTAACCAGGTCATGAAATGATTTGTAATGTTGTTTAGTTCTTGGATAGGAAGCAGTTTCTTGGACAGAAGATCTAAACTTAGTAAATAGCACTTGTATTCCGGGCTGTTTTCGTCACCGATATCAGTCATAGCAGTATAGACTTTGGCGATTTCATTCCGGATTTTAACCAAATCCTTGAGGCTAAGAACATTGACGTTTTCCATTGTAAAAACTCCTTTTTCAAATTATTGTTGAGCTATACCCAACTATATATTAATTATACCATATTATGTAAAACAAATCAACTGCTGTAAATTAATGCTAAAAAGGGGTGTAGGTTGTTACCTACACCCCAAAAAGGAGTTTGTAATCTAAGGCTATTAGCCAAAGATAGAGTCAATGTCAATAATTTCGCTGATTTCATCAGCATGCTTTGCCAGCTCGTTAAAGAAAGTTCGTACTTGCTTAGCTCTTTCTGCCTTGATGAGCTTGTCAATCTCGCTTACCAAATCAAAAATAGCTTGCGAAACATTGGCTCGAGTAGCATCACGATTAAGAAGCTGTTTCAACAAATAAGACAGCTTCACAACAGCATCGTGAAGAGCGGGGACGTCTCTCAGTGCTTCAAGATTTTGCTGAATCTGAGAAACAAAATAATAAACATTTTTGCCTTTCACAGCATGCATGATGCTATCGCGATCAGCAATGAGCAGGTCATGAATCTCTTCGAGATCAGAGATGCATATGCAGAGCCGAGCAGAGTCACGTTCGTTTTCCATGCTAGGATGACCAGTGTAGTTTTCCATTGTAGAATCTCCTTTTTCAAAATATTGTTGAGTTATACTCAACGACATATTAATTATACCATATTATGTAAAACAAATCAACTTTATAAGAAAACTGCATAAAGTTTATTGCTATTTATAATTTGGTATGATAAAATGACAAAAAAGAACCGGCACCAAATGCCAAATGTTAAAAAGGCGGGGATAAAAATGGAAAAACAACCATTAAAAATCAAATTCTCAATAGCGATAACATTAATAATAATTTTCATATTAATCATAGCAGGTATAATCTACTATGGAGTTACAAGAGAAACCGAAAATACGAATTCAGAAAATATCACTAACAATGAAAACACAAATACATTAGAACAACCTAAAGTTACTAGTTTAGACATAGAAAGTGAAGAAGTAAAAAACTTATACAAGTATATTATGAAAATAAACACTAACCAAGAAGAACTAGTATATAGGAGTACAAAAGTAACAGAAAAAGATTTAAACAATCAATTAAAATTAATGACAATTTTCGAAAACGTAGATGAAAGTGATGCAAGCGAAATTAAAATGTTAACTGACGAAAACGGATATGAAGTTGAACATACATATTATACAAAAGAAACAATCGAAGAAGTAGCAAAAAAAGTTTTCGGAGATGATGTTACAATTACACACGAATCTTGTGAATCAATTTTTGCAAGTGCAAGAGACTATAAAGATGGAGTATATGATTGTTATGAATATGAAGGTGGAGGAGGAGTCCTTTGGGAAGCTTCTACTTCGAAATTAATAAGTGCTGAGCAAAGTGGAGATGAAATTTATATTTATGACAAATATGTACATTTAATAGAAGTTGAAAACATTATAGATGGTACAAATTATGCTGGAACATATGATATATATGAAGCATCAGATAGACAAGTTAAAATGGCTGAAAGAGTTGATTTTTCAGCAAACAATTTATATGATGGAGACAAAATAGATAATATAGAAAACTACTTAGGTAGAAAACTTACAACATTTAAACATACATATAAGAAAAACTCAGATGGTCAATATTATTGGTATAGTACTGAGCCAGTAAAATAA
>ERZ1643249.2300-NODE-2300-length-18030-cov-5.535688_pt1 | contig 18030 bp, 24 predicted proteins | sample MGYA00579263_ERZ1643249 | MGnify/ENA primary metagenome ERZ1643249 (study PRJEB29033, sample SAMEA4952264) | chicken gut metagenome | biome: Broiler Chicken; feature: Gastrointestinal Tract; material: Caecum | place: Ireland | collected 2018 | study: Broiler... | reverse complement strand
GCTTCGCCCTTGAAGCCGTAGAACCTGTGCGCATACTGCAATTCGAGTTTAGTGATGCTTCTCATAGAATAACCTCCTGATTTTTATATGTGTAAGGTATAAACCTACGGTTTACTGTTTTAATTTGCGGCAGTTCGGGCAGAGATAGCTGACTTTAAGGTCGTAAGAAAGTATAGGCTCGCCGAGCTGCTCCGAAAGGCTTGCCGTCAAGTCCGAAAAAGTTATGTCCGACAACGCCTTGCACCTGCTGCATACAAGGTGGTCGTGCTTTTTTATCTTATCGTAGCGGTCGGGACTGCCCTCCACCGACACTCTTTTTATTGCGCCCTCGTCGCAGAGCGAGTTCAGGTTGTTATACACTGTGGCAAGCACAGTCTTGGGTGCAATCTGCCTTAGCTTAAAGAACACCTGCTCGGCAGTCAGATGTTCATTTGAATTGTTGATAATATCCAGTATAAGTTTTCCGTTACGCGTCATCTTCTCTCTTCTGTTCCCAACCCTTCTATTTGAGAATTTCATTTAAACACAAATCAGACATCTTATAAAGCAGTCAGCTTTCAGAGTTAGAGTTTAATAATCTACAAAATTGCCTGTACCTTGCCGACAAAATACCCCTCTCCCTTCAAAGCTATCTACCTTAAAAGTATTTCATTTTTAGAATTATTCTATTTCTAATTTGATTATAACAGAAGGTCAGTAACTTGTCAATACTTTTTTAAAAAAATAATTGCAAAAGCAAAGCAGGCGTTCCGCAATTTTGCGGAACGCCTGCTTAATTTATTGAATACTATTTGGTTATGTCCGGACGATAATCAAAAGGGTTGCGGTTTTTTGTGCTCTGTTCCGTACCACTGCCCGACACATCGAGAAAGGAGGCACTGTCCAGCACATCGCCGTCTGATGCAAAAATTAGCGCAATAAGTACAGCTATTGCCGACAGAACGGAACTGGCGACGGTTGTATGAAAGATGTGATTTTTGATATCGCGCGCCCTGTATGCCGTTGTTGAAATGCAGAGGGTAAAGCTTATAAGACTGAATGTTGCAAGCTGAAAAAATCCGGTTTCAGGCAAAAATACAATACCGATAATGCCTGCAACGGCAAGCACGAGAATTACCCCCACTATCCATAGCACAGGATGGTCTTCTACAATTTTCAGCCTGGTTGCAAGACAGAAAGAATAAAAAATAAGCGTATACCCGCCAAGGCATACTGCCGCAGTCCAGATTTCAGGGAATACAGGCGTATATAAAAAGACCGAGCAGGCGGCACAGCCGAATGCCAGGGCGTTCAAAACAAAGGCTATTATGCCATATACTATATGATACTTTGCCAGCAGAGTTAAGTTTATACCTAACAGCATAAGAGCGGCAGCAAGTGCAAGTCCCAGGTATTTATTTTCGGAAACCAGTTCACAAACATATAGGGCGACAAACGAAATGAGCATAAAAAGAGCGTTTGCCGCCAGCGAAACTGCGCATTTCTGAGTTATCATATTTATATTTTAACATATACTACGATAATTGTAAAGATACCTAGTTATTATAACATCCAATCACTTGTTTGCCTTAACATTTTCAAGAATAAAATCGATAAACTTTTCGGTGGAATCATACATATCTCTGTCCCTGTAATCACATTTATGATATTGACTGTACAGCTGTTTTAAATATTCTCTTTCTTGCGGTGTACCTATATCTGACTGAACAATGGGGACATAAGTTTTTCCGCCGTCAAAGCTGATATCATGTTTTTCGTTCGGCAAAAATTTAATTGCAATTAAACCAGATTTAAATAAATATAATTTTTTATCTTTATCCTTAATTCTTAATATTTTATACCCTGCATTTTTTAGTCTTTTAAATTGGTCTGATATAAATATTCTGTATCTGATGCAATCAGTTAAACTTATTATTAAAACCGGAATAATAAATAGGATGCCGACCAGTATATTAAGAAGTATTTTGAGTATATTTCCAAAGATTTTACCCGTTTTTTTCATTTTCAACCCTTTTCCCCCTCTGGAACAAAGCAACAAAAAATATCGCTGAATATATAAGAAGGAAGTAACCGATCGGTAACCAAATCCAATTTATACCTGAATGTACCAATATATGTATTATAACCACAGCTATCATGCACAATATACTGAACACATAATATGTTTATTTATCCGCCACGCTTTTTTACGCTTTTTGCAATATACCTATGGTCGGCTGAGATTTAGTTGTTATTGTATGCTCGCATACCTTTTTACTTGATCGATAATTGCCAATGCCTGTTTTTCACTGAAATATTCAACTTTCATGCGATAGACTTCTCCTTTATCATCTGTGAATTTTATACACGGAACTTTACTACCATGCGAGCCTGTACAGTCGTCATCAACCTGCTCGGGCATTAAATAACTTACGCTTTTCAATCCTGCATATTTTATCATTGTTTTTGAAAAAAGCTTATCTTTTGTAACATACTCTTTAGGTATTTCAAAATGATCGCTATAAAATGCTACCTGTTTGTTAGATAATATTATACCTATCGCGCCCCATACAAGAAGCAGAGCAAAAATTGCAAGAATACCGACAGCAAAAAATCCGTAAATAAAAGCTGCTGTTGCCGAAGCTATAAATATGAATGACAAAATAGCTACAACCAACCAGTAAAGTTGAATTATTTTTCCGTTCGCATATATTACTCTGCATTTATTTTTCTTCATTCTATGCTCCAAAACAAACTAAAATATAATGCCTATTGCATATCTTCTGTCGCGCAGTCATCTATCTCTATCCCTGCCCTGCGTTTTGTCTCATTGATAATAATCTCCGCTTGATCCATGCTGAAAAATTCAATTTTCAGACGATAGACTTCTCCCGCCTTATCAACAAATTTTACGCAAGGCACCTTTTGGCCGTTAGAGCCAATACAGTCATCATCAACATCAGCTTTATCAATATATGTAACGCTCTTCAAGCCGTCGTACCTGATAAATGTTTTCGAAAACGGAACACCAGATACAATATACTCTAACGGAATTTCCAAATGGTCTTCGCAAAATTTAACCTTCTTTTTCGCTATAAATTTTGGCACTAAAACAAGCAGCAAAATCAGCAAAGCCAGCATTATTATGCCCATAACAATGTTTTTTACAATGAAACCAGCAACCGATACTACAATGCAAAATATAGCCAATAAAGGCAGACCAACTCTATAATATTTAGCTTTTCTGCCGTCTGCATATATCGTAAAAGTATTATTATCCATAATATATCAACCTCCATTATTAAGCAATCTAAATAATCCGACAAAGATATTAACAATATCGTTTATTATTGTAGTAACCGCATTCCCAATTTCTGATACTATCGTATAAACAAAATCTTTTATATAAGTTACCAGTCCCAATTCATCAGCAATATATACTCCAAAACCAATCACAGCGCCGACTACGGCCCCTATTAGGTTACCTATCCCAGGAACAGCCGAACCAATAGTCGCACCTATTGCTGTTGACAAAGCTATTACTCCCACACCAATGCCTATGTCAACTATGGCATCAGAAATGATTCTATCGATGCTAACGCCTTTTTGGACATTAATTACTATATTAGCAACAGTATTTATTGCAACTGAAGCATATCCTAGGAATTTAAAGATAGAAGATGCTTTAGAAGCCATTTTAATTACCATTGTTAAAACATCTAATCTATTTGCTAATTTTGCCAATCCATACATATAAGCAGTTGCTACGGCAAAAATCATTTCCGAGAAAGCAAATGTATCTGTGAAGCCTATAACATTTTCTTGCGGAGCATGAGCAACTTTATCCACGTATCTAATAGGATTATTTAAGCAATAGATGTATAAATTAAGTCCATTTATATTATTTGGAGCTATGTAATCAATACTATCCGGGCTTATAAACCTTCCGATTTCGGGATCATAGTAACGTGCATTAAGGTAATATAATCCTGTTTCCTTATCGCAATAGTAGCCGCCGTAACGGAATGGATTTATTTCAGCAATGCTATTTAATTTGTTATTGTCTTGAATTTCTGGTTTTATTGTAAATATATAATACAAGCTCAACGATTAAACATACCCCAACAAACGAGAAGCAAATTATATAACCAATCATAATTTGTTTTATATATAATGCTACTCCTGCTATGCCAATTGCCAGAAAAAAAATATTATAAATTATATACTTAATACTGATTTTGATATTTGCTTTTTCTGCCTTTTGATTTTCGGGAATTCCAAAACTATACTTCCCGGGAAAATCGAAATCACATTGCAAAATGAGTTCCTTAAATTTTTTATTGACCCATTCATTTTTGCACAAATCTGTAAAGTGTTTAATTACAAGCGAATTGAGTGTAAATACAAGTATCTTATCATGAAATTTACATGAAAGTCTAAACTTGGGGTATAGATTATAACCACGCAATATCCATGGCATATGAGTGCCGCATTCAATGCCGGATATATCATCCCAATACCATTCAACTAACTTTCCGAATCGTTTTTGAAAAGCTTTTTGATTATCGAAAGTCACAACTCCATTCCAGCCTGAAAATGTTGTGTAAATAAATGTCAAAATAAATGCTAACGGCATAATAACGGCAAATACAATATTTATAACCATTAAAACATAACTTTTTTCAACCGACATCAGACACAATGCCCCTATACTACATATAAATAAAGTCAAATTCAATACAACATATAATTCCATATGCGGATAAGCCGTGCATTTAACTCGCTTTTCATAACCTTCTTGCATTATAAATTTTTGCCCCCTAAAATCAATATTACTTTTCAGAATTGTCGCTGCCCCGCCACAAAGAGGTTAATACTATACGGACTTATAAACCTGCCAATTTAGTGGGAACATAGCAGTGCCTTACCACTTTTACTGAGCTTACTATGGCAGATCAGATTTTTTTATTAAATTTAACCCGCCCCGCGCATCTTTCTTCGCTTTCGGGATTATGATTCCGGTCAACCTGTATTTTGTTCTTTTACTTTCTCTGTGCTGTAATTATTTTACTCAAATTATCTTTGAAAAAATTGGCATACGCTTCTATTATTTTTTCAATACTTCCATTACAACCGGTAATTTGCAGTTTTAAATTTTGCAATTTGGAACCGTTAAACAATTCACTTCCAAATAGGTTACTTCTTCTATATCCGTCAAAAATTATAACTTCCACCGCCATGTGCGAATGATTAATTTCTTCTTCAAATTTTTTTTCATCAAATTCTTCATTCATTACATAATAGCCATTTTTACATTCCACTCCCGGAACTACATTACTTGAAAAAACCATACCACAAATTATAGTTATTTCAAATGAAGGTTTTCTGTATATAACTTCATTATCAACACCATTCGTAAATCTTTCTCTTTTAAAGCCATAATTACGAAGAAAATCAAAATTTTTTTTAATATTTTTAAAATAATCCATATTGTTTACCTGAAAAGCATTTTAAATAAAGTTCAATATCCTTTTGTCGCGGCTTCTTCTTGAAACAACCGCAATAAGACAGTACAATTTTTACTGCTTGTCTATATTTTGCGTCTGCCCGCGTATCTTCCCTCGCTTTCGGAATTGTGATTCTGGTCGGCTGATATTCTATTTAACTTAGCTTATCAATATATTGGAAGTTTTTTATTAAGATTGCTAGCCTGGTATGTGGTAAATATAAAAAAGTATATCTACACTGCTTATGTATTTCAGTTCTAACATCTGTACCCATTATATCAAGTTTAATTAACTTACCAGTATTTTCATCTTTTACTATAGGATAATACTTCGTAGTAGGAGGATCCCCACCTTCTTCTTTAGATTCCAAGCCTACAACAATTCCTACAATTTTCTTAGGCAAGTTTTTTTTTAAATAAATTAAATCACATATAAATGGGCGTTCATAAACGATAGTGATGCATATAGAAAAAACTAAAAGAATTGAAAATAGTAGCACAACCCAAAGATTTTTATAGTTGTTTGTGTAATCTATTGCAGTGTAACTCACTAAAATAATTAAAACACACAAAGTTAGCAACAATATAATTGTTGAAAAAATAAATTTTTTGTAAAACCTTTCTTTTAAATTTTTAATTTCCATATAATGATATTTTTCCACTATTGAGTTCAAATGTTAAAGCCATACTTACAGCATCCTTTGTATTATGATTAAAACCGCACACGCCAGTTAAGTCATAGTAGAACTTTATAAGATCTTCGCCGCACCTATCAGCTATTATCTGTTCGCCCTGCAGGTAATAACTATGGACTACACCATTTACTACCTTTTCAGTTCTTATAAGAAATTTTTTTAATTTTGCCCTGAAATAGTTGTTCAAAACCTTCTAAAGTTCCATACACCAATAAGTCTTTTTGACAAAGACAAACAGGAGTTTTAGGAAGATAAAAACTAATATAGTATGCATTCCCTATATCATATACCTTTTTAACATCTGCAACATCTCTGCTGTATGTCGCCAATTTATTTGGTGTATGTATTGTTGTTATGTATATTATGTTATCAACTATCGCAATTCCTTTTGGAAATTCTTTACTATAAAATGGATTTATAATAAACATAACAAGAATTAAAAATGGGATTATCAGAAACAATAATATTAACTTGTAATAATATACAGCTAATAAAACAATAGGTACCGATAAAATAAATGGAAATAATATACCCATTACTAAATTAAGTTTTATTTGCTCCTTTAATAAATATCTCTTATTTTCATCTGAAAGCTCACCTGCAAATTTAAATTCACCATTATCCGACATAATTTACCTCTCTATTATCTTCTATATCCAGGATGAGAAGGCGTAGGCTGTATTTTATCAGGTATAGGAGGCTTATTGGGAATTTCATATTCTATGGGCTGCATTTCAAAACCGAATTAACTAATTGAACCGCCTAAAATTATATCACCTAATAAACTAAATCCTCTATTCCCTGCATTATAAGAGCTTACGCCGTTTATTATTGCACCAACCACAAAACCCGTTAACAATACAGCGATTATAAGTATAAACCCTAATACCTGTCCACTGTCATCAACATACATTATTGGATTATTAAAACAGTATGCGTACAAATTAAGTCCGTTTATTAATTCAGATTTAATGTAATCAAAACTATCCGGGCTTATAAACCTGCCGATTTCGGGGTCATAATAACGAGCATTGAGGTAGTAAAGCTCGGTTTCCGTATCATAGTAATATCCGCGATAACGGAAAGGATTTATTGTGGCAATGTTGCTAACATTGCTCTTTATGGTGCATTTGCCAGGCGTTGTAGCTGTATGAGGTTGTAATTACGGTCGGCTGATATTACATTTTATATGAGCTTATCATTATACTTAATGTAGGCCTCTCTTTTTTAAAAGTTCTTCTCCATTTATTGGGTTTCCTTTCGACGGATTACAGTAATGTTTAAATAATAATAGCCTCTGTTTATCTGTCAATTCAGAGAAATCCACATTAAAAAAATTATCTAATGTCACCGGCTTACACCTTTCAAAAAGAGGACCATTATAATCATAATTGCCTATATATCCTTTGCGTACATCCTTTATTACTTTTACCTTATCTTCCCCTAACTCATTATATAATCTTAGGGCAAGATAAGGATTATTTTCAAACCTTTTAATTATATCATTATTGCAATCAAGTAGCAGAATGCCATATGCAAATATAGGTTTAGCATTTTCACTCTTTCTGAAAAAACCATTTGCAAGGAGAATATTTATATTGTCATATCTAATTTTAAATACCTTTTTAGAAAAAAAGAATCGATAAGATTCCACATTGCCAGATTTGAATACAACATAACCCGAATTATATATTATATATGCAATAACCAGAATTACGGGGACATAAAAACTGTATACCGTATAAATTCCTGCATTCTTAAACATCTCTAATATCTGAGCTGAAGTTTCCACCGCTTCTGATAAATTAAGCGCAACAAGAGTACACACACTAAAATCAAGAACAATAGAAATAGGTACAAGCCAAATTCCAGTTTTAAATGTCAGATATTTCGTTAAGTACTTTTCATTGCATAGCATAAATAAATTCCTTTAAAAAATGGTGCATTGGACCAGGCGTTGTAACTGTATTCGGAATATAATATGCCTTAACTATCGTATATCCTTAAAATATCCCCCTGGATATTCTTAAATATTTTTAAGGTAGTAATAATCCGTGCCATTATAATTAAAACCGCATACGCCAGTTAAGTCATAGTAGAACTTTAAAAGGTTGCTGCCATACTTTCCGCTATTATCTGCTCGCCCTGCAGGTGATATTTTGCGAGTTGCTCAGGGGCATAAACTTCTCTTTACGAATAGCATAATTTAAACTCTATTACATTTAAAGCACATAAATTACTGCCATTCATAAATAATTTTATCAACAAGCAACTCAATATAGTACATATTGCCCGCCTCTGAACGACCATTACTGTAAACTTCCGTACATAATAAACACCGCCCCGTTCTATAATATTGGGATTGAATAGACAAAAATTGGTGATGTTTATCTAGTTCCTTAATCATACCCTTTAAAGTAAAATATCTAATAATTTTTTTTCTTCTTTTTTTTCGATAATCTATGTTCGTAACCGATTTAATCAGTTTATCCCATTCCTTAAAATCAAAGTTTAAAATATACTTTACGCACAACTTTTCTCCTTTATTTGCATTTTTCGTTTTTTCTGATTCTTCACATATTCGGTCAAATGTCATAATAAAAATATTATTATTCAATTCCAATGAAGAGGAAACAGAATCGTGCAATGTGTGCAATGTATTAAACTTTCCCACATCGAATATTTCAATCATATAACCACCAGCAACATAATCATTATAAAATAACTGATAGCCTATTTAATCTTACACTACCATCAATATCTTTTATTAAATCTATGAACTTTAACCTTTCCAAAATGAACCTCAAAAATAGCGCAATTAGATGTTAAAAATTCAATTTTAAAAGTTTTATCGTCAACAACGCCCAATTCGCACAATACAATCTCTTCCAGCCCTGAACGGACAGCACTTTTATCAACCCTGATATCTTCTACCCAACAACTATCTTTGTTCTCATTCAGCAATTTAAAATACGAAATATCTGAAAATTCCAACTTGATTTCAATATCATCCAAACATAGTTCCAAACTTATTATATCACTTTTAAGCCCATAACATCTATAAGTCCCAGATACTGAAATACTTTTAATACAATAATCATGAAACCAATTTTCTGATAAATATAGTTTCATTAATGACTTAGGATAAATACCTATAATTGAATCCAAATATTTAACATAATTATCTCTTTGCTCTTTAATTACTTCATCATCATATTTGCCATCAATCGGATAAAAAATCTCTTTTTTTAAGTAGTCCATATCATTATCCTTCAAATCGTATTCAGCTTTTTCAGAATTATCATTATGCCATAACAATAAAACATCCAAAAACTATTAATAAAATACATCCAATTATAATCCCTGTACTAGATCCTTACTGCCAGATTCCACAGAAATATTGTTCTATGAACCCTATTTTGTCGGTTGAAACACCATAGCCATAATTTACTGTCTTAGCGAAAGTCCCGTTGAGCAGATTATTAACAGTTTTACCTGTCGCCGCACTATAACCTTTCACCTTTTTAAATTGCAGGTTGCCGCCCTTATCGTACTTGAATACAGTTTTATTTCCGCCAACGATATTTTCGCGAATAAGCTTGTTCAGCCCGTCGTATTCATATGATACAAGCAATGCCCCCGAACCATTCTTTATTGATAGAATATTATTGTTTGCGTCGTATGTGTAAAGATATGCTGCTACTTCCGTATTTGAATTATTATGCGTTTCCTTTTCAACAAGCGGTGTTGTATATGAACTATTACTCTTATTGTTACAGTATTCATACTCCGTACTAAATACAGCCAGCTCAGGATCATTTTCAGAAGACAGATTTACCGTGTGAGCTCTCAACCTACCAAAATCGTCTGTAACTATATCGCTTGACACCCTGGATGACAGAGTTACCGACGTAATCAAATCTTCATACTCTGACTTATATACATAATGATATGCCAAAGTATCGCTTTTGTCAAGGGTGAACATCACATCGGTCTGCCTGCCAAAATTGCGGCGGAGGAATTTAAACTAGCACACCCCCTACCCTTGTCGAAACGATAAACAGCGGCGGGTGCGACATATGTCGCACCCGCCACCATATTTATAAAGAGAAAATATGAAAAGTCAGATATCTTTGCAGTGATTGTAGACCACATTACCAAAATTATTGCGCGAAATAAGCAACTTATCGTCATTCATGCAGCTGTGCGCGCTGAAGGCAATCTCGCTTGCCAGACCCGCGCTTACAAGCCTTTCGGCCTCGCTGCCGAAATCGGTGTGACCTGTAAGCAGTATTTTTCCGCCAAAACCCAGAATTTCGCGTGCAGCCTTTGCGCCTGCAGCGGTATTAAGCTGTGCATCAGCAATAAAATATGTGCCGGGCAGTTCGGTATTTTGTGGCCTGTATATGAGAGCTTCAATCTTTGCAGATATGGCCTTTGGTATCCAATAGTTGTTCTTTTCCTGCGCGGCAAAAAAGCTGCGCAGCTTTGCATCGACGAAGAAGTTGCATTTAAGGTCGCCCAAAAGACAGATAAGATCTGCCGCCCTGCCGTTTTTGGGTACGGGAAGGAGCAGCGAACCTTTACGCAGCACCTCTTGCGCGAACTTTGTTATTTTGCCCTCCTGCTCCACTCTTACGTATGGCATATTGCCGAAGGCGCAGTCCAGAACGGCAAGCTCCGCCTCCCGTCCCGATATCTTATCGACATTGAACAAGCTGTTTTCGCAGTAGTCACCGCTGAAAAGCACATTCGAGCTGTCAGTCTTAATCTGATACCACAGCGCGCCTGCGCAATGTCCGCTCCTGCCGTATTCTACGCACACTGCGCCAAGGTTTACCCGCCCGAACGACTGCGGCAATACCAGCGTTCTGTCGTACTCGGGCAGCGCCTTGATCGTCTCCGCCGAGGCGACCGCAAGCCCGCGAAAGCCGTTATTTACAAGCCAGCCGAACGCGCCGATATGGTCCTCGTGCATGTGCGTAAGAAACACATACTGTGCAGACCTTATCTGCTCCGCCGTAAGGCGGGGATAAGGCTCTTCTGCGCCGCGCATTATGCCGCAATCGACTATGTAGTTTATATCGGCCTCCACGAAAAAGCAGTTTCTGCCGTGTTCGTGCACGCCGCCTCCGACTATGAAATTCATTTCTTTTTGCGCTCCGTAAGAACCTTTACCACCACAAGCGCGCCTACCGTGATTATAAGGCAGATAACTGCCATGCACATAGCAAGCTGCGAATGACCCTGTTCGAACTGTCGCCAGATATATGTTGAAACGACCAGCGTATTAGTGGGCGAGAGCAGCGTTGCGGTTACGAGCTCGCGGAAGGATATTATGAATATCATCATCCAGCCCGTCACTATGCCTTTGAGCAGCAGCGGGAAGGTTATGCGCATGAACACATACGCCTTGCTGCCGCCCATTATCCTGCCCGCGAGGGGCAGGTTGTCGCTGAACTGGGTATACGCCGAGGTTACATACTGTATGGAATATGGCAAAAAGATGGCCACATATGCCACAATCATTATGCCGAGAGTGTTATAGAGCGGTATGACTTTATACAGCACATTCCAAAAGAGCATTATGCCCACGACGAGCACGATTGCGGGCAACATTTCCGGCAGCATGCCCACCGCCTCGGGCGCCTTATACAGCCGCTTTTTTCTGCGCGAGAAGGTGCAGATTACCGTGCCGAGGACGGAGGCAATCGTAGCCGAAGTAACCGCGAGCAGCAGGCTTACAAGTATGGCGTTTACGCCCCTGCCGCCCGATTTGAACAGCTCGATATAATTATCGAAGGTTAAGTTGCCGGCGCTAAGTCCGCCGCTCACCGTCTTGAAAAGCGAGGTTGCCACTACCGAAAAATATGGTACGCCCACGGCGAGCAGCAGTACTATGACGATATAGGCAACGGAAATAACCGAGCCCCATACCGGCATCTTTTTGAAGCTCACGCGCATGCCCTTGCCGCTTATTACTTTGTATGTCTTTTTTTCCGTTAGGTGGTTCTGAATGAGCCACAGCGCAAAGCACAGAATGGTCAGCACGACCGAGAGCATTGCCGACATGCCGAAGTTTATGGGTGCGACAGTGGTGTACTTCTGTATACTCGTTGCAAACACATAGAACGCGGGCGACATCTGCAGGCCGATTACTGCGGGAGTGCCGTATTCGCCTATCGTCCTTATAAATACGAGTATTGCCGCTATCGCATAGTTGCCGAGCAGCATGGGCGCAAATATTCTGCGCATACGATAGAAAAAGCTGCCGCCGCAGACGGCGCCCGCCTCGTCCAGCGAGGAAGGAATGTTGAGCATTGCGTTCTTCATGAGTGTGAACATGAACGGGAACGCGTTGAACGCCATTATGAGCGTGAGCCCCCAGAACGAATACAGAAAGTCCTGCGAGTTGGTTATAAAGGGCAGCATCTGCTGCAAAAAGCCGTTCCTGCCCAGAAACCTCGTCCAGCCCATTGCCGAAATATAGGGCGGCGTCATGAACGGGATCATGAACACTATGTCCATCCACCTGGCCTTTGCAAAGCGCGTGCGCGAAAATATATATGCGAGCGGGAGCGCGATTACAGTCGTGAGTACGGTCACGCTCAGCCCCAGAAGAAGCGAGTTGCCGATAGTCTGGAAATATTCCGAATCGGAAAAGAGCTGAACGAGGTTAGACCAGTCCAGCTTGCCGTCGGTTATTATCGAGCGCGCGAATATAGAAACTATCGGGCAGATTATGAGTACTATTAAAGCTAAAGCCACGGCGACATATACAATAATCGCCGCGGCCTTCTGCATTTTTACGGATTTTCCCATAAGAATGAAATTTATTTATTATTCCTTGCCGGCAATGGTATCTACCACCCACTGCGCTTTTTCGGAAGCGACGGCCATCATAGCAGTCCAGTCGGTCCTATATGTAGGTATCTGGTCAACCGTGGTGCGGTCCTTGCAGGGAACATCGGTGCGGCCGGGGATAAGATAGTAATCGGCAACCAGTTCCTGCGCATCTTCGGAAAGCAGATAGTCCATGAAGAGCTTTGCGGCATCCATATGAGGTGCGGTCTTCATAATCATTGCGGGGCGGGGATTGATTACCGTGCCGGACTCGGGATAGTAGAAGTTTATGGCTTCGCCGTCTGCTATTGCCGAGTATGCATTGTAGTCAACGCCTGCAATAAGAATGTCGTACTCCTGAGATTTAACCGCCTCTATTGCGGGGTTGTTGCCGCCGCCGTTTTTAAGGCCGTTATCTATCCAGCTCTGCATTATAGTATCGCCGTTTTCAACACCAGTAGAGAAACCTGCAACAAAGTCCTTGCATGCGCCCGACTTTGTGGGGTCGGGAATTTCCATTGCGTACTCTGAATATGCCGCCGTGCCGAAGTCAGCCCAGTCTGCATCCAGCCCGTTGGGGAAGGACTTTGTGTTATATATGACGCCCACAGCCGAGGCGCTGGTGCCGTAGAGCATATAGTCGTCGTCAACCATTGCTTCGCCCATTTTATCGTAATTTGCAGGCTTGTAGCTTACTATCTGGCCGTCCTCTTTCATCGAAAGGCCGTCAGACCACGACGCGAGCACTATCACATCCGCCTGAGGATTGCTTGCCTCGGCCTCGAGCTTTGCGGTAATTTCGCCCGTAGTACCCGTCCAGAGGTTTACAGTCATTCCAGGATATGCCGCCTCGAACCCTGCCTTTAAATCGTCATCGAGGTCGGTAGGCGAGGGCATATAAACGGTAACGGTGTTGCTTGTAACTTCAGTGCCGTCGTTTGCGGTGTACTTGCCGCTGACGTCTTCGCCGCCGCAGGCTGCAAAAGCCGACACTCCGACTGCTGCAACGGCAGCCGACATAACTATCATTCCAATTCTTTTTGCTTTGTTCATAAGTAACTCCTTTGATTTACACAAAACCATACTAAAAATTTTTTTATAAGAGATGTCGTTTATATACTTATATATTAAAGCGTCTTATGCAGCCATTCAGTTCTGAGCTGCGAAACGCACCGTCTTTTCGCGGTTATAGGTAAGGTTTACCCTTTCGCCCACGCGATAGCTTATATCCGAACTGAGCGTCCAGCTGTTCTCTCCCACTTCCACGCCGAGGATATATTGGCCGCCTATGTACTGCGAAGAGGTAACTTTTCCGCTGATTTCTCCGTCAGCCTTTATTTTTACGGCCTCGGGACGAACCATTGCATCATTCTTTAGCCAATCGGCTTTGCCTACGAAATCCGCAACAAACTTTGTTGCGGGGTGCTCGTAAATTTCCTGCGGCGTGCCGTACTGCTCTATCTTTCCGCCGTTCATTACTACTATATAGTCGCTCATGCTCATGGCTTCGCTCTGGTCGTGCGTGACAAAGACGGAGGTCATATTCAGCTGCGAGGTCATCTGCTTCATTTCAAGGCGCATGCTTTCGCGCAGCTTTGCGTCCAGCGCCGAGAGCGGTTCGTCGAACAGTATGCACTGAGGCTGCATTATAATTGCCCTTGCAAACGAAACGCGCTGTTGCTGTCCGCCGGAGAGCTCGTGGGGGTATCTTGCCGCAAGGTCGGAAAGTTTTACCGCGTCGAGCGTCTCCTGCACCCGCTCTTTCAGGTGTTCTTTTTGCTTGCGGGCGCGCAGTCCGAACGCAACGTTTTCAAACACCGTCATATGCGGCCACAGCGCAAAGTCCTGGAATACGAAGGACAGGTTGCGCTTTTCTGGCGGGACGTTTATGCCCTTTTCCTTTGAAAATACGGGCGTATCGTCGAATAAAATCTCGCCGCCGTCAGGCGTTTCAAGCCCTGCCAGCATGCGAAGGAGCGTTGTCTTGCCGCACCCCGACGAGCCGAGCAGCGTTGTGAACCTGCCGTCCTCCATATCAAGTGAAAGATTGGTTATTACCTCTTTCTTGCCGAAAGATTTTGAAATATTATGTAAAGAAATCTTCATAAACCCAAATCAGCTTATGGCAAAACACACAGCCTGCCATAAATTTTTGTAAGGCGGAAAGAAGTTTGCCCTCCCTTCAACCATTTTCAAGCATACTCCGCAGATGTAAAAAAGTCCGTTATGTTTTGTAATATATTTGTAAAAAGTAAATGCCCTCAGCGGCGGAACTTACAACACCTTTATCATGATCTGCAACATTCATTGTTCTAATTTTTACCGCATAATCATATCCATCTTGATTAAATGGCTGAATAGATAAAATTGGAACATTCGTATGAATATCTAATACCATAACTTCATGCAACAATTTACGGCCTAATTCTTTACTAACCTTCCCAAATGGAACAAAAAGGTTCAAGATTCATCGTTAACAGGCTTATTTAATTTATATATTTTTGCATGCTCTTCAGCCGTACAATTTGTATATCGAATTTTTACATCTTCCGCGGCCGCAAGACCATTTCCTCCTTGACGAGCTTTCCAATTACCATCATCAACATAAACCTCAGGATCTGGTTTACCAATTCGTTTAGCATAGTTACCGTAAATCGACAACATAAAAAAGAACTAACAAGAAGAGCTGATGCTTCTTATTGACATTAGATATAATTTTTGCTAAAATAAATCCATAGAATTATTCAAGAGGATAGATTTTATGGATGATCCCGCTGCGAAACAACAGGCCGAGTTAAAGAAAAAACACGAGCGTACAAAACGGAAGCTGAAAATTATCGGCGCGATTGTTGCCGTTGCCGGCCTCGGACTCGCGATTATGGGGCTTGCCGATATGGTGGTTTCAACATCGGAAGGCGAAATGCCGACGTTGTTTTGGGGAATGATCGCCGGGCTGCCTATGCTTGGCATAGGCGGCGGGATTTGTATGATGGGATTCAGAAAAGAAATTACCCGTTATGTTAAAAACGAAGCCGTACCCATAATTAACGAAACAGGGCAGGAGATCACTCCGGCTATAAGCGCGATGGCAAGCGCCGTCAAAAATACCGAAGGAAATATTTGCCCGCATTGCGGCAATCCGAACGACGATGAGGCAAAATTTTGCCGCCATTGCGGCGCCGAACTTTTGGTGGTATGCTCGCATTGCGGAGAAAAGGTAAAAGACGGAAAGTTCTGCGATAAATGCGGACAACCGTTGCACGAATAAATGCAATAAAGCCATAGTCGATTTGGACTATGGCTTTAATACTATCGGAATGTAATTTTTATTGACTTACTTAGTCATCAATAGTAATCTGTACAGGATTTGTGGATGTGGGAATAGTTACTAATGTTAATACGCCGCCGCTGATCCGATTGAATCCTGTAACGGTCGAACCCTGCCCCGTCCAATCGTTGACAGGAAGAGCGGTAACAGTTCCATAGTGTTCTCCATCCAAATCAGCACCATGGCTTGCGCTTATCGAATAAGTATGCCCGTCAACATATTTGAAAGTGCCTTCGCCGTTCGTAAGCTCGTCTAACGTAAAGCTTTGATATTCAGGAGCCGTGCTGCCGTAGATGTAGTCGGTATCTTCGATTCTGATTGTGATATTCGCCAAATCGGCATCACTGTCAAATTTGGATTCATTGGTAACTTCGAACGGCACATCCACAGTCTCAACTTCGATTTTGCCGAATCCGGTAACGGTAAAGGTCCTCATCAATGTGGCAGAGCTGGCATTATTGAAGTCCAGATACAGGTAAATGGTAGTAGTGCCGGGATTGATCTGCTTCAGATCTACGACTAAATTACCTCCGATTACGTAACTAATACCTGATTGCTCAATGGGTTCAAAGTCCAATGCGCTATCAGGAATCACTTCTTGATTCGAAGAAAGGATTTCTTTTCTGTCAACATTACTGTTATATGAGCCGAATTTTGCCATATCGAAGACGAGGGATAAATTTTGCTCGCAATCCAAGTATTCATATCCCTTGTCTTCTTCGCTCGCGACCGAGATCTCGTCGATAACGGTGCTGCTCCAGGACAGATAGTCGTCGGGGTCGTCGTATTCTGTAACGGGCGTCAACTCTATCTCTATCGATACGTCCTCGTCGGGCATGGTAAACTGGTACCCCAATGAGCCCTTTGTGATAGCCGTGCCGTTGTAGCTGACTTCGCCGATCTCGTAAAAGACGCTCTCCGATTCCACGTCGAACAAAATGTTGCTCCCGGTTTGCCCCGTGTTTGACAGATCGATGACGCGGTAGTTATCGTTTTCCGTATAAGTAATGCTGTGTATTGCAGGATCATCGGAACCGCCGCCACCACAAGCCGTTAAACCGACCGTTGCAGTCAGAGCTAACACCCCGGCCAAAATCAAACCAAATTTTTTCATGATTATTGTTTACTCCGATAAGTCGGAGCCTCCTATGCTATAATTATATGCCCGATACATGAACAACCTAATCGGACTGTTTGTTCATGTATTACGCCATTCAGTGTACTTTTTCTTTCTTCATTATAACAAATTTATAAGGAAAAAGCAAGAAATTGAAAGTAATACAATTCCTTGCGTGTAATAGTTGTTCTTATATCTGCTATTCCATGTACTTCATAGCGTTATTTGTACACTGAATGGCGTATTCAGTGTACTTTTCTATTTTATAATTTCTTTACGTTTTATCCCGTAAAGGTTACAAAATGAGCGGTTTCTTCTACACCGGTTGCGGTTTTGGGTAGAGAAATGCGCTATTATTTTCCAACTGAATGTAGTACACTGATTGCGCCGAAAAAAATCATTCGATTTAATTAAAATGACCTATAAGGAAATGCAAAAACTTATGGGCTTGGTGCAATATGCCCCGGAAGAGGAGCAGAACGAACTTGCTACTCTTCTTGCCAAAGTTGCGTCCACAAAGAATGTTCAGCGTAAAGTTACGGACGGAAATAAATTAGCGGAA
>ERZ1643249.2299-NODE-2299-length-18036-cov-14.972415_pt1 | contig 18036 bp, 17 predicted proteins | sample MGYA00579263_ERZ1643249 | MGnify/ENA primary metagenome ERZ1643249 (study PRJEB29033, sample SAMEA4952264) | chicken gut metagenome | biome: Broiler Chicken; feature: Gastrointestinal Tract; material: Caecum | place: Ireland | collected 2018 | study: Broiler... | reverse complement strand
TTTGAAAATAAAAAACTACTCATAGTATTTAAACTACAAGTAGTTATTTATTTTCCATATTCAGTTAAGCCTCAAATTCGTTTTTAAGGCATTTTTATTTTAAAGTAGAGTAATTTTATTTTATAACTAAGCCTAATTTTACAACTGGATTTTTCTTTGCTAAGAAAACTCCTTTAATTTCAATACTTTTTGGAATTATGTGTAATTTATTTCTACCGTTCTGGAATGTTACTTCGGTGTGTACTGTACTTTTGCTAACACCAAATTTTTTGGCAGCACCTCTAACTGTATCTTTAGAATCTATAATATATTGTGCCAAATTTACTGCACGCTCTTCAATTGAACTATTTTTCATCTTGTTCTAACTCCTTTATTTGTTGGAATACTTTTTGTTTAATTGTATTCTACAAACAAAATTGTTAGAACATATTAGAAAATTATTTTATGATTTTAAACGAACATATCCTAATTCTTCCCAGAAATTATAAGCTAAATTTAATCTAAAAATAACTTTTGGTTTTGCTCCAGCTCTATTTTTATCTACAACACATATATAATATCTAACATCTGGGTCTTTAAATTTTTCTAATGGATAAAATTTAGTGTCCACTTCTTCAAGAGAATATTCATATTTATCTAAATCTTCATTATGCACTTGTTTTATTAAACACAATGTATCTAATACCTCTTTAACAGTTCTACTTACAGCTAGGTCGTTTATATTTAAGTTAATTGGCAAAGTTGAACTTTCTGTTAATTGTAAAGATGATGCTATAAATATATTTAAATTTTGAGCTAAGTTTGAAAGTATTGTAGCAGTTTTCTTTATTTCTTCTCCATTTCCTATATTTTCTGTATCTGTTTTTAATGTGTCATAAAAGATATATTCAATTTTTTCTTTATAGTAATAATTTAATATAACTTTTTCTAGTTCATCATTTGTGTGGTTTGTTATATTTACAAAATAAATTGAATTCTTTATTTGAGAGTCAAGCCATTTTGTAACTTCTATTGTACTTCTAAATTCACTTGAAACTTTACTTAATCTTTTAGCAAAGTCTTTTTGTGTTTCACCTTCTTTTTTTAGTACAAATCCATCCTCATCAACTTCAATATCATCTTTATTGTCAGGTCTAAATTTAAATTCCAATAACTCTCCTTCAGTTTTGGTTAATTGTTGTTTATGTAATTTTTGTATTTCTTTATTATTTAATACTGTTGTTATTAAACATAAACGCATTTTTTCTTCTGACATTTCATTTGATATTATTAATACCTTCTTTTGATGGATAAATGCCAAATATGCGGATAAATAAATTGTAAATCTACTTTTTCCTGAATTTGATGGCATTGCATATGCCATAGTTTCTCCTTTTCTTACTCCTTTGAATACACTACTAAGTATTGGGAATGGCAACTCTAGTCCATTTGTTAAGTTATTATCTCCTAACAAAAGAAAGTCTGTTATGTCATCATTTAAAACTGCTCTTTTGAATTTCTCAGTAGCAGTTATTTGCTCAATTGCATCTTTTACTTCTTGAATCGACATTTGATTGTATAATTCGTATTTTAATATTCCAATTATTTTATCTTGTAATTCTTTCATAGGATTTGATAAATAATTTTTTCTGATTTCAAATAATTTCATTAATTCAAGATAAATTTTTTCATAATCATCTTTTCTTTTTTCTGCACTTTCTTTTAGTCTAACTCTTAATTTTTTCACATCATATGTTTCTTTAGCAAAGTTAAAATTATTTTTTGCTACTTGTGGTGCAAATTTTTCACCTTCTGTAAATAATATGCTTTTATATAAGTTTAACATTGCTTCACTTTCAAAATAGCAATCCTCAAACAAAATATAATACATTGATATTGCTTTTGGATTTTTTAATAACATCCCTATATAGTTTTTTTCAAGTTCGATATTTGAAAGTTCTTTAGGATATATATCTTTTATTTGTAAATCTATTTCTTCATCTTCTTGTGGTGTTTCTTCATATTCGTCTTCTTCAATATATTCATCATTATCTTCATCTTTTTTATCAATATTTTGTTCTTTTGTATGTTTAACAATTTTCCCATTTTCTTTTAACTGTTTTATTAAAGGTAATGCATCTATATATTTTCCATCATCAATTAAATCTTCTATTCTTCTTATAAGTTCCTCGTTTTCTGGTGTAACTTTAATTTTTTTTATTAAATTACTTAAACTTTCCAAAGCATTTTCTTCCATCGTTTTCCTCCCCATATTATAGTTCTCATTTTTATAGTTTTAGTATACACATTTTTCTACTTTATTTCAAGTTTTTAATTAATATATTTCTTCTAATATATCAACAACTGATGTTACCATTTTTGCCCCATCTTTTATTAATTGATTGCTCCCGATACTTTCCTTTTTATTTATATCACCTGGTATTGCAAATACCTCTCTTCCTTGCTCTACTGCAAAATCTGCTGTAATAAGTGCTCCACTTTTTTCTTGTGCTTCTACTATAACAACTCCAAAACTTAGTCCACTAATAATTCTATTTCTTTGTGGAAAATGTTCTTTTTTGGGCATTGTTCCAATCGGATATTCGGAAATAATGCATCCACCAGTTTGAATTATTTTTCTTGCTAATTCTACATTTTGTTTCGGATAAATTTGATCTATTCCGCTTCCTAAAACAGCAATAGTCTTTCCATACTCATTCTTGATGTTTTGTATTTTTATATTTCCAAAATGTGCATATGAATCTATCCCTATTGCTAATCCGCTTATTATATTAATTTTATTTTTACTTAATTCCTCTGAAATTTTAATAGCCATTTCTTTTCCATAGTTAGTGCATTTTCTTGAACCAACAATTGCAATTCCCTTTTGGTTTAATATTTTTTTATTTCCTAAAACATATAAATATTGAGGTGGGTCATATATATTTTTTAATTGCTGAGGATATTCTTTTTCATTTATTGATATTTTTTCGATTTGCATATATTTCTTTTCCTTTCATATTATTTAATAGTACAAAAAAAGAGGCAATTTATAATTGCCCCCATTTACAATTTTTAATTATTTGAACTTGCTTTAATTACATTATTCATTAACATTGCTATTGTCATCGGTCCTACCCCTCCTGGAACCGGTGTGATATAGCTTGCTTTTTTGCTAACATTTTCGAAGTCTACATCTCCAACTACTTTTCCATTTTCATCTCTGTTTATGCCTACATCTATTATTACAGCATCTTTCTTTATCATGTTTTCTTTAAGAAATTTTGGCTTTCCTATTGCTACAATTACTATATCTGCATTTTTGGTATGTTCTTCTAAGTTTTTTGTTTTTGAATGACATACTGTTACTGTTGCATTTTTATTTATACAACATTGTACTAATGGTTTTCCTACAATGTTACTTCTTCCGATTATTGTAACATTTTTTCCTGTAAGGTCTATATTATATTTTTCAAACATTTTCATTATACCATATGGTGTACATGATACAAATGTATCTTGGTTTAAGCATAATTTTCCTACATTTACTGGATTAAATCCATCTACATCCTTTTTTGGGGAGATAGTCATATTAGCTTCATTTATGTCTAAATGTCCAGGTAAAGGACTTTGTAATAATATTCCATGTATATTAGGATTATTATTTAATGTTTCAATTAAATCCAAAAGCTCTTTTTGTGTTGTATCTTTTTTTAATAAATATTCTTCAAAATCTATTCCAACTTCTTGACATGCTTTGCTTTTATTTCTTATATAAATTTGTGATGCCTTGTCATCTCCAACTAAAATTACTGCAAGTTTAGGTTTTATTCCTTTTTCTTTTAATTCATTACATTTTATTTTTAAATCACTTCTAATTTCTTGTGCTAGTTTTTTTCCATCAATTATTATAGCCATTTTTTACTCCTAATCATTTAAATTTAAATCTTCTGAATATTTGTATTCGATGTCTTCCATGTAGGGAAAAATTTCTTGTACTCTTTTTAATGTAAGCATTGACATTTTGGGTTGTGGATTTTTTGAATTATTAGATAATAGTTTTTGTGTATAGCAATTTTTAGCTGTTTTAAATAAAACATATCTATTTCTAACATATGTGTAATAAATTTGGTATCCATTTTTTAAATCTAACCACATGTCTTCAAAAGTATATTCTTGCATGAAATCCTCCTTACTTTATTAAATATAGTCATCTCTTAACACTGAAGTTTGTTTTGGTTCTTTGTCTGAATTTTCCTCCTGTTGAATGGCAAATTCATCAGCATTACTTTTTTGTTCTTCTAAGCTTATTCCAGCACTCATAGAATCTCTAAAATCCTGTTCTTTTGACTCACTCATTGTAGCTTCTCCAGTTTCTTGCTCATTCTTATCATTTTCTCTTTTTTCCTCTGTTTGTTTATCTTGCAAATACATTTCAAACTGTGATACTAAATCTTGTTTTAATTGTTTATCATCATCACGGTACATTTGTACAACCTCTTCTTGGTGTGTACTTATATATTCTCTTATAAATTGAACTGCTTCAGCATTTATTTGCTCAATTCTTCCTTGACTAAATCCTCTAGCATCTAAAATACTATTTTGTCTTGAACGTATATCCATCAATCCTTCTCTTAAAAGTTCACAGGTTTTATCTGCCATATCTCTTTGTTGTTCTGTACTTCCAATCTCTGCATATTCTATGTTGTTTCTTGTATAAACACTTTTTTCAATATCATTTAAAATTTGTTGTACATCTGTAAAATGCATTGTTCTTCTATCTTCACCAAATCTATTTTTTAAATTAGCATTAATTTCCTGAATAGTACCTTCCATATATTGTTCAATACTACCATTTATAGTACCATTTCGTTGATATAATTGTTCTAATTTTATTACTGCTTCTTTAATCATTTTGGTTACATCTGCTGGTATTTCTTCTCTATTAGAAACTTCCATTAATAACCTTCTTTTTAAATTTTCAAATGCTTCCATAGTTAATCCCTCCTATTTTATCAATTTTTCAAATTCTTGTTCTGTTAGTATTGGTATTCCTAAGTTCTGTGCTTTTGTAAGTTTACTTCCTGCATCTTCTCCCGCTAAAACATAACTTGTCTTTTTTGAAACTGAGCTTGAAGTTTTTCCACCGAACTTTTCTATTATATTAGTTGCCTCTTCTCTTGAATAATTTTCAAGTCCTCCTGTAAGTACAAAAGTTTTTCCTTCAAATCTATTATCAGCTGTTTCATCTTTTATTCTTGTTGTATTAACTCCTGCATTTTTTAGTCTTTTTATAAGATCTTTTGTCTGTTCTTGGTCAAAGAATTCTCTTATACTATTCGCCACAATAGGTCCAACTTCCTCTATCTCACTTAAATTTTCTACTGTTGCATTTGCTAAATTATCAATATTATCATATTCCTTCGCCAAGATTTTTGCAGCTTTTACTCCAACATGCCTTATTCCTAATGCTGTAATTAATCTATATAAATCATTTCGTTTACTTGCATTAATACTATCTATTAGGTTTTGTGCAAATTTTTTTCCATTTTTCTTTAATGATGCAATATCTTCAAATTTTAAGTCATAGATATCAGCAATATTTGATATCATTTTTTTATCTAGCAAAATTCCAATTATATTTTCACCAAGTCCATCAATATTCATAGCTTCTCTTGATACGAAATGAACTAAATTCCTATATAATTTTGCAGGACATTCTATTCCTGTACATCTTACTGCTGATTCTCCTTCTATTCTGATTGCATCTGCTCCACATACAGGGCATTTTGTTGGCATAACAAACTCTTTTTCTTTACCTGTTCTTTTTGAAGTAACAGCTTCTACTATTTCTGGTATTACATCTCCTGCTTTTTGAATAACAACAGTGTCTCCAATTTTTAGTCCTTTTTCTTTAACAAAATCTTCGTTATGAAGTGTTGTTTTAGAAATTGTAGAACCAGCAACTTTTACAGGCTCTAATATTGCCATTGGAGTTATTACTCCTGTTCTTCCAACTTGAAATGCAATATCTTTTAAGATTGTTTCTTTTTTCTCTGGTGGATATTTATATGCTATTGCCCATTTTGGTACTTTGCTTGTTGTCCCTAAAATCTCTCTTAATTTTAGATTGTCAACTTTAACAACAGCTCCATCTATTCCAAATGTTAACTTTTCTCTATCTTCACCAATCTTATTAATTGCTGAAATAACTTCATCTACTGTATTACATGGTATTTTAACAGGATTTACATTAAATCCTAATTTTTCTAAGTATTCTAATTCCTCAAAATGTGAGTTAAATTCTTTTCCTTCGATTTTTTGAACATTGAATATATAAATATCTAATGGTCTGTTTTTTGTAATATTACTATCTAATTGTCTTAATGAACCAGCTGCAGCATTACGAGCATTTGCGAACAATTCTTCTTCGTTTTCTTCTCTTTCTTGGTTCATTTTTTCAAAATTTTCCTTAGATATAAAAACTTCTCCTCTAACTGTTATGTTGATTTTTTCTGGTAGTTCTTGAGGAATTGTTTTTATTGTTTTTAAATTTTCTGTTACATCTTCTCCAACTAGTCCATTTCCTCTTGTAGCTCCCCTAACGAATTTTCCATCAACATATTCTAGTGCAGATGATAATCCATCTATTTTAGTTTCTACAACATATTTAACTTCTTTTATTCCATTTTCTTCTGCTTGTTTTTTTACTCTAGTGTCAAATGCTTTTATTTCTTCAAAATCAAAAACATCTTGCAAGCTTTGTAAAGGTACTTCATGTTCTACTTTTTGAAAACCTTCTTTTACATGTCCACCTACTTTTTGAGTCAAAGAGTTTTTGGTTATAAATTCAGGATTTTCATTTTCTAATGTTCTCAATTCTAACATCATCATATCATATTCAAAATCTGAAATTTCTGGTTTATCATCATCATAATATTTTTTTGCATGATATTCTACCAATTTTCTAAGTTCTTTAATTCTATTTTCTATTTGCTTTTTATCCATCGTTTTCTCCTTTTAAAATATGAAAAGACATGTAATTATACTTAATATAACTTACATGTCTCAATTTTCTTTATTTCTATTAGCCATCAGCTCTTGCTAAGATTATAAGTCTTGCTTTACTATCGTCTGTACATGTTGATAATGATATTTCAACTGCTCCTTGTGTATCTCTTGACATATACTCAGCATCACTTTCAGATGTTTCATATTTACTATATATTGTGTAAGCTACTCTTTTTCCAGTTAAATCTGTTATATATATTTTATCACCTGTATTTAATCTTTTATTATTTGAGAAAAAGTTTCCATTTCTGTAGTTATGTCCTGCGATAGTTGTATTTCCTACTTGATTTAATCCAACTCCATATACTTCTACTACTGATTTCTCTAATGCTGATTTTGAATATTCTGACCTTGCTATTATAGGACATTTTAGGTTAGTTGCTGGAATTTCTATTGTACCTGCTACTGTAAATCCCTCATACTTTTGAACATTTGATGCTGAAGATCCAGTATTGTTTGTCCCATCTACATTAACATTCCATTCATCATCACTAACTGTATTTTGGTCTGTAGTATTTGTATCTTTATTTGAATCATTCAAAAATGTGTCCACAAAGTCTTCTGAAGTATTTTTTGTTCTTACACTCTCATAATATCTATATCCTAAAAATCCTAATATTCCTACTATTGCTATTATTACTATTACTAAAAGTACTGTTAAAAAACTACTATATTTACTATTCATGGTTTTTTACCTCCATTTTAATCTCTATTACTATTATATCACATTTTTGAATAAATTGGTAGTCTTTTATACAATTTTATCGCCTAATTGTTTTCCTGCTAGTAAATGAAAGTGTAAATGTGGTACTTCTTGCCCTCCATCTTTTCCACAATTAACAATTACTCTATATCCTTTTTCTTTAAAACCTTGTTTTTCTGCAATGTCATTTATTATTTTATACACTTTACTTATTATTTTTTCGTCTCCTTCTTCCATTTTGGCTAATGATTCAATATGTTTTTTAGGAACTACTAATACATGTATTGGTGTAGCTGGATTTATATCATTAAATGCTATAATTTCTTCATCTTCATATATTTTACTTGAAGGAATTTCTCCTTTTATGATTTTACAAAAAACACAATTATCTTCCATAATTATCTCCTTTATTCTAAAACAGCTTTTATTCTTCTAACTCCTGATGAACTTGATTCTTCTTTTTTTATTTTGAAATGACCTAGTTCAGATGTATTTTTTACATGAGGGCCTCCACATAATTCAATTGATTTATCTCCTATTTTATATACAGATACTATATCTCCATATTTTTCAATGAACATTGCTTCTGCACCTGCACGTATTGCCTCATCTTTTTTCATTTCTAGATGTTCTACTGGAATTGCTTCTTTAATCCATTCATTTACTAAATCTTCAGTTTTTTGTTTTTCTTCATCTGTCATTTTTGCTGGATGTGAAAAATCAAATCTCATTCTTTCTGCTGTAATATTACTTCCTCTTTGATGAACATGTGCACCAAGCACTTGTTTTAATGCTGCATTTAAAAGATGTGTTGCTGTATGATATTTTGTTTCCATCTCACCTGTTGAAGCAAGTCCTCCTTTAAATTTTTGTTCAGCTCCTGCTCTTGATTTTTCTTGATGCTTTTTAAATAATTCGTCAAATTTTTCTTTGTCAATATCCATTCCATTTTCAGAAGCTAATTCTTTTGTAACTTCTGGTGGAAATCCATATGTGTCATATAATCTAAATACCATTTCTCCAGGTACAATATTGCTTCCTTGTTTTTTTACATTTTCTATTTCTTTGTAAAATTCTTTTTCTCCTTTTGTTAAAGTTTTTACAAATTTATCTTTTTCTTCTATTATTACTGATTTTATAGTTTCTTTATTTGTTTCAAGTGCAGGGTACATTTCTTTTAAGTTATCCACATTTATGTCTATTAATGTGGATAATTCTTCCAAAGATATTTGTAATTTGTTCATATGTCTTATCATTCTACGAATTAATCTTCTTAAAATATATCCTCTATCTATATTGCTTGGTCTTCCACCATCACATATAATCATCATACTTGAACGCAAATGTTCTGCAATTATTCTTCTACTTGCTATATTATCAACTTTTTGTAGCTCTACTAGTTTGTCCATTACTGGCGCAAATAATTCAGTTTCAAATGGAGTTTCTTTGCCTTGTAATAGCATTGTCATTCTTTCTAATCCAAGCCCTGTATCTACATTGTGTTGTTTTAATTTTGTATATTTTCCATCTTTGTCTTTGAAATATTCCATAAATACATTATTCCAAATTTCCACATATTTACCACAACCACATGATGGATCACAATGTTCAGTGCATTTTGGTTTTCCTGTATCATAAAACATTTCTGTATCTGGTCCACATGGTCCTTCTTCTCCTGCTATCCACCAGTTGTCATCTTTTCCAAAATAATATATTCTTTCTTCTGGTATTCCAGCTTTTTTCCAACATTCTGCAGTAACTGTATCTCTTGGGCAATCTTCGTCTCCTGCAAAACATGTTACTGATATTTTTTCAGCTGGTATATTTAATTCTTTTGTTAAGAAGTCATAACTCATTTGGATAGATTCTTCTTTAAAATAGTCACCTAATGACCAGTTTCCAAGCATTTCAAAATATGTTAAATGACGATTATCTCCAACTTCTTCTATGTCATTTGTTCTTACACATTTTTGATAATCTGTTAATCTACGTCCTGCTGGATGTGGTTCACCTAATAAATATGGAACTAATGGTTGCATTCCTGCTGTTGTAAATAATACTGATGGATCGTTCTCTGGAATTAATGGAGCAGATGGTATTATAGTATGTCCATGTTGTTTAAAAAAGTTTAAATATTTATTTCTAATTTCAATTGCTTTCATTTTATTTTCCTTCCTTATTAATAGTCCGATTTTTACGTATTTGATTATACTCTAAAACAAGGAAAAAAGCAAGTGTTTTACATATCTTTCTTATCTATATATGATAATTTAAGTTCATTATATATTAATATTTTAAAGGCAAGACCCTGATTGTTACACCCTAGATATGTTTTGCCAAAAAAATATTAATATATAATGAATTCAAATAAATTGATATAGAGAAAAAAGAATAAAACGAAGGAACCCTGCATTACGCAGGGCTCCTTCTAGGTATTACTCTTCGAAGAACTTCTGATAGTTCAGGCTCGCAGCCAATTTCTCGGCTTCAAACCATTCCCTGTTCGTCGGCAGAATCGACGGAGCATAGTACTCCACGCCACCGATTTCCACAATCATGATGTTCTTGATGTCCGTTACCATAGTGTTTTACCTCCTAAAATTTGTCCAAGCAACTTGCTTGGTTCAAATTTTATTATATCATAAATTTACATTTTTTGCAAATATTTTTTATATTTTAATACATTCCGCCCATTCCATTATCTGCTTCATGGTCATGACCACATCCACAAGTTTTTGGGTCTGGAGCATCAGTTACTAAACTTTCTGTTGTTAATACCATTGCTGCAATTGATGCTGCATTTTGTAATGCACTTCTTGTAACTTTTGTTGGATCAACTATTCCAGCTTTCTTCATATCTACATATTGTTCTTTATCTGCATCAAATCCGAATCCTGCAGATGATTTTTTAACATTTTCTAGAATTACAGCTGGTTCTAATCCTGCATTTCTTGCAATTTGTTTTACAGGTTCTTCTAGAGCTTTTACAACTATTTCAGCTCCAAGTTTTTCTCCACCTTCTAATGATTTAGCAATTTTTTCAACAGCTGGAATAATATTTACATATGCTGTTCCACCACCTGCTACAATTCCTTCTTCTACTGCTGCTTTTGTTGCTGATAGTGCATCTTCTATTCTTAATTTTTTATCTTTCATTTCAACTTCTGTTGCTGCTCCAACACCTATTACTGCAACTCCTCCAGCAATTTTAGCTAATCTTTCTTGTAGGTTTTCTTTATCATATTCACTCTTTGTTTCTTCAATTTGAGCTTTTATTTGTTTTACTCTTGCAGATATTGCATTTTTATCTCCTGAACCATCAACAATTATAGTATTTTCTTTTTGTACTTTTACTTGTTTTGCTCTACCTAATTGTTCTATTTGAGTGTCTTTTAATTCCATTCCTAAATCTTGTGAAATTACTTCACCACCTGTTAAGATAGCAATATCTTCTAGCATTGCTTTTCTCTTATCTCCAAATCCAGGAGCTTTTACAGCAACAACATTTAATACACCTCTTAATTTATTTAGTATTAATGTTGACAATGCTTCACTTTCAATATCATCACATATAATTACAAGTTTTCCTGATGATTGCATCAAGTTTTCTAGTAATGGTAATATTTCTTGAATATTGCTTATTTTTCTATCTGTTATTAATATATATGGATTATCTACAATAGCTTCCATTTTTTCTGTATCTGTTACCATATATGGTGATACATATCCTTTATCGAATTGCATTCCTTCTACAACATTTAATTCTGTATTTGATGTTTTTGATTCTTCTATTGTTATTACACCGTCTTTTGATACTTTTTCCATAGCATCTGCAATTAATTCACCAACTTCAGAATTATTTGCTGATATACTTGCAACTCTTGCAATATCATCTTTTCCATTAACTGGTGAAGATATTTCTTTAATTTCACTTACTGCTCCATCTACTGCTTTCTCAATTCCTCTTTTTATTGCCATTGGGTCTGCACCAGCTGCAACATTTTTAACACCTTCTTTAATCATTGCTTGTGCTAAAACTGTTGCTGTAGTTGTTCCATCTCCGGCTACATCGTTTGTTTTTGTTGATACTTCTTTTACTAAACGAGCTCCCATATTTTCAAATTTGTCTTCTAACTCGATTTCTTTTGCTATTGTTACACCATCATTTGTAATTAATGGTGCTCCAAAACTTTTATCTAATACTACATTTCTTCCTTTTGGTCCTAATGTAACTTTCACTGTGTCTGCTAATTTATTGACACCTTCTAATAAAGATTTTCTTGCATCTTCTCCAAATTTAATTTGTTTTGCCATAATTATCTACCTCCTAAATTTTTATTTTTGTTTTATTCAACTGTAGCTAATATATCTTCTTCTCTTAAGATTATATAGTCTTCGCCTTCATATTTTACTTCTGTTCCGGCATATTTACTTACTACTACATTATCACCTTTTTTTACTGTCATCTCTTCTCTTTTGCCATCAACCATTCTTCCTGGTCCTACTTCTATTACTTCTGCGATTTGTGGTTTTTCTTTTGCTGTACTTGCTAAAATAATTCCGCTCTTTGTTGTTTCTTCACTTTCTTTCATTTTTACTAATACTCTGTCTGATAATGGTTTTATCATAATAAATCACATTCCTTTCTTTAAACAATCCAGAGTTTTTAGCACTCTTTTTGTTTGACTGCTAATAATATATACCCTATTTTATCCTTTGTCAATACTTTTATTAAATTTTCACAAAATATTCACATTTTTCATTCAAATTATTATATTCACATTGCTATGCATTTAGAACTAAAAAGGAGATATTACTTAATTTTAGTAATATCTCTTCTTATAACAACTATATTTGTTTATGTGATTTTGCTGCTTTAACTAGTCCCACAAATAGTGGTGCAGGTCTATTTGGTCTAGATTTTAATTCAGGATGGAATTGTCCTGCTATGAAATATGGATGTTGTCTATATTCTACAATTTCAACTAATTTTCCATCTGGTGATGTTCCAGAACATATTAATCCTGCATTTTCTAATCTTTCTTTATAATCATTATTATATTCAAATCTATGTCTATGTCTTTCAGAAATTTTTTCTGTTCCATATAATTCTTTTGCCATACTTCCATCTTTTAATATGCATGGATATGCTCCTAATCTCATTGTTCCACCTTTTTTGTCTATTCCTTTTTGATCTTCCATTATATGAATTACTGGATTTTGAGTTGTTTCACTAAATTCAGCTGAATTTGCATCTTTTAATCCTAAAACATTTCTCGCAAATTCTACAACTGCCATTTGCATTCCTAAGCATATTCCTAAAAATGGTATATTATTTTCTCTTGCATATCTTATTGTTTCTATTTTTCCTTCTATTCCCCTGTTTCCAAATCCACCAGGTACTATTATTCCGTCTAAATTTGCAAGCTTTTTACTTACATTCTCTGAATTTATTGTTTCACTATCAATTAGTTTTATATTAACTTTTACTTTATTTGCAAATCCTGCATGGTGTAAACTTTCTATTACTGATAGATATGAATCTTCTAATTTAATATACTTTCCTACAATTGCAATATTAACACTTTCATCTCCAATTTCTCTTATGTTATCTATCATTTTTTGCCATTCTCTATTATCTGGTACATATTTGTCCAATCTAAGGTGATTACATACTTCTCTTGCTAATCCTTCTTCTTCTAACATTAGTGGAACAGCATATAAGTTATCTGCTGTTTTATTTTGAATTACACTTGTTTTTCTAACATTGCAAAATAGTGCAAGCTTTTCTCTTATATTATCTGGAATATCTTGTTCGGTTCTACAAACTAATATATTAGGCATTATTCCATGACTTTGTAATTCTTTTACAGAGTGTTGTGTTGGCTTTGATTTTATTTCATTTGAACCAAATACATATGGTAATAAAGTTACATGTATATATACTACATCTTCTGGATTTTTTTCAAGGCCAACTTGACGAATTGCTTCTATTATTGATAATCCTTCAATATCACCTACTGTTCCTCCAACTTCTGTAATAACAATATCTGTGTCAGTATCTTCAAAACTATATATTTTTTCTTTTATTTCATTTGTTATATGTGGAATAACTTGTACAGTTTTTCCTAAATAATCTCCTCTTCTTTCTTTTTCTATAACATTTGAATATATTTTTCCCATAGTTACACTTGAATTTTGAGTTAAATTTTCATCAATAAATCTTTCATAATGTCCTAAATCTAAGTCAGTCTCTGCTCCATCATCTGTTACAAAAACTTCTCCATGTTCATATGGGCTCATTGTTCCTGGGTCTACATTTATATATGGGTCAAATTTTTGAATTGTTACTTTATACCCTCTATTCTTTAGTAATCTACCAAGTGATGCTGCTGTTATTCCTTTTCCTAATCCTGATACTACTCCTCCTGTTACAAATACATACTTTGTGTTCATTTATTTTTCCTCCTATTGACCCATTTGCATAAAAATAAAAAAAATAGATTAAAACAAAAACTGCAAATTGGGTTTTTTTTTAATCTATTTGAACATATTCTTATAATACCATACTTTTCTAGTTTTTTCAATAGTTTTTATTATTTTTGTTCATTTTTCATAAAGTCTTTTGCAAAGTGAATAAAAATAATTAAATAAGAAACTGATATTAAAAATCCTGCAATTACATCACTTGTATAATGTACTCCTAAGTAAATTCTACTTATTCCAATTGTTAAAATTACTAGGCTCAATAGTGTAATTAGGCTCCATTTTAAATATTTATTTTTTACATTTTTATAAATTAAATAAATTAGAAATCCATAAAAAGCTGCACTTACCATTGAGTGTCCAGAAGGGAAACTATATCCACTTTCATTTATTATTCTAAATTCTGTTGGTCTTGGTCTTTGTATGATGAATTTTAGTGCTTGATTTAATAACACTGAAATTCCTAGGTTAAGCCAAATTAATATTCCAATTTTTTTATTTTTTATTATTAGTAACAAAATTAATGATAGTGTAATTAAAAAAATTGCTCCTCCTAAGTGTGTTATATTTTTAGCGATTGGTGTTACAAAATCAGAAATTAAAAACTTTGATACTAAATCATAACCATAAATATCTAGTTTTAAAATTTCATCTTCTAAAACATCTTCTAATATTCCAATTACTAATATTAAGCATATAAATACAATAAACCATTTCAAATTTTTTCTTATAAATTCTATTACTTTCATATTGCCTCCTATGATTTGTTAGCATATCATATTAATCGTTTTTTGGCAATATAAAAGATGCTCTATTTTCTAGAGCATCTTTTTATTTTCTAGAGCATCTTTTTTTCTATTCTCCGATTGGAATATATTTCTTTTCTTCAATTTTTTGTTCTGGTTCTTTTGGAAATACTATTGTTAAAATTCCGTTTTTGAAGTTTGCTTTAATATCTTCTTCTTTTAGATTTTCACCAGCATAATAGCTTCTTGAGCATGCTCCTGAGAATCTTTCTCTCTTTAGATATTTAGCATGTTTATCTTCTTTTTCTTCATTCTTTGTTGCTGTTACTGTGATATATCCATCATTGAATTCTATTTGGATGTCATCTTTATCATATCCTGGTATGTCTATTTCCAAAATGTAATTTCCATCTTTTTCTTTGACATCTGTTTTCATTAATTTGTTTTCTTTTTGAGTGAAAAATGGATCACTGAAAACATCATCAAAAATATCTAATCCATTTCTTCTTGGTATCATCATCATAATACATTACCTCCTTATAATTTTTATGTGTTGACACCTTTTAGGTTTTCACATTTATAGTATTAACCTTTTGATTAATTCCTATTACTGAGGTAATTATATATCTTGTTTTTAGCAATGTCAATAACAGAGCGCTAAAATTCACAAAACTTTCACATTTTTCATAAAAAAGCTTAAATTACTGATTTTGCAAATAGTTTTATATATCACTATGATTTCATTTTATAATATTTCCTCTATAATCTATTGTCCAGTCATCTCACAATGTATATTGATTCGTTTAATAAAATCTCTATCTAATGTTTTAAAATTATTTATTCCTATATCATATATTTGAAAATCTATTCCGTTGTTTTTTAGAGTTCTTACTGTTTCTTTTGTATATGCACCATATGGATAAGCAAATACTTTTAACTCTTGTTTTCCTAAATGTTCCTCTATTAACTTATATGATTCTTTTACATCATCACGAATTTCTCGTACAGGAAGTTTATTATAAAAAACGTGCTTTTTACTATGACTAAATATTTCTACAAGACCACTGTTTTGCATTTCCAAACATTCTTCCCATCTAAGATATTTTATTCCATCAATTTCTTGACCAATCTTATCAGTTACTATAAAAATAGAAGCCTTTGTATTATATTTTTTTAAAATAGGATAGATATACTCATAGTTACTGTAATATCCATTTTCTAAAAAAGTTTTTATATTTTCTTCAAAACATTCCGGTGTATTTATATAGTTAAAATTATCAGGATCGCTATCAGGAACTTCTGTTACAAAATTATGATACAGTAATACAGGTACTTTAATATCAGCTCGCTTACTATATTTATATCGATAAAAAATAAATCCTCCAATAAGCACAACACATATAATTATTAAAAATATTATTACTTTGTTTTTTATATGCAATTTAAATTCACCTCAACTCATCATATTCAATTTAGATATTTTTCGACACTTGTCACCATTTTTCCACAATTTCATATGATAATGTGAGGTGATAAAATGTTTTTAATATCAATTATGTTTGCATTGTTATTTACCATCTGTTCAATATTCATAAATATTAATTGGATTAATGATATAGCATGCTATTGGGGATATTTTCTTGCAATTTATCTAGTAACATTTATAGCTATTATTCCAGGATTTATTTTTTTATTTAATTTTATTAGTTTGTTATTAAATAAAAAAGAAAAGAAACAATGTACAAGAAAAGATGAAGATGTTACTATCTTAATACCAGTATATAATGCTAAAGAGTCAATAAAAGAAACTTTAGTGTCAATTAAAAATCAAAAATATTGTGGAAATATTTATATAAATATTATAGATGATGGGTCAACAGATGAAACTTTAGAAGTATTGCAATCAATGGATCTAGACTCTAATACAACTATTATAGAAATGCCTCATAGAGGAAAAGCAAATGCTCTTAATAAAGGTTTAGAAAAAGTAAATACCGAATATACTATTACAATAGATAGTGATACTATTTTGCACCCTTTAGCAGTAAAAAATATTATGAACAAATTAACTAATTCTGATAAGAAAACAGTAGCTACAGCAGGATGTCTATTTGTTAAAAATGCTAAAAAAAGTTTTATTACAAAATTACAAGAATGGGATTACACCTTAGGTATATTGGGTGTTAAATTTGTTCAAGGTAACTATAATTCAATATTAGTTGCACAGGGTGCTTTTAGTGCTTATAAAACAAAAGCCATTAAAGAAATCGGTGGATGGGAAAACTGTGTAGGAGAAGATATTGTTTTAACTTGGCAATTATTAAGTAAAGGATATGAAACTAATTTTGCAAAAAATGCAATTGGTTATACAGAAGTTCCAGAAACGCTTAAGACTTTAGGTAAACAAAGGAAAAGATGGGCTAGGGGTATGATTGAGTCTTTCAAAAAAGTGAAAGTGTTTAAATCAAAAGAGATGAATTTTAAATCAAAATTGTTAATGTGCTTAAATATATTTTTCCCTTTTATAGATTTGGCACTTCTTATATTTGTACCACTAGGATTAATTTTATTAGCTCTAGGTAATCCATTATTAATTGGTTGGATGTCTTTACTTGTGATTCCTCTTGGATTATTGCTATGCCTATTAATTGAAATCAGGAGAAAAAATATGCTTAAGGAAATCGATTGCAAATTAGAAAAGAGAAGTATATTGGCATTTATTGTTTATATTCTTTTATATGCACTTATACTAGCTCCTTATTGTTTAGTGGGATATATTTTAGAGTTAATTAATTATAAAAAAGAATGGTAATAATTTATATGTAAAAAAGGTGGCCTATTTCAGGACACCTTCTTTTTAGTTAAGAAAAGCTATTACTTCTTGCTCAAATTGATATTTTTTATTGCATTACTTGAGAACAAAAAAAGCTATGAAACGTTGTTACTTCAACACTTCATAGCTTAAATCATTGGTGCCAACGAAGTAGTTATCTACAACTTTATGGCTCTCTTGACGATTGATACAAATATCAATCAATTTATTAAAGTATA
>ERZ1643249.2297-NODE-2297-length-18043-cov-4.885702_pt1 | contig 18043 bp, 20 predicted proteins | sample MGYA00579263_ERZ1643249 | MGnify/ENA primary metagenome ERZ1643249 (study PRJEB29033, sample SAMEA4952264) | chicken gut metagenome | biome: Broiler Chicken; feature: Gastrointestinal Tract; material: Caecum | place: Ireland | collected 2018 | study: Broiler... | reverse complement strand
TGTTGGTGACATTACTAAGGATTCTTACACAATTGAAACTGTTGATGGTAAAAAGGTTGAACGTAAGCCCCATGTATTAGATATTGATCCTAATGCAGCCTCAAAGGGAACTTACGAATTTTACATGCTCAAAGAAATTGATGAACAACCAAGCGTAATGCGTAAAATTTCTCAAACTTATTTTGATGAAAATGATGATGTTAAGGTTGATCCAAAAATTATTGATTCTATTTCAAAAGCAGATCGTATTTATATTTACGCTGCTGGGACTAGTTACCATGCTGGTTTAGTTGGTAAGACAATGTTAGAGCATTATACTGGAATCCCAACTGAAGTTGGCTTGGCCTCAGAAGCTGGTTATCACTTCCCAATGATGAGTAAGGATCCATTCTTTATTTTCTTAACTCAGTCAGGAGAAACCGCTGATTCTCGTGTTGTTTTGAAAGAAGTTAATAAGCGTAATATCCCAAGTTTAACAATCACTAATGTAGAAGGCTCAACTTTATCAAGAGAAGCAGACTACACTATGCTCTTAGAAGCTGGTCCTGAAATTGCAGTTGCATCTACTAAGGCATACACTGCCCAAATTGCTGTTCAAGCAGTTCTGGCTAAGGCGTTGGGAGAAGCACTTAATAAAGCAGAAGCTAAAGATTGGAATTTAAAGCATGATTTAGCTATTGCAGCAGAAGGGATGCAGCAACTTGTTGACAGTAAAGAAAGTTTAAAAGAGATTGCTGATAAATACCTAATTAAGTCTCGAAATGCTTTCTACATTGGACGTGGAATTGATTATGCAGTAGCCTTAGAAGGAGCATTAAAACTTAAAGAAGTTTCATATATTCAAACTGAAGGTTTTGCAGCAGCCGAATTAAAGCATGGTACTATTTCTCTTATTGAAAAAGATACCCCAGTAATTGCCTTAATTAATGATCCTGCAACTGCTGATTTAACGCGTGGAAATATTCAAGAAGTTGTTTCTAGAGGTGCTAACGTTGTTACTATTGCTGGTAAAGACTTTGCTAGAGAAGGGGACAATGTAGTTTTACCAGAAATTAACTATTATATGTCTGCTCTATTAACTGTTGTGCCAGCTCAACTTCTTGCATATTATGCATCAAAAGATAAGGGCCTTGATGTAGATAAACCACGTAACTTGGCTAAGAGTGTTACAGTTGAATAATAAAATTTAGATTAATTATGAAAATAGAGAATTAGTAATTCTAAAGGTGCTAATTCTCTATTTTTTATGTAATTTTTTAGTGAAAAATATAATTTTGATTTAAAATATATAAATAATAGTAAGGTAAAAATGAACGAGGGCAATTATGTTATCAAAAATATCAATTTTACTTACAAATCATCATTTAACCTTAAAGGATATTTCACAAAGTAATTCTTTAATGGAAAAAGATTTAGAAGAAGCACTTAATGAGAATCCAGATAATTGGTCAAGCGCAATTTTATCGGCATTATCGTCATCTTTAAATATGCGACCAGGAGATTTACTGGAATTACTTGATCCAGTTTATTCTTTGAAAATTAATGACACTAATCAAATGATTCAAGGCATTTATATTGAAGATCCAGAAATGTATGAACAAATTAGATTTGTTGTAGAAAGTGAACACTTAGAGGGTTGGCAACCAGATGAAGAGGATATTTTAATGCTTCTTGATGAGGCGATTAATCCATCTAAGGAGATTAAAAGTGAAATTGATCGGATTTGGGGTGAAGAAAATGAATGAGGCCGTAAAGGATTCTGAATGGTATCGTCAAAAATTTCTTTACCCAAATGGTACGCTTAAAAATAAACTCAATATTACTGATGCGGCAGAATTAGCACAAAAAGAATACTTAAGCTCAGGAATTCGGGCCGTGGCTTTTTTGAGAAAGAATAAAAAAATTACTAGTGTTGAAGATTTGAAAAAAATTCATAAAATTATGTTTGGCTGGCTCTACGATTGGGCTGGTCAAATTAGAGACTATGAATTAGTTAAAGGAGAGACAGAGTTTTTAGAGTATTCTCGTATTAATTTTGGAATTGAAGAAATAGACAAAAAGATACAACAATTGTCTTCTAAAAAAGAACTTGCAAATGTTGACTATGCTTTTTTACTGGATAGATTAAATTATCTTCATCCCTTTAGAGAGGGAAATGGGAGAAGCAGTAAATTATTTTTACAAGCTTTTGCTGCCAATCATGGTCAAGTGATTGATTATCCACGTTCAAACAAAGACCTGATTATTGCCCAAAACAATGCAGATATTGATCAAATTGCTAGTTTAATTAGAGTTAATGCTAAAGCAAAGAAAGCTGCTCATTAGATAAGTTGAACCGATATTTGTTATATTAAAGATTTGGATTTAACAATAGAAGAAAAATGGACTAAGATATAGATGACTGATCCGAAAACTTCTCCTTTAAGAAGTGTAACAATTTATTTTTCTTCATTAAGATCATGTTGAGCTACAATCATTTCTGATTGTAGCTTTTTTTGTTTTGTTTATAAGTTGGGTCTTAAAAATAGTAAATAATGAGCATATTAATTTATTATAAAGCGCTATCAAGAGATAATTATTAATAATATTAAACTGAAAGGAATGAGCAGTATGAAAAAGGAATTGAATCCTCGGCTAATTGTTTCTTTGACAAGCTATGGAGATAGGTTGAATACACTATCTATTTGCCTTAAAAGTTTGCTTAATCAGACTAAAAAAGCCGATAAAATTTTAGTTTATCTGACTGATGATATTAAAGAAAGTCATCTTCCATCATCTCTTCTTGAATTACGCGATAGGGGTATTGAATATCGCTTTGTTCCCTTAGATTTAAAACCACATAAAAAGTATTATTATGCTATGCAAGAGTTTCCTGACGATATTATTGTTACAGTAGATGATGATGTTATTTACTACAAAGAAATGCTATCAGAATTATATAAAACGTACTTAAAATTTCCGAAATGTATTGTCACGGGAAGAGCACATGAAATAACTTTTAATGATGATGGATCGATTAAAGCATATGATGATTGGAATTGGTGCAGTCAAAAGTGTGAACAGTCATCGATGAAATTATTAGCTACGGGGGCTGGCAGCGTTTTATACCCACCTCATCTATTAGATAAAAAGCTATTGTTTAATTTAGATTATATTAAGCACTACATTACAGTAGATGATTTATGGTTAAAATTAGTCGAAGTATTATCGAATGTACCAACAGTAGTATGTAGTTTAAGAATAGAAAAAATGCGTGAAGGAATTCCTGATACACAAGCGCAGGGCTTATTTAATAAAAATGTTGGTAAAAATGAAAATGATCTTTATTTAAAAGACTTAGATAAAAAATTTTCCTTAGCAAGTAAAATTCTCGCCTATGAAAATGGAAAAGGAAAGTAAAAAAGAAACGTCTGTATAGACGTTTCTTTTTTTAGGATATAGATAAAAATTAATGAAGGGCTGCAGCTTTTTGGGCCTGCATTTTTTCTTCCAGTTGCTTTTGTAATTTTTTCATATCTCTAGTTGAAATGACTTTCCAGTTTGATGGAATGGTAAAAATATATTTTCTCTGTTTGAGTTCATTATTATGACTAAAGACTCCAAACATAATTCGAATAAAATTATCTCGGTAAACATATCGAGTGGTTTCTATTTGAAGATTGGCTTGCGCAGCACTATGTTTAATTTCGGTTGATACCTTATCAAGTTTAATAGCTTTTGGCTTCTTTTGTTCATCGCTAGTTTTATATAAGTACACTTTTTCTGTACCATTACCTAGAGGTTGATAAAGTAGAAGGGGAAGATTGGGATTAGCACTTGAGACGAGATTTTGTTTACTTATTTGTGTCTCAGTCTTCATTCCCCAGTGATTATAGTCATGTGCAACAATCCCCAGAATACAAAGTGATGTAACAATTAAAGAAAGCCAGGAGATTATAGTATGTCCTTTACCAGGGATGACGTTGAAGTAAATAAATAAAATTGCTGCTAAGATTAAAATTACGATTATCATTATCCATTCACTTCTTCTTGATTTTCACGGGCACGGTTACCTTTCTTGAGGAAGAAAGCAAGAACCAAAGCAATTAAGGCAAAGACAATGCTCATGGCAAATGAAGCATGGAACCCATCTAAAGTAGCATTAATAGCTTGATTTTTATATTGAAGTGGTAAAGTTTTTAGTAATTCTTTACTTGGCATATTGTTGTTAGTCGTGGTAGTTAAAACAGAGACTAAAATGGCAGTACCAATTGAACTTAAAACCTGTCTAAAGGTATTGTTTACTGCAGTTCCGTGTGAAATCTTGTCTAAAGGTAATGAGTTCATCCCAGAAGTGGTAACATTCATCATAACTAAGGCTACTCCGACCATTCTGATTGCATATAAAACGATAATCATGGTATAGGAACTTTGCTCAGTCAAAAATACAAATGGGATCGTACCTAATGTTAAAAGGGTCATTCCCGTAATGGCCATCTTGCGGGCACCATATTTATCAAATAAACGTCCCGTAATTGGTGACATAATTCCAATCATTAGGGCACCTGGCAAAAGCATTAAACCTGAATGAAATGCAGATACTCCCCGTAAGTTTTGAATATATAAAGGTAGCACCATCTCTATACCAACCATGGCCAAATTTGTAATACCACTAAGGGCTGCTGCTAAAGAAAATTCAAAGTGTTTGAACACAGTAATATCTAAGAAAGGATCTGACATTTTCAATTGACGAAGACCGAAGAGGATGACAAATACTATCCCTACACCAATAAACATTAGAATTTCTGGATTAGTCCAACCTTTGTTGCCGGCCTCGGAAAAACCGTAAAGTAAGCTCCCAAATCCAACAGTAGAAGTGGTTACAGATAAAATATCAATTTTTTCTTTTTTAGTAGGGAGTACATCTTTAATTAAAAAGAAAGCTAATATAATAACCACGCCAGCAATTGGGGCAATAATACTAAATAAGTAGCGCCAAGAAAGATTATCAACGATCCATCCAGATAAAGTTGGACCGATGGCAGGAGCCAAGCCGATAACAATACCAACAGTTCCCATGGCAGCTCCACGTTTATTAGCTGGAAAGATAGAAAGCATAATGGTTTGAAGAAGAGGCATCGTGACTCCAACGCCTAATCCTTGAATAATTCTACCAGCAAGTAAGGTTCCAAAGTTTGGTGCAATTGCTGCAATAACTGTTCCAATAAAGAAAACAGACATTGCACTCAAGTACATTTTTCTTGATCCAAAGCGATTGATTAACCATGCGGAAATTGGGATCATTACTCCGTTAACTAGCAAAAATGCTGTTGAAAGCCATTCAGCAGTTGCAGTGCTGATATGAAAGGAACGCATTATTGAAGGTAGAGCAGTAGCAAGCAATGTCCCGTTTAACACAGTACAGAAAGAACCAATAATTAAAACTAGTACCAGTAAGTTTCGATTATAGGACTTTCCATGAATATCGGTGGGTTGTTTATCCATTTTGAAGATCCTTTCTAAATTATTAATATTAAAATTTAACTATAAAAACTATATTCTTAAAGAAAGTAATTGTCAAATAATCTTACAAACATGTAATTATATTTGACATATATGTTGCTAAAACTGTCATAAGATTTTAAACTAGAATTGAGATTATGATATTTAAGGATAAAAAAATGGAAGCAAAAAAGATATTTCATGATGTGTTTCAAAATATTGAAGTTGGAATAGGCGAAGTAAGTAAAACTGTTGGTGTTTCCCAAAGACAGTTACGGTATTGGGAAGAAAAGGGATATATTAAGCCGGTCGATGATAATAAAAGTGGAGTTAGAAGATATACTCTTTCAACTTTATATTTAATTATTTTTATTAAAACTCAACTTGATCAGGGATTTACTTTATCTGCAGCCTTTGAGCGCTCAAAAGATATTAAAGTAAAAAGTAAAATTGTGAGAAACTTTTTTGAACATACTTTTAATGATGTAACTATTACGGATGCAGATAAAGCGTACGGTGAGATCGACTTGGGAGAACTTTTAGTGCAAGATGGTCAAAAGTATCATTTTAAAGGTGTAGTCGATGAGCATGGTCGATATCTAAAAATTGATAAATAAAAAATGAAGTATCCATTTATAGATACTTCATTTTTAGGACAAGTCGATATTAAAGTTATATATGATGCTTAGTAATTATTTATGAATTATTTGCTAAAGCCAGCTTCATACCAAACATTAGCGGATGGTTTTAATGACCATCCCGTAACCTTACTGTTAACTGCAGTAATCGAGTAAGCTCCACTAGTTGGAACGACGTAAGCTTTACTGTACATCCATCTTTGCCATTCATGGAATTTTTGTACTCGATAATTTTTATCAAAAGATTTGGCAGAATCAATTCCATCTAAAAGTTTAGTATTAGTTGGAGACACAAAGCGGTCAAAGTTATATGGAATTTTTTCACCATAAAATACGCTTGGAGAAGGGTCACCGGCGGCGTCCCAACTTCCTTCAAGTACATCAATTTTTGGATCACTAGATTTAACTGCGGCAACCCAGCGATTAAATTCCATTGGGCGACCGCCAAGAAACTTAACGTTTAGGCCGGCTTTTTTTTCATTGCTGGATATAGTTGCGCCAGATAGCTTCGCTGTTTTCGCCTGATCCACGCACAGCTATATTAATTACTAGAGGCTTACTGTTAGACTGACGTCTGTAAAGGGCACCAGGGGCTTTTTTGTAGCCAGCTTTATCTAGTAATTCATTAGCTTTATTTAAATTATAAGAATAAGTTGGGATGTTTTTATCTTAATATGGCGTAAATTGTGACGGAATTAGTGAGTTAACTCTGAATTTTAAGCCATGATAAAAACGATTATTAATAACATCTACATTCATAGCATAAGCCATTGCTTTTCTTAAGGCAGGGTTGTTCATTTTAGCATGAGGATTTTCTACATTTTTTCCTAGTTTTTGATCCCATTTACCAACTTTAAAGGCTAGGTAGTTGTAGCTAAGAGTCTTTTTGCCAACGAAATTAACTCCCTTGGTATTTTTGACTTGTAGCCATTGAGAGTCTAAAACACTGGCTACATCAAATTTGTGGCTTTTGATTGCTTGGGAAACATTTGAATTAGTAATATTTGACATGTAGATGTGAGCAAAATTATGTTTTCCACGCCAATAATACGGATTTCTAGACCAGCTAGTTGACTGACCCTGAACTGTCTTATCCATCTTGTAAGGACCAAAGTAGAGGGGATGCTTTCTAACTTGATCACTAGATACTAATTTTTCGAATGGTACTTTTTTAAAATAGTGATAAGGAGCGGCATGTTCCCCGTAAAAACCACTAGCAGCATTTGGCATTGCTGGTTTTAATTCTTTGAAATGAAGAATTAAGGTCTTCTCGTTAGGAACATCTGGCATTTCAATTCCAGAAATCTCTTTGACTTTTCCTTGATGATATTCAGCCATATCTTTAATATTTGCTAATGAAGAAGTATATTGAGTAGTTTGAACCTTAGGATTGGCAAGAATTTCATAATAGTACTCTAGATCTTTGGCAACTACCGGTTTACCATCTGACCAGCGAACTTTGTCCTTTACCTTGATTTTAGCTGTATTATCGCGATGATTTAATTTTAACGTGGCAGCTCCTTTATCAGTAATTTGATATTGATCATTGATTGAAAACAGCGACTCATCTCCCGGAGCGGCAGCCTTTACATCGGGACTGGTATCAGCAATTTCTGAGAGAAAAATTCCAGTAAAAGGTGATTCGTTTTCTAGTGCATAGGTAAGAGTGCCAACTTTTTTAATGGCTTTCTTGGGGACATTCTGAGAAAACTTGATTGTCTGATTACTGGAATCAGTTTTCTTAGCACCACAAGCAGTTGCGAATATCGTAAGAGAGCTTGCGAGAGTTACATACAGCAGTTTGGACTTTGACATCTTCATATAGAATCTCCTTTCGTCAAAAATCCACTAACAGCATGATTAAGAAAACAAAAAGACGCCCTATTAGATCGAATTGATCCAATAGGGCGTCTTGTCGCTGTACCACTTATTTTTACTAGAAAACTAGTCTTTAATTAACGTACGGTTCAATACAGGAGAACGATACGCCGTCGCTATAAAGGGCTGTCCCTTAAACCACTCTAAATCGTAGTTTACGCTCAAAGGTGATTTTCATTAAGAATCTATCTATTTCTTCACACCAACCAGCAATTCTCTGAAAGACGATTTCCTAATTACTTTTCCTTATCAAAGCTGTTTGATAATAATGTTTGTGACCATAATATTATGCCGTTTTGAAAATAAGTCAACATCAAATTATATTTTTCTTGTTTTTAATATAATTTTTTATTTATAGTTTCATAAGACTTATCAAGATGTGTAAGGAATAAAAAATTCCTGATGTTAATGAAAAATAAAACAACTTCATATAAGCTAAATGTTATTAATTTTGATTCATTAATAAGACAATAAAAAAGTAAAAAGCTATTTATATAGATTAATATCTGGTATAAACGTTATTTAATTTAATTAAATATTATAAAAATTTGCGCAAAAAAGAAGATTTTTTTATTAAATAGGCCTATACTTATAATTGATTATTAGTAGAAAGGAACTATATATTATGAAGAAATTAAACACAAATAAATTAACTGATAAACAAGCTGACCTTTTTAAGAACAATTTAGTTTACATTGCTACTGTTGATGAAAATGGTAATCCACAAGTTGGTCCTAAAGGCTCAATGACAGTATTAGACCCATCTCATATGCAATATCTTGAAAAAACTAAAGGTGCAGCCTTTGAAAATATTAAAAATGGTTCAAAAGTAGCATTAGTAGCAGCTGATGTACCATCACATACTGCTGTTCAAGTTTTGGCTACGCCACATGTTCATGAAGATGATGAATATGCAAAGAAGATCGTTTCTGGTACCGATACTCCAAATGCATTTGTAGTAGTACTTGATATTGATGAAATTTTTGAATAATTAAAAGTTATTCTGCGTGTAATTTGAATAAATTAAGAAAGACTGAGTATTGATAAAATACTTAGTCTTTTTTTTGCGAGATAACTTGCTTATTTTTTATATTAATGTAAGATTAAAATTAATTGAATTAAATTATATGATTAAAAGGAGAAAATAAAAATGGGTGCTTTATCAGAACAAGAACTAGCAGCTTTCTCTGCAGATTTTAATAAAGACAATAAAAATAAAGTGGCATCTCGCGCTGCTCGTCAAAATGGATTATTTGAAGCTTCATTTAATGATGATGTTTCAAAGCGGTTAAATCATGCATTTTCAACCGAACTTGATATTGGTGGGGTAACTGACCAAAAACATTCTGGTCGCTGCTGGGAATTTGCAACATTAAATGTTTTACGTCATCATTTTGGTAAGAAATATCACGTTAAAGATTTTACTTTCTCACAAGCATATAACTTCTTTTGGGATAAGATTGAGAGAGCAAATGCTTTTTATGATAGCATGATTCGTTTGGCAGATAAGTCAATTGATGATCGTGAAGTAGAAACTTGGCTTAATTTTGCGGGTCAAGACGGTGGTCTATGGCAAATGGCAATTAATTTGGTTAAAAAATATGGAGTGGTTCCTTCATATGCAATGCCAGAGAATGCTACATCAAATAATACCGGTGCATTAATTGATTCTTTGGCTCGTAAAGAAAGAAAAGATGCACTTGTATTACGTAAGTTAGTGCAAGAAGGCAAGCTCGAAGAAGCAGAAAAGGCTAAGAAAGAGTTTTTAAATGAAGTTTACCGAATGGCTGCAGTAGCTTTGGGTGAGCCACCTAAGAAGTTTGATTTAGAGTACCGAGACGACGATAAGAAATATCACTTAGAAAAAGATCTAACTCCACGCCAATTTGCCGAAAAGTATCTGAAAGATTTTAATTGGGATGATTATGTTGTTTTGTTAAACTCACCTAACTATGATTACAACAAACGCTATCACCAAGGCTTATATGATAACGTTGCTGGTGGTCAACCAATTACGGGCTTGAATGTGCCAATTGAAGTTTTAGCAAGAGCAGCTGCAGCACAATTAAAAGATGGCAAAGCAGTTATTTTTGGAAACGATGTTTTAAAGCAAATGGAGCGTAAAACTGGTTTTCTTGATACTGATTTATATAAGACTGACGACTTGTTTAGCGTTGATACGCAAATGAGTAAGGCAGATCGTTTAGCCACTGGCGAAGGCTCTGCAACACATGATATGACTTTGGTCGGAGTTGACGAGGATAATGGCGAAATTCGTAAATGGAAAGTAGAAAATTCTTGGGGCGATAAGTATGGTCATAAAGGATTCTACGAAATGAGCCAAAAGTGGTTTGAAGAATATGTGTATGATGTCGTTGTTGATAAGAAATATTTATCTGAAGATCTAGTTAAACTCTGGGAAGCTCCCGCCATTGACTTAAAACCTTGGGAACATATTGGATTATAATAAATTGAACTTATCTTTGGTTTGATTAGCAAAAGTATATGTTAAATAAAGAAGCTTAAAATATAAAAAACTTTCCTTCTGTCTTATTGAATTACAGAAAGAAAGTCTTTTTACTAAGTAAAAAGTAGGGTAAAAAAGCTGAATGATCATCCTAAGAGTGTACATTTGCTTTTTCCGGCGTCTATTTACTTAATCAAGACGAATTAAATTTAACGATGATTGCTAATCAATGTAATATTTCTAAAGAATACTTAGCACGTTTTTTTAAGAAAGAAATGGAACTAACAATAGAAAACTATATTAATAATGTCAGGGCTGAGCACGCTTATCATGAGTTAAAACATTCAAAGAATAATCTGACCCAAATTGCAATTAATAATGGATTTTCGAATATTAGAACGATGAATCGAGCCTTTGATAAATTGTATGATGAAAGTGCATCTAAAATAAAAAAGAAACGATCAAAGTATGGTAATTTACGCCAATTAATGATTAAGATTGATATATTTATTATTATTATGAAAACGGAATCATTAAGAGGGATAGATTATGAAAGAACAAGATATTTTAGAAGCTGTTGAAAAAATGCGTATTGACTGGAAGAAGAACGATGATAAAAGAGATAGTGGGTTACCTCATGATCTTTCAGAGATAAAGCGTGTAGATGATATTCAATATGGTAACGATCCTAAATGGAATTTATTAGATATATATTTACCGAAAAATATTGAAGGCAAAATTCCTGTTATCATTAATATTCATGGAGGTGGTTGGGTTTACGGTACTAAAGAAACCTATCAATTTTATGGACTAGGAATGGCTAAACGAGGCTTTGCTTTTATAAATCCTAACTATAAGTTGGGACCAGAAGGCAAATTTCCAGAAGAACTAAATCAAGTTAATGAATATATTCACTGGGTAGCAAAACATGCAGATGAATATAATCTTGATAAAAACAATGTTTTCTTAGTTGGGGATTCTGCTGGTGGTCAAATGGCTGAACAATACACGGCGATTTTGACCAATTCGGTATATCGAGAAAAATTTGGCTATACCCTCCCTAATTTGAAGTTCAGAGCAGTTGCCTTAAACTCACCAGCTACTTTTATGAAAGATCCAGGTATGATGATGGGAGCTACCTTGGCTTACTTTGATCCAGAAGTAATGAAGAGTGCTAAGAATCAGGACTTAATTGATGTTGAAAAATATGTTACTGGAGACTTTTTGCCTACCTTCATTTCAACAGCTAATGAAGACTTTATTCATGATTGTGCAGTACGATTAGATGGATTTTTAAGGGCTAAAGGCGTAGAAGTTATTCAAAAATCTTGGGGTGATGAAAAGCATCCCGAACCACATGTTTTTCTAATTAATCAAAAGGATGAGTTAGCGAGAGAAGCTAATGACGAAGAAGCAGCATTCTTTAGAAGACATATTGTAAAAGAGTAGTAGAAAAGGCTATAATTGAGATGCTATCGATAATTTCAAATATTGGGATCGTTGTTGCCTTATTAATACATTCATAAACAACAAAGAGTTACTGCTTAAATTAAATTGCTATTAAAGTGCTAGAATAAAATCTAGCGCTTTTTTAGTGTATTAAGTTATAATTAAGCAAAAACTCACTTTTTTTGTTAGAGGATTTTATGAAGAAATTTTTTTATGTAATGACTGAAATAATTCTTTTTTTAATTTCAGTCATTGTATTTACTAAACCAGCCTTGGCTGATGTGAATTATGATATTACAAATGTTGATGTGACAGCCCGAGTTAATCCAAATGGTTCATTATCTATGGAGAGAAGGATAACCTATAAATTTGATGATGACGCTCATGGTATTTTCTATCAGCAAAATTTAGCCAATAATCAAGAATTAAAAAATCCGCAGGTTAGAATTTTGGCTGACAAAAATTCACAAATGGTAGTACCAAGTACGACTCATGAAAATAATACTTATGAATTAAGTCATAGTGATCATGGCTATCGTTTTAAAGTTTGGCATAGCGTAAGGGATGGAGATAAATTTACAGTAATTTATACTTATGAAATTACAAATGCAATCACGAACTGGAAAGATACAGCTGAACTTAATTTTAAAATTATCGGAGATGGATGGGATACAGACCTAGATAATGTACGAGTAGGTATTTTCTTCCCGGGCCCAGTTAAAGACTTAAAAGCTTGGGCACATGGAGACTTGTCTGGCCAAATTACAGTTAATCCACAAAAAGGCAATATTATCATGACAGCTTCTAATGTAGCTGGAGATGAAGGAATTGAGGTCCATAGTCTGTTTCCTGTTGAGTTAACTAATCAAAATAAGAATATTAAAGATCAAAATCATAAAGAATATGTTTTAGATCAAGAAGCAAGATTTGCACGGCAAGCTAATGAACGGCGCCAAAGAAACAGAATCCTAGGCTTAGGTGCTTTGGTAATATCTGGATTACTTTCTTTATTAGCAATTATTAGAAGTTTTACTTTAAAAAAGTCCGGAGTTAAGCCGGAAAAAGAAAAGCAACTGGCTAGGAATTATGAGATTCCATCAGTTTCACCGGTAATGGCTGAAATTTTAGATACAGGAGATGAGCCAAGTTCTAGGTCTTTAACTGCATCTCTAATGGAATTGGCTGTCCAAAAAAAGATTAAAATTGATCCTATCAAGATAAGAAAAAGAACGTACTACAAAATTTCTTTAATTGATAAAAATATAATAAAAAATAAACCTTTGTTAAATTACTTATTTGATAAAGTAGGCGATAGCAAGAGTTTTACAACATACGAACTTAAAAAACACCACTCCTCTAAGTTGGGAAAGAAGTTCAATAAGTGGCAAGAACAAGAAATGCAGAAAGCAACTAGAGCAGGATTTTTTGATGAAAAGCTTGAACATAAACAGCACGCTAATTCGATTTTGATGGTAACTTTACTAATCTTGAGTGGTATTGCAATGTTCAGCGCCTTCTTTTCGAATGAGGAAAATATTGCTTTATTTATATGTGCTGCAATTTTATTAGTACTGGCAATTTTTGCAGTTGTTTATAATAAGAAGAAATTATCAGCTTATACAGCAAGAGGAGCAGAAGTAACTAATCAAGTTCGCGGATTTAAGAAAATGCTAGATGAAATTGGTAATTTCAAGATGCGTGATATTGGAGAACTGATCTTGTGGGAAGAAATAATGCCATATGCCGTTGCTCTTGGTGTATCTAAAAAAGTATTAAAGCAATTGAAACTAGAATTTGCAGATGAAATTGATGATACAAATCTATTATTCTGGGGTACTTTTTACAGTGATGGGAAAGATGGTTTTGCAAGTAACTTTAGTTCTAGCTTTGACTCAGGTGCTAACTTAAATTCTTCTGCTTCTGGTGGATCTGGCGGATTTTCAGGCGGTTCATCAGGTGGCTTTGGTGGTGGCAGCGGAGGAGGTGCCTTTTAAAGATTGATTATAGGAGAAAAGAATGACAGTTTTAACTAATAAAATGTATGAGATATTTGACCAAGAAGAATTTTCTTTTAAAAAATTAAAAGTTAATAAAACACCAGAAGAAATAGATACAATTAAACAAGAATTTAAAGGTGTCTGGCAAATTTGGAAAACAGTTCAATTAAATGTGGCAGAACAACTACCGACAGGGAAATTTGCAAAAGTTCATGTTGAAAGCTGGACTAATGGATGGAATTTAAGAGATCATTTTTGGGCCAGTTATCGCTTAGCTTCCTTAGCAGACTATAATCCTTGTATTGGCGTCATGCTTGATAAGAAGCAATTACAAGTTTATTTGATGTTTCAATATTATAAGAGTGACAAGCGTCAAGGAGCTGTGAGTGAATACAATACGCTTTTAACTGATATTTCAAAGTGGGGTTCTAGTTTAGATATTTCAAACTGGTATTTGTGGGATAAAAATGAAATGGAATTCAGCAATCATTTAGCTTTAGCAGAATATCTGAGCAATTATGAAAAGAAAACTCAATTTGATCAGGAGGCTATCAAAAGTAGCTTTTTACTAGGAAAGTTTGCCTTTCGTGATCATGATAATGTTGATAATATGGAAAAATTTATTATAGAAGGAATCAATGATTTAATTCCTTTATATGAAAAATTAAGTTAAGTAAAAAAATTGGGGAAAATTTGCAAAAAAGACAGGAATATATTTGGTGTTTAATTGAGATCTCAAATGGTAATAAAGAATGGTATTGTCTAAGTAAAGTATTAAGACGAGCTCTTTTTATCGAAAAGAAACATAATCAATTCTGGAAAAAAACGATGATTGGTAATTATATTACTGTAGCTCGGAGTAAGTATATTAGGGGACGAGCAAGATTAACGGTTGGCCGGATCGAAAAAATTAGAATTCGAAAAAATGGTGCAGCGGACTGGCATTGGAGCCGAAATCAATTTGTTACAGCAGAGCACTTACTGGATCTTAAAGATTCATTTAATTATTTAAAACATGATTATTGTTGGTATAATCGTTTAGCAATTAAATTAGCCTTAATATATTGGCATAATCGGTTACTACAAGTTAAGTTAAATTCGAACCGATATGCTATTAAGAAAAAACGACTTAAGTTAGAAAGAAAAATAAAATGAAGGAAAAATTTTTAATTAGTCAAGATTTGTCTTGCTTGGGTCAGGTTTCTCTAAGTGTTGCCTTACCAATTTTAGGAGCATGTGGATATCAGCCAGATATTTTACCAACAGCAATTTTATCTACTCATACTGGTGGCTTTGGTAATAATACTTTTTTTGCGCTAAATAATGAAATGAGTAAAATTATTGCTCACTGGCAAGATGAAAAAATTACTTTTAAAAATTTATACTTAGGCTATTTGGGAAGAAATGCCATTGATTTTTGGATTGAGCATATTTCTAATTTTAGAAATACTGACTTAATACTGCTTGATCCAGCAATGGCAGATTCAGGAAAGTTATATAGCGGGTTAGATATAGAATATGTAGTAAAAATGCGCGAACTTGCAAGGCAAGCAACTATTTTAACTCCTAATTTAACTGAAGCATGTCTGTTACTGAATAAGGAATATAGAAATTTTTCAATAAATGAAATTAAAGAAATTGCTGTCGAGTTAAAAGAAAAGTTTAAGTTAGATGGTCTGGTAATTACTGGCATTTTCTTAGAAAATAAAGTGAAGATGGTTGGATTAGCAAATGATAGTAAAATTTTCGTAATCGAAAATGAAAAAATTACTCGCTCATTTTTTGGCACTGGAGATATGTTTGCAAGTAGCTTATTAGCAATTTTTTTAGCTGGGTATTCATTAAAAGAAAGTGCACAAATAGCAGGTAATTTTGTTAAATTGGCGATTGAAAAGACTGATCTAGGTCAAGATAAACGCTTGGGACCTAACTACGCAAGTGCCCTATCTTGGTTAATGAACAAAGTGGAAGGAAAGAAATAATAAATGCGCACAAGAGAAAATTCATTAGTTTCAATAATTATAACTGGATTATTTGCGGCAATAATTTATTTGGGTGTTTGGGTTTTAAGAATCCCAGTTCCTGCTTTAGTAGGGCGTCCATTTATTCATTTTGGTAATACGTTAACGGCTGTTGCAATTTTATATTTAGGTTATCGTAATGGAATGCTAGCTGGAATTATTGGATTGGGCGGCTTTGATTTGCTTAATGGTTACGCTGCAACATCGTGGTTAACAATGCTCGAAGTTGTAGTAGTTGCAAGTGTTTTAACGGCAGTATATAAGGGGATGCACTATCAAGATAGTAAGAAAAATATTATTATTTTAGGAATTATTGCTGGAATTACGAAAATTTTTACTACTTACTGTGTCTCAATTGTAGAAGCTTTAATGGTAGGAACTAGTTTAAATGTGGCTTTAGTTAGCTCTTTTGTTAGTTTGCCGGCAACGATCATCAATTCGATTTCGACAGCAATTTGTACCCCAATCTTATACTTTGCAGTCCGTGATGGTGCAAGAAGAATTTTAAGAAGAACTGCTTAATTAAAATAGATTTGTTATAATTTTGATTAAAGATAAAAAGGAGGAATTTTAAATGCCATTTGTACATGTAGAACTAATTAAGGGTAGAAGCGATGAACAACTTACTCAAATGATGAAAGATATCACTGAAGCTGTTCATAAGAATACTGGTGCTCCAAAAGAACATATTCATGTAATTATTAATGAACTTGACAAGCATACTTATGGTCAAGGCGGCGAATGGAGGGCTTAAAGATTGAAAAATTTTTCTATTAGTCACCTAATACAGCTAGGCCTAAGTTTTAGTACAGTATGGTTTGTTTATTTATTATTTTTTAGCTTTAAAAGTCCAGCTGATTTTTCAAACCTACGCACCTTACCGATTGCTAGAGTAATTAGTCTGTTTGTAATTCTTATCGTTATAAGCTTATTTTTAGGTTTTATTTTAGCTGGTGTTTGGCTGAGTATAGATCAACCCAAATTTAAGTTTAAGTGGGAGTATCTGTATAAAGGAATCCTGGTTGGAATAATTTGGGCAACTCTTGATATGTTTCTGGTTAATTCAGGAAAGTTTATGATTATTCCAGTAATTATTGACTTAATTATAGGTACTTTAATTGGAATGTTGCTTTTTAGTCGAAGAGCGTCCAAAAACAAATAAAAAAATCGTGATTAGCAATTTAACTAATCACGATTTTTTTGTTTAGTCTAATCTTCTTTTTTTGCTTCTTCTAAAGCCTTCATAATTGAAGGATTCTTTGAATGACAATCTTTTAACATTTGGTAATCTTCTTCAGATAATGTAACAGTGTACTTAGTCATAATTTTTCCTCACCTTTTTATTTTTTACCTTTAATATATCACTTTATTGGTAGAATTGATAAAGAAATTTTGAATTGAATATTATTAAATAGCTATAATGGATAAAAAGTAAGTAAGAAAGTGGTTAAAATGTTTGACTATCGAAATAATTTAAAAAGAATATTAAATAGTACAGAAGGCGACGAAAAGAGCCTGAGAAATAGCTTGAATGCAATTAAGTTAGTCCTAGGAATGACAGGAGAAAGTAGTGAAATCGCAGCTGCCAGCGAACTTGATCCTAAAGTTATTGCACAAATAAATACTTTTTTGCAAGGAATAACTAAATTAATTGAGCGTCCTGGTAATAAAGATGCTAAAAAGACAGCTTTAGGAGCACTACATAAATTAACTTTTGATCAAAATATTATTGCTAATTTTGGAAAACAACTAGGACAGCTCGATCAAGCAATTCAATCATCTGAAGAAACAAGTAGTGCAGTAAATAGAAAAATTTTTGAAGAGGCATTAAAGCCTAAAAAAGAAAAATCACGTGACTATCGCAAGGGAAGGCGTTATACAGTTATTCGTGCATTGAAGGGTGCAGATCTAATCAATGATAATGGAGAAGTAGTTTTTGAGGTTAATGAAGGTCAAATACACGATTTAAACCTAAAGAGTGGTGATATTGTTGAAGCTATCCCGGTATCAGATGGTTTAAATGAAGCTGAAGTTTTACGAGTTGTCGGCTATAGAAAATTGCGCAGCCGTGATTATGACAAAATAGAAGATTTTAAGTACGGTGTAGTACAA
>ERZ1643249.2294-NODE-2294-length-18061-cov-4.235755_pt1 | contig 18061 bp, 19 predicted proteins | sample MGYA00579263_ERZ1643249 | MGnify/ENA primary metagenome ERZ1643249 (study PRJEB29033, sample SAMEA4952264) | chicken gut metagenome | biome: Broiler Chicken; feature: Gastrointestinal Tract; material: Caecum | place: Ireland | collected 2018 | study: Broiler... | reverse complement strand
TTGCTCTTTATTCTTCCGCTAATAAAGCGGGAGATGCTTTTCCAATTCTTCCCGCTGCCAAATAGGCGAATAGAAAGAACAGAACTATCACCACAATCCCCGGCCGCAATATGGTAAAGATACCCGGCTGGGAGGAAAAATTGCTGATGCCTTCCATCACAGCTTTCCAATGTAATAAGCGATTGCCGCCCAAAGCGCCATCATTTCCAGATATTCCAGGAAGAACAGAACGAGGGGCTGTTCCATATCGAAGAAAACAAAGTGCGTGCGCAGCAGCATATAGGAAGCAATGTCATTTTTGATAAAAGCGTAGACTCCGAAGACAGCCAGCAGGATTACCAGAACGCGCAGCAGCCAGGTACGAATAGCTGCCGGCTTTTTGATACCGGCAGCCTTGCGCATCATTCCCATCATCATGCTCCAGTGAAGCCCCAAATGCAGGCTCATGAACAGAAAGCCCCAATAGGACGCCAGCATATGCAAGGTGCGGGCAAACCCCATCCCTCCCGAAATCGGAAGAAAATCAAACACCTCCCGGGACATGATGATTCCGCTTACCATCAAGCCGATCATAGACAGCAAAATCAGCACATTGATTCCGGTCTGCAAAATACGCAGCGGCGTATAACGCCCTTTTATCAAATTTTTGTGCCAATTCCAGTTCAGCGCATGATGGAGGATGAAAAGACAGAACATCGCCACGCCCAGCCATTCGTGCGCAGCTTCTCCCACCAGCAAATACGCCATTAAACAAAACAGCAAAACCGTCATCGCCAAATCCACAATCATTTTTAAGATAGCCTTTGGTTTCAATCGGATCTCCTCCTTATACAGGTTTACAAATTTAGTATATCGCCCTTTTTCTTTTATGTCTAATACTTATGTTGAATCTCGAAAAATACATTGTGAGCATTTTAAAAATTCTCTTCAGTCTCAAAACGGAACAGTGAAGCTGTATTTCCCTTTTTCATTTAATACCTAATAAGCATATTAAAACTTTATCTATGTTGATTTTAGAATCAACATGTGCTATTCTAAGAAGGAAAGAGATGCTGCATGGTGGAAATCCGTGTTTTAAATACTTTTTAATGGTGGCTCGGGAGGAAAACATCACAAAGGCAGCCAATTTGCTGCATCTGACCCAGCCCACACTATCAAGGCAGCTAATGCAGTTGGAAGAGGAACTGGGGGTTTCCCTTTTTCGCCGGAGCAAACGCCGCATCATCCTTACAGAGGATGGGATGCTCCGGTATCACATTCGCAACCAGCAGGAAGCGAAGCAAAAGGCAACATGAATCTGGGCAACGACAAAGCCTTTCTCATCCGGGTGGTATCCCAGTGCCTGCCCTACACCGGCTACCCCCGCAGCCTGAACGCCATCGCCTGTGTCAACAAAGCAGCGGAGGGATAAGCTGATTTTTTAACGCAATATAAGAATTCCTTCAAACGCCAAACGCCGCTGAAAAATCAGCGGCGTTTTCGTCATAAATTTCGTTTTCCCATCCTTGCCTAATGTTGGAAATAAGTGGATAATCATCATGTCAATGTAATCAAGCCCCATGGTCCGGAGGGAGGTGTCAATGGCCTTCACCGCTTCCTCGAAGGATTTGATTTCCGCCGCCAGCTTGGTGGTGACAAACAGCTCCTCACGGGCAATGCCGCAGGTGCGGACGCCTTCGCATACGCCGCGCTCATTGGCATAAGCCTGGGCGGTATCCATATGGCGGTAGCCCATTGCAACAGCATCCCGTACAGCCTGGGCGGCCTTGTCATCGTCGATAAACCAGGTGCCCAGCCCCAGCTTGGGAATCTGCACGCCGTTGGATAATGCATAAGTTTCGTTGAGTACCATAAAAATTCTCCTTTCCGTTCCTAAAAGCCAAGGCCCTCGACCCAGCTTTGAATTCCTTCCTGGGAGGAAGGGGCGTCTTCCTCGTAGCAGTCAAAAATATCGTCGGAAATCACCGCGTCCGGGATGGCTTCTGTGATGATTTCCACACTGTTGGCGAGTCCGCCGGTGCCGTGGGAGCAGAAAAGGTAGACCTGCTTGCCGGAAAAGTCGTTGCTCTCCAGGAAAGTGAGCAGCGCCATGGGTACGCCGTACCACCAGTTGGGGTAGCCCAGGAAGATGGTATCGTATTGGGAAATGTCCTCCAGGTTTTCCACAAGCTCCGGCCGGGCGTTGTCGCCCCGCTCCTGGTTGGCCCGGTCCAGGCAGTCGTCCCAGTCGCTGGGGTAAGGCTCTGTCACACGGATAGAGAACAGATCCGCTCCCGTTTCCTCCTGTACCCAGCCTGCCAACTGCTGCACATTCCCCGGGGCGATGACGCTGGGGGACGCCACGGCGTCCACATCTTCCGCCAGGATGGCGTTATCCGCCCAGGAAAAGTAGGCCACAAGGATATTGCTTTCCTCTGCCTGGCTTGTCCCCAGTTCTTCTGACGCTTCAGAAGACGGCGCGCCGCTTTCTTCCAGTTCGGAGGACGGCGTTTCACTCTCCTCCGGCAGCTGAGAAGAAACCGCTTCATCCGCCTGGGATGAGGGATCGCTGGGCGTGTCTTGGCCGGAACCTCCGCAGGACGAAAGGGAAAGGGTCAAAGCACATGCCAGGAGAAACGCAGTTAATCTTTTCATGCAAATTCCTTCTTTCCTTATGATCTTTTCTGACAATCAAATTTCGCTGTTCTTTGATTCTATTATAAGCACAATTTAATTCAATGTCTATTACCTATTCCAAATATTGAAAAATGCATTTTTGTCATGATGTGTAACATAGAAAAACGCCCGAACAGCGAAGGGTAGTTCGGGCGAGAAAGTACAGTATTCCGTTACTTTTTTGAAAAGACGCGGTTTTTATGCTTTCGAAAAACAGGCCTTTTCCATATTTTGGGGAGCACTGTTTCCGCTTTAGGCTCCTGATTATTCGCCGAAATAAGTGCGGATTTCCTGCATCCGTTCCACCTGTCCCACATGGAACGGGCAGCGGGAATCACAGTGCCCGCAGCGGATACAATCCCCCGCTTTTTTCTCCAGGCTGGCATAATGGCTTTTGGCCAGCTCATCCCCGGCCAGCGCCAGGTCGTAATACTTGTTGATCAACCCCACGTCCAACCCGGCGGGACAGGGCTGGCAGTGATTGCAGTACACGCAGACGCCCTCCGCTGCCTGGGGCGCGAGGGTTCCGAGGACAGAGTAGTCCTTTTCTTCCGGCGATGCGGCGAGGAAGCCCAGGATGCGTTTTAAATCCCCGCAGTCCCGCACGCCGGGGAGCACGGTCAGCACCCCCGGCTTATCCAGCGCATATTGGATGCACTGGTATTCCGTCAGCGCCTTGCTGAAGGGGGAAGTCTTGGCGTTGAGCAGCTGGCCCCCGGAGAAGGCTTTCATCACTGAGATCCCCACGCCTTCCGCCTCGCACCGGCGGTAAAGGCTTTGACGCTCGCCCACGCTGCCGATGGCATATTCGGCTTCCTGCTCATAATCATAGGCCGGATTGATGCTGAACATCAGCATATCCAGAATCCCGGCATCCAGCGCCATATGCACGACGCTGGGGGTATGGGAGGAAAGGCCGATATGCCGGACAATCCCCTCTTTTTTTAACTGTAAAATGTAATCCAGGGTCCCGCCCTTCAGCGCATGCTGCAAATCCCTTTCCTCGTCAATGCAATGAAGGAAACCAAAATCAATATAATCGGTTTTCAACGCATTCAGTTGCCAATCGACGGAACGCTTGATAGTGTCCAGGTTGGTTGTCCAGCCATATTTCCCGCCCTGATAATTGGCGCCGAAATGGATTTGAAAATAGACGTTTTTCCGCTGTCCGGCCAATGCCCGGCCGAAAGCAGGAAACGGCGCGGCGTCGGCAGAGGCCATATCAAAATAATTGATGCCGTTTTCCAACGCCATTGTCATGGCCGCTTCGATTTCCTTTTCACCGGCCGCGCCAATCGAACTGGCGCCAAAGCCGAGTATGCTGATCTGTTCCTCTCCGTGCGGCAGTTTGCGATATTCCATTGTGAATTTCCTCCTATTAAAACTGTGTCTGCGTTCCATCCCACCGCCTGCGGCGGGAAATTTTTATATCATATCCTTCAGCTTGAAAATGTCTTCATCTGTGCGGTTGCCGTGAATTTCAATTTTTGCAAGCTCTGCTTCCAGCTGCTGAAATTCTGCGTCGGTAAGCGTCACATCCACAGCGTCTTTTTCATTTTCGCCTGCGGCATAGCCTTCCGCGGTGTCAAAGAAGGCGCAGCCAAGCTCATAGGCCGTGCGAATCAGCCGGATGGCTTCCTCACGGTCAGGGCCGGGGCCATAGCCATGGCTGAAGCCCATGCAGCCCAAGCCGACTGCGGATACGGTTAAAGAATTTTCTTTTCCAAGAACACGTTTTTCCAAGGTAATTCCCTCCAGTTGTTTCTTTGATTATTCAGCCAGAGCGAAGGGAACGTCCACATTGCGGGGCAGCTCTTCAAAAACTGCCAAATCAGAAGTCACCTTGCCGATGGGGATTACCTCCTGCCTTCGGAACTTCTCCGAAAAGCAAAAAATGCAAGCGAAGCATCAGAAAAAAATTTTTTCTGACTACACTTACATTATAGGTCAACAAAGGTTTGCTGTGGCAACCGCAGGTTCTGGACGGCAGCAATTGCATCTCAAGATGCTCCAGAATCCCTTCATTGGCCCATTGTCAATGCACTTGCCCACACGGGACATACTCTGGGTCATACCTGCTTGTCTCAGCCTTGTATGGAACGCCCGGTTTGTATATTGAGAGGGTGAGCAGCCGGATTGGCAGCCACAGCCTTGTCGAAGGTGTCAAAAACCAGGGCGCTGTCGTTGGCAAAACGCTTTTTTAACAGACTGAACCGCCCTGCCATTTCTGACAGGGCGGTTTCATTTTACTCTAAAACGTAAATGTCCATGGTTTTTGCGCCGAAGAGGCAGCTTTCCAGGTAGGTGTCAAAGAACAGGTCCACGGTGACCCGGCCGTCCATCAGGGCGATGCCGGTATCCGCAGCTACGGCGTAGCCATAGACGAAGCTGCCGTCAGAGGACTTGATATACAGCTTGCTGCCGTAAGGGATGACGTTGGGGTTCACCGCCACATGGCCGGGAATGGCGTACCGTCCGCTGGCGGTTTTGGCTCCGTCCCGGGCGCTGTAAGCCGTGCCCTTGCCGGTAATCTTCTTCACATAATTCACCGGGTTGCCGTTGGCGTCTAGCTGCAAATCAGCGGGGGTTTCCAGGGTAGTCACGGTGGCGGAGCTGTCGCCGTACAGCACTACCTCGCTGACCGGCTCTTTGGTCACTGTAACCTCTTGGGAAACAGTCTCCTGATACACGCCGTCAACGTATTTTTTCACGGTAGTGGTGGTCTTTGCACCGTCGCTGCCCGCAGACATCTGGCGGGTCCGGCCGTTTTTCAGAAGAGGAGTATGCTGTTCAATGGTTTCATAAGGGATAACCTCCGAAACCGTCTGGGTTTCATAGGTCACCTTCTGAAGCTGAACCTTGGTTTCCGGGGTGACGACAGTTTCCGGGGCCGGAGTCAGGACATCTTCCTCCCCCACGACTGCGCCGGCTTTTTCCAAAAGCTGGGCCACAGTCTGGCCTTCCAGCATAGCCACAGTCTGCTGGACGCCGCCGTTCATAAAGGATACGTCAAATGCGCGCTCAATTTCCAGTTTGTAGGTCCTGTCACTGGTCTGCGTAAACTCAAAAATGTCGGATTCCCCCAGGGCGATCCCAGCTTCTTCCAAAATTTCCTGCGGGTCGTCAAGCTGCGTCAGGACCATTTCGTAATCCTCGCTGTTGTCGTAGATCCGCACAATGTTGTGGAATGTCACCGCGCCCATTAAGACGGGGGCTGCTAAAATGGCGGTCAAAGTGACAGTTACCAGTTTGATCCATTTGGATTTCATAAACTGCTCCTTCACAATTTTATTTCCCGCGGAGATCCCCGGGAGAAACCGGAGTGCGGCGGACGCTTGCCATCCGCGCCGGCCGTTTTCCCAATGATAACGATTGCTGTAATCATTGTTACCGATTTGTTTCCATTGTATTCATCAAGGTGGAGTTTGTCAAGGATAAAATTTGCGGGTATTTTGTGCAAATTGCGGATAATGCTGTCAAATATTTTGCAAAATCCCCCTTCTTCCCCATATTAGGAATGTTATATTTCCTTTGCGCCTGGAGTTTTTGGGTTATCTTTTGGAAGATTCGCCAAATCGTCGCTTTTAGAAAAAAAGGATTTTGCGGCATGCATCATAGACATATTATAAAAAGAATACTCTATGATACTGTCGAATTACCCTAAAATTCATTGACTTGCTGTTTTCAATTTTTACTGTCATGAAAGAGCCGGAAAGGCGCGCGCGTTCATATTTTTTCTATGCAGCGAAAAACTGTACATTTGCCTCCATTTTCCCGGCTTTTCCAAACAAAAGCCGGGATTTGGAGGAATTTTCCATCAAACCGACACCATTTTGTAACCATTTGACTTCTATTCGACGCTCTCCAGCCCTGTGCGGTCGATGCGGACGTCCACCCGGCAGTCAAGCCCCGAGTTCAAAAGCCCCTGGGGCCAGTCCTCCCGCAGCTTCTCCCACAATTCCGGCTGTTCCCGCCAGACTAAGTCCCCCAGATAAAATGCATCGCTGACGTACCCTTTCACCGTGGTTTCAAAAGCTCCCAGGCACTCTTTGGCGATCTGTTCCTCCAGCTGCGTTTCCAGCCGCCGCAGGGACTCCTCCGTGAAATCCGCGCCAGGACGCATATTTTTTTCCATCAGGGTCCAGCGGGTGTAGATGGTGGCAGTAAAACGCACCTGGTCCCCGGTGATTTCCGGCGTAATGATGGTTTTTCTCTGATAAAGCTGGACAGCCGCCCGCTGGTATTCCTGGTTGTCTAGGGTGTACACCGTATTCTTGATGGTATCCCGGAGAAAAAGCAGCCCCTTTAAGTCCTTCTCTTCAACCTTCCCCAAAAATCCGCTGCTGGAAAAGACGCCCATCCCCTTCATCTGAACAGAACGGAGGGATTCCTCCTCCCCTCCTTCCTCCACTAACTCGATATACGGGATCAGGATGGAACGGTGGGGCTGGGCCAGCCCCTCCATTGCGTCAATCAAGTACACTTCCTCAGAAAGGCCGCTTTCCTGGGCGTTTCGGACGGTGTTCTCAATGCTCATGGCCGGCAGGATAGACTGCTTGATCCCGACATTCAGGATATCGGCAGCTTTGCCGTCGGTAACCAAAAGACTTACGTCCGGCCGGGAATCCAAACTGTTGACAAAATAGGAAAACAGCCCCCACAGCGGCTGTTTCGCCGCCTCTTCTCCCAGGACTAAAATGCGGTTGTGGCCCAGGTAGAAATCCTTCCCCTGGGTTAAAGCGGAGTTCTCCACTGCCTCGGCAATGGATGCTCCTTTACAGGTAATAATCTGGGCATTTTCCTTGGAAGGGTCTACAATCGTCTGCCCGCCGCTGCCCTCAGGGCTGAAGATCTGCATGGTGACCACATACTGGCCGCCATCCCAATCCACCCCCACCCCCTGGACGATGGCGCGGTTTTGCAGGTTGACAGTGCGGATCATCTCGCAGCCGGCCAGCAAAAAGGGAAGCAATACTGCAAACAGGATAGATGCCGCCCACTTTCTCATGATTCTCCCCCTTCCTGATTTTTGGGAATCAGCCGTTTCCGGATCCCGCCGGCAATGAGGCAAACAAGGGGGAAAACTGCCCCCAGCAAAAGAATGGGTACGCCGGTTGTGAATACGGCCAATGTTTGGGAGGACAAATCCCGGTTTTCATTCATAGCTGCCGCCAGCAGCAGGGCGATAGCCGCCAGAACAGGCAGAAGCCATTTATTTTTAGCCGCCTGCTGCTTTAAGGGCAGGCAGAGGAGCAGCTGCTGCCGCACCAGCCATAGGCAGAGGGTAATCCGCAAAAAGCTCACCATGACCCACACCGCCACATGGAGAGCGTCCATCCGCTGCAAAATGGATACCTCCGCCACAGTGGTCAGCATAAAGAAGGGATACGCCTCTGTCCGGCCCAAATCCCCCAGCACCGAGGAAACCAAAAAGGTAACGGCCTCCATCAGCGCCGCAATGCTGGCCAGAGTAATCCAGAACCCCCGCTTTTTGTAGGGGCCGACATAGGGCAGAAGCAGCAGGTAAATGACGATTCCGGAGGAACGGGACATAATTTTCCAGGCGCCTTCCATTACCAGCTGGAAACTATTGTCCGGGAAGGGGTGGATATTGATAAGATGCGCCCGGTCCATTACCCCGCCGAAAGTCAAAAGCAGAGAGAGGAGGAACAGGGCAAAAATAATAAAGGCCGCCCGGGCAATCCCCTCCAGCCCCAGATAGGCGGCGTACAGCGCGCCTAAAATCATGGTGACAATGAAAAACATCCGGGCGGAACCGGGATAAATGGCGTTGACCATAAAATCCGACATGCTGTACACCGTAAAGGCCATGACCCACAGCAGGTAAAGGCTGCTGGCCAGAGGGTAAATCACCCCGGCCTTGCCCATGGTCCAAAGGGCCGCTTCGGCAGGGCCGCGGCGGCATTTCCACGCCAAAATCCAGGCGGGCAGCACCACCAAAGCCTGCAAAAGGACTGCCGCCGGTATGGCCAGCAGATGGGGCAGGCCGTAATTTCCCGTGACATTGTGGGTCTCGGCGGTAAACATATTGAAGGAATGGTACAAAAACAGCAGGAAAACCAGCTGGGCGGATGAAATCTGGGTACTTTTCAAAACAAAAACCCCCTCCCTTACAGGTCGCCGCCGCGCATATCCTGGATGTGCATAACCCGCCGTCCCAGCTGTTTCCAGCCGGCCCGGATAAACACGTCCCGCATAGCGGAGGGGGTAAAGGGGCTTACCGGCGCCGTATACGGGACGCCCAGGCTGTTGGTGCGGCAGATGTTGACCAGCAGCGCCGCTAAAGCTAAGGCAATGCCGTAAAGCCCTGTGGTCCCGCCCAGGAGGATAAAGGCGAAGCGCAGCACCGCCACCGGCTCGTAAAGGGAAGGCACCACAAAGGAGCTGATGGCGGTCAGGGCCACCACCATGACCATAGGGGAGCCGATAATCCCCGCCGTCACCGCCGCGTCCCCAATGACCAAGGCTCCCACAATGCTGACGGCATGGCCAACGGGGCGCGGCAGCCGCAGCCCCGCCTCCCGCATGATCTCATAAATAAAGTGGATAATCAGGGCCTCCAGCATCAGGGGAAAAGGCGTGGCCTCCACCGCCGAGGCGATATTAAAGAGCAGGGCGTGGGGCAGCACCGCCGGATGGAAGGTGGCGACGGCCACATAAAGCCCCGGCAGCAGCATACTGATAAAGAAGGAGGCGTATTTTAAAAAGCGGATTAAGGCGGCAAAATACGGCCGGCGGGAATAATCGTCAAAGCTCTGGAAATTCTCCACAAACAAAAAGGGGACGATCAGGGCGTAAGGGGTGCCGTCCATCAAAATGGCAATCCGCCCCTCCTGGACCTTGGCGCAGACAGTGTCCGGCCGTTCCGTGGTCCCCACCTCGCTGAACAGGGAAAGGGGCTTGCCTTCCAGGTAAGGCTGGAGGTAGCCCACGTCCAGCACCGTTTTCATCTGGATCCGGTTTAAGCGTTTCCGCACCTCCTGGAGCAGTTTGTGGCTGACGGCCCGGGGGTCGTACACCAGGCACAAGAGGGTGTGGCTGTCCGAGCCTGTTTCCATCATCTCAAACTTGACGGCCCCGGATCGCATCCGGCGGCGGATCATGGTCAGGTTCAGCTTTATCGGCTCCGTAAAGCTCTCCCGGGAGCCTTTTTCGTTGACCTCGGCGTTGGGTTCGGAAATAGAGCGGTAGGGATACCCCTGCACCCCCATGACAATACTTTTGGCCACCCCGTCCACCAGGACGGCCAGAAACCCCGTCATGACCAAGGAGAGAATCTGGTCGTACTCATAAACATCCTTCACGTCCCCTACGACGGCGGTCTGTTCAATCCAGTCAAACACCGCCGGACCGTCCGGGAACTGGCGGCTTAAAAGCGGGCGGATCATGGCCTCATCCAGCTTGTTTAAGTCCACCATCCCCTCCATCATCACCAGGTTTATCCGGACGCCGCAGACGGTAATGGGCCGGGTAATCAGGTCGGAAGTATTGTAGGCCCGTTCCCGCAGGGCTGTTAAGTCCTTTTCCAGCTCCCCGGTCAGGCGCCCGTCCCCTTTTGCCGGCTCCGGCGGCGGCGATTGGGACGGCAGCGGCGTTTTCGGCGCGTTTTTTTTCATATAGGCCCATCCTTTCCAGCAAAATCAGAATAAATCCCGGCAAGCCATGCGATACTAATAAACAATGCCGCCGGGCGTCTGTTTCCAGTATGGGCGGCTGTGGGAAAAATATGCAATTCGGAAAGGAGCAGCGTCATGATCGTCTTAATCCGGGCAGTTTTACTCTACCTGCTGATTATTTTCTGCATGCGGCTCATGGGCAAGCGTCAGTTGGGGGAGCTTCAGCCCTCGGAGCTGGTCATCACCATTTTAATCTCCAACATCGCTTCTTTACCCATTGAGGACAATTCCATCCCCATGATTATGGGCATTGTCCCCATTGTGGTGCTGTCGGGATTTGAACTGATTACCTCCAATATCTCCTTAAAAAGCAAAAAATTCCGCACCCTGGTGTCCGGAAAGCCGGTCATCATTGTGCGGAACGGGGAAATCGACCAGAAGGCCATGAAGGACCTGCGGTTCTCCATTGACGATTTAATGGAATCCCTGCGGGGAAAATCAGTGTTTGACATCCGGGACGTCCAGTACGCCATTGTGGAAACCACCGGGCAGGTCAGCGTCTTTCAAAAGCATGACGCCCAGACGGTTACTGCCAAAATGCTGGACGTCAAAGGCAGCGACACGGACCCGCCCGCCGTCATTATCAGCGACGGGCAGAAAATCCCCGCCGCCATGGAGGCCTATTCCATCCCGGAACCCTGGCTCCAAAGCGTTCTGAGGGAAAAGAAGCTCCGGGTGGAGGACGTCTTTTTAATGACCGCCGACCGGAACCGCCAGTATTACATTGTTCCGGCTGCAACCAAAGGAGGGGCAAAATGAAGCGGATGCCGGTGATTCTCACCCTGCTGGCCGTGATCCTGGCGGCGGGGATTTTCTCCCTGGTGTGGCTGAATCAGTACACCGGCCAGCTGGCCGGGGAGCTGGGGGCAGTGGCCCAGACAGCGGAACAAAGCCCGGAGGAGGCTCTCAGGCAGATGGAGGCGGTCCAGGAAAATTGGCACCAGACGGAGCATAAAATCGGCCTGTTTGTCCACGAGGAGCTATTGCGGCAAATCAGCGAGAAAATCGAGGAATGCGCGGTGCTTTTACAGCTGAACCAGTTGGAGGAATTTCAAACGGCGGTGCGCACCACGATTTTCGCCGTCAAAAATTTGGCCCACCAGGAAATGCCTACCCTGGAGAATATTTTCTAGCCTGGCTTCCAGCCGGGGGAAATTCGACGCGGCAGTTTCCTTTCTATTTTCCTTCTATCGGTTGTAGGGGCGGATGCCTGCATCCGCCCGCAGTTTCCCGGAACATCTGTCACAGGGCGTCCCCGGCGCCCTGCAGCCTGCATTTCCGCAATTAGGAATCCGCCAGCAGCTTCTGCGCCGCCGTTTCCAGCTGGCTCTGGTCCGCCGGGAATCCAAACCGGACCTGGACCGCCTGGTTCCCCCGGACAAAGAGGTATTCCTGCCTGGCCTCCCCGTTTATCCAAAGCTGATAAGCCGCTTCTGCCGGGGAAGGCGCGGATTCCATTTGCAAAAACTCCCCGCCATCCTGAACACTTTCCTCCGCCAGATACCGGCGTAAGAAATCAAAGGGGGTGGAAAGCCGCTGGTACCAAAGGATCGGTATCCCCTCGTCCCCCGGCATACGCTGGTACACCCGCTCCATTTGGAGCACAGCCGACGCTCCTGTTTGATGGCTGGTGTATTCCGGCTCTATCCCTTCCCCGGTCAAATCCGCGGCGGTCAGGGGAAGGGGCGTTTCCGGAGGCCGGTAATTTTCCCGGTACTCCTTAGCGGCTCCCCCGATGGAAAGCAGCAAAACCACCAAACAGCAAACGTGAACCGCAGTATACCACCTTTGGGACCGGACGCCTAATTTCTGCAGAAGGGACTGACAAAGAAAGGTCAAGCCGGAAAAAGCCGCGGCTGCCCCCAGCACAATGCCGGCGCTCCCCCACCAGGCCATTCCCGGAAAGGCCAGAAGCCCCACCAAGGTGAAGAGGATAGCCGTACATACAAGCACAAGCGCCGGGATAATCCGGGGCAGGATTTTCCAGGGCAGGACGCCGTTTTCCCCGTTTTTTAAGACTTTTCGGGAATAAATCAGGTAGTCCGCCGCCTGCATGGCCCAGCAAATGACCAGCAGGCTGATTTCCAGCAGAAACCCCGGCACTCCCGGCCGGGACAGCATCCACACCGGGTCGTCCAATATGGAAACAATCCATCCCGCCAGAACCAGAAGCCACAGCGCCGGAAGGATCGCCACAGCAAGCCTGCTTTCCTTTAAAGAGTAGGCAAAGGTATCCTGCCGGATTTTTTCATCTTCCTGCAAAGAGGGCGCGTCCGGGCTGCTGGTGTAAAAAATCTGCATTTTCCGCCACTGCCCCGCATACTCCCAGCCCATTTCCCGGGCGTAACCTTGCAATTTTTCCAGTTCCCCGGCAGGATTCGGATGGTTTCCGGCGGCCTCCGGGCTGTATATCATGGAAAACCGGGCGTTTTCCGGCCCGCAGGAGCGGTATTTCCAGAAAAAACTCCCCGGCTTTTGCAGCATCCAGCCCTTTTTTGCCATAGATTCCAGGCGTTTTTCCGCCAAATGGTACTGGTAAAGGCCAAAATTTTCGATACAATACCGCGCCATATTATCCGCACCTCCCGGATTTTGTCTGCTGGTAAAATCTTATAATTTTATTATACGCCCCCCCGGATAATTGTCAAGATTTTTCCGGGGGTTTACGGATTCTTCAAAATCGTGTATAATATAAGGAAAAACGACAGGAAGAAGGCGTTCCATGAACCAGAATTTCGGGGAAGGGCCTGTTTGGAAAAATGTAGTGGCCCAGGCAATCCCGTTAACCATTGCGCAGCTGGTGCAGCTGCTTTACAACATTGTGGACCGTATTTACATCGGGCATCTGCCCGGCGTGGGCACCGCCGCTTTGACCGGCGTGGGGCTGACATTCCCCATCATCCTCTTTGTCACCGCTTTTACCAGCTTATTCGGCATGGGCGGCGCGCCCCTATGCTCCATCGCCAGAGGCGCCGGAAACCGGGAACGGGCGGAACGGGTCATGGCCTGCTCCTTTACCCTCCTGGCCGGATCCTCCCTGATAATTATGGCGGTGTGCTACCTGTTTATGGAGCCGGTCCTTTACCTGTTCGGCGCCAGCGACGCCACCTACGGCTATGCCAGCAGCTACTTAAAAATCTACCTGCTGGGCACAGTCAGCGTCATGATCGGCACCGGCATGAACTACTTCATTAACTCTCAAGGCTTCCCCGGGGCGGCTATGGTCACGACGCTTTTAGGCGCGGTGCTGAACCTGGTGCTGGACCCGGTGTTCATTTTCCTCTTTGACATGGGGGTGCCTGGCGCGGCCCTGGCCACCATTCTGTCCCAAACCGCTTCGGCTATTTGGGTCATGGCTTTCCTTATGGGGAAAAAGCCGGTTTTGTCCTTTCGAAAGGAATACCTGCGCCCCACCTGGGCTATGACCAAGGAAATTACCTCCCTAGGGCTGTCCGGGTTTATCATGTCGGCCACCAACTGCGCCGTCCAGGTGGTCTGCAACGCCACGTTAAAACAATACAGCGACCTGTACATCGGCGTCATGACGGTACTCAATTCCGTGCGGGAGATCCTCTCCCTGCCGGTTACCGGCCTGACCAACGGCGCCCAGCCGGTTTTAGGGTTCAATTACGGAGCCGGGAAATACAAGCGGGTCAAGAAGGCCATTGTCTTTACCTCCATTATCGGCGTAATTTACACCGGCATCGCCTGGGCGGCGGTACTGCTGTTCCCGGAAATATTTATCCGAATGTTCAGCAGCGACCCGGCCCTGCTGGAAGTCGGCGTCCATTCCCTGCACATTTATTTCTTCGGGTTTATCTTCATGACCCTGCAATTCAGCGGCCAGACCACCTTTGTGGCCTTGGGGAAATCCAAACAGGCTATTTTCTTCTCCCTTTTGCGGAAGGCGTTTATCGTCATCCCCCTGACCATTCTGCTGCCCAAGCTCTGGGGATTGGGAGCAGACGGGGTCTTCTGGGCGGAACCGGTGTCCAACATCATCGGCGGCACAGCTTCCTTTACAGCCATGATGCTGATTGTGTGGCGGAAGGAATTGAGCCATCCGCCTGTGCCGGAGCAATAGGAAAAGCGGTTCCAAAAACGGAACCGCTTCAAAGCGCTGAAAAGGGAATATGGTTTGACAAATTGCACAAAGGCGTGTACTTTGCTGACGCAAATGCACCGTAGAAAAAATTTAGAAGATTTTAAAATTTGATTTTACTTCGTAAAATCAAATCGCGGGGTCATCCGCGGCGGGTCTGCACGTCATGGATTGATACATCAATTCATGACTCCGCTTTTTTCTTTTTGTTCGCGGCCGGGCCGCGAAGAAATAAGATTTCGCTTTCTGAGGAAAGCGACCGAGGGCTTTGCCGCCGTGAACTTTGTTCACGGTATGGAACACCACATGCGGTCGTGAACTTGTTCACGACATGGAAAAAGCTTGACCAAAACTTCTCTTGTTCTTTTATGCAGATTTACTCCCAAAAAAGTTTTCCTTACGGCCGGTATTCCCGGCAGGCCTCCACATAAGCCAGGATGTTCTCCCAAGGCACTTCCGGCTCCAGCAAATGGGTGGGAGCCACGAACAGCCCGCCTTTTTCCTTGGCAATTTCCAGATGAGCAAAAACGGTGTCCTTCACTTCCTGGGGAGTACCGAAGGGCATGGTGGTCTGGGTGCCGATGGTCCCGTGGAAGCTCACCTTCCCGCCGAACTCCTTGTAAACCTCCCGGAAGTCCATGCTCTCCGGCTGCACCGGGTTCAAAACGTCCACGCCAGCCTCAATTAAATGAGGGATAAAGGGCGTCGCGTGGCCGCAGCTGTGATAAAGCACCACAATATTCGGATTAATGGCCCGGGCCGCGTCGATCACCTGTTTCAAACGGGGCTTCAGCCATTTGCAGTACAGGTCAATGCTCATCATGGGAGTCCGCTGCATCCCGATGTCGTCCCCCAGATACAGCAGATCCGCGCCTGCCCGGGCATAGGACTGGGCCCGGATGACGGACCGCTCGGTGACGGCGTCCAGAAGGTAGGCGGCAATGGGGTCGTCGGACATCATGTCCATCATCAAATCCTCCATGCCCCGGATGTACCAGGCAGTTTCCCAAATGGTGCACTGCATACCGCCCATCACCGCCAGCCCCCTGGCCCGGATACTGTCGGCCTGGACCTTTTGATGAGCGGCGTCCCCGGCGGCAAAATCCGGCAGCGGGTAGGCTTTTACTTCCGCAAGGCTGTCAATCCCCTTAAGAGGGCAGCGCATGTACGTCATATGCTTGGCAGCCTCGCTGCCCGGCTCATGGGCAACACCCCAAAGATCGATAACGCCGCCTTTTTTCAGGTTCGGATGGTACTGCTCATACTGGCTGGTGTCCTGCTGGACGCGGATGTCGCCAATTCCGGCCCAGGGGAACTGAAAATACTCATCATAGCTTTTTTCACTTCCAGTCCGGCGTTTATACTCCTCCACCAACGAGGGGCACAGAGAAAATTCCACCGGCATCCATTCATATGGCTCCCGGCGCAGGAGCGCCAGGATATTTTCGCGCTGGTTCATAAAGAAAACCTCCCAAGTTCTTGACTTTCTTTTATTATATCCGCTATAATGGGAGAAGTACATGGAAGTCATGGGAAAAACATGTCAAAACTGGTTAAAAGGAGCGCGCACTGCAATGGAAATTCCGTCCCAATACTTACGCAACGCCACCGCCCACCGCAGCCTTTCCGCCTCACCCGAAGACGGCATTTTCAGCTGCGGGTTTCTTGTAAAAACCCGGGCCGGGGACTCCCAGAGGGACTTGGTATTCGCCCATTACGGCGGGTTTCTCCTAATCAGCGGTTCCGGGGAATACCAGGACGCCGGCCATCCGTCCATTCCGCTGCGGCCGGGCTGTTTTGTCCAGCGGCTGCCCGGGGTCTGCCATTCCACCCTTGTAAATCCCGGTTCCGGCTGGCTGGAATTCTTTGTCTGCTTTGGGCGGGAATTCTATCGCAGCATGGCAAATTTGGGATTCTTCAGCCGAGAGCCGGTGTTATTTCCGGGGCTTTCGGAGGGGCTACTTTCCCAATGCGGCAGCCTTCTGGAGCAGTTCCAGGCAGCCCCGGAAAGTGAAACCGCCGGTTTATTCCTATCCGCCCAAAAATTCGTCATGGAAATTGTGGAATCCTCCCAGGACGTGCGCCTGGGGGCGATGCGGGGAGCCATGGCCAAAGCGGCGGAAACCCTCTGCGGCCACGATTTTCCTTCCCCCGGCGATACTGCGGCCATGCTGGGGATGGAGTATGAAACCTTTCGAAAACAGTTCAAGCAAGCGTACCAATGCCCGCCCGGGGCGTATCAAATGCGCTACCGCCTGAACTGGGCCAAGCAGATGCTGATGGATTCCTCCAAAAGCATCCAGGAAATCGCGTTCCTCTGCAAATTTTCCGATGCTTTCGCCTTTTCCAAGGCGTTCCGGGGCCGCTTCGGCCTTTCTCCCAGCCGGTTCCGATCTCTGTATCTGCGGTAAAGGAAAAGCAGGCGTTTTCCGCCTGCTTTTCCTTAGTTAATTTTTGCCGCTTTAATGGCCTGACGCTTGGAGCGCAGTTCCGAAAGGGACTTGGCCACCTGTTCTTCCGTGGAGCGCAGCACGCTGTCCACATAATCGCTGGTAGCCTTTTTCAGCTCCCTCGCCTGAAGCTGGGAAGTGCTGAGGATCTCGTTGGCTTTGGCCTGGGCCTGCTTCACCACTTCGTCGTGGTCGATGAGCTTTTTGGCCCGTTCCTCCGCCACCCGGACGGTCATTTCCGCATCCTTTTTGGCCTCGTCCAGAATGATTTTCCGGTCGTTGACGATTTCCTTTGCCTTGGCCACTTCCATGGGAATGTGCATTTTCAAGTCATCCAAAAGCTCCCGGACACGGTCCACGTCAACCGCCGCCTTTCCGCCGGAAAGCGGGATGCTCCAGGCGCCGTCCAGCATTTCTTCCAGCATCAGGATGATGCTGTCAATGGTGTCTTGGTTGTTGGTCATGTTCTTTTGCTGCCTCCTTTATTCCCCAGCCCGTTTCTGGCACAAGCGTTCCTTGATTTCTTCCAGGATACATTCGGGGACAAATTCGCTGATATCCCCGCCGAAGCTGGCAATCTGCTTGACAATACTGGAGCTTAAATACATATTTTCAGCCGCCGCCGTGAAAAAGATGGTTTCCGCGTCGGGGTTCAGCCTTTTATTAGCCAAAGACATCTGGAATTCATACTCAAAATCCGACACTGCCCGCAGGCCTTTGACAATGGCGCAGGCGCCGGCGTCCCGCAGGTAATCGGCCAGCAGTCCGTCGGTGGAATCCACCCGGACGTTCTCCATGCCGACTATGGCCTTTTCGATCAGGTGCAGCCGCTCCTCCCTGGTGAAGGAACAGCTGTTTTTGGCGGCGTTGATGGAAACCAGCACGATCACCTGGTCAAAGAGCTTGGCCGCCCGCCGGATTATATCCAAATGGCCCAGGGTAATGGGGTCGAAGCTCCCTGGGCAGACTGCGATTCTCATGGGGTTCTGCTTCCTTTCTGACGGTGTTACTGGGCGTCTTCCGCATGGACATAGGTTGTCACCGCGATTTTGCCGTATTTGTAATTCTTTTTCCGGACAAGGCCGCCCGCTGTTTCCGGGAACTCCTCTTTATACCGGTGCTCAAAAAGCACGATGCCTCCCGGGGCCAGGGCCTTC
>ERZ1643249.2290-NODE-2290-length-18072-cov-13.905367_pt1 | contig 18072 bp, 14 predicted proteins | sample MGYA00579263_ERZ1643249 | MGnify/ENA primary metagenome ERZ1643249 (study PRJEB29033, sample SAMEA4952264) | chicken gut metagenome | biome: Broiler Chicken; feature: Gastrointestinal Tract; material: Caecum | place: Ireland | collected 2018 | study: Broiler... | reverse complement strand
TGTAATTGTTTACAATTTTCGACAAAATTTTCAATAAAAAGATGGTATGATATTTAAGGGGGATATTTATATGAAGAAAAATAAAATAAAAATTGGAGCAATTTTAGTAATTGCTTTAAGTGTAATATTAATAGGATGTAATACATTTTCATTTGCTCATTCAGGAAGAACAGATGCAAATGGTGGGCATAAGGATAATAAAAATAAAAGTGGCTTAGGAAGCTATCATTATCATTGCGGAGGTCATCCAGCACATTTACATACTAATGGAGTATGTCCATATTCAGCTAGTTCTACATCAAGTAATAATTCATCAAATGCATCATCTACATCATCACAAAGCAAAGATAGCACAACTAGTTCTTCAAGCACAAGTACTGTAACAACAGTGCCATCTACAATTGCTGTAACAGGTATACAGATAAATGAAAATTTAGAGAATCTCAAAGTAGGGGAGAGCAAAACACTAACAGTAACTATAAATCCTGACAATGCAACAGATAAAACTGTAACATGGAAGTCAAGCGACGAAGAAATTGCTTCAATTACTTCAACAGGGTTGCTTTTAACGAAAAAAAGTGGAACAGTTGATATAACTGCAACTAGTTCTAATGGAAAAACAAGTACAATTAAAGTAAACATAGAAGAACAAAAAGAAGATAATACAGTTATAGCAAGTACATCAACAAATAACGAAAACGATGTAAACACAGATATAACAGATAATTCAATTAATACAACAAATACAACCAACACTTTAGATAGTCAAAACGCTTCTAATACATTAGGTGGAACTGTATTGCTAGGTTTATTAGGTGCTGGAGGATACTTTGGATATAAAAAGTTAAAAGAAAAAGAATAAAAAAAGAGTGTAGCTAGAAGAATCAGTTGTTTCTTCTAGCTATATTTCATTATTCTAGCACAATATTCAAGTTATGTAAATTAGTACAACTATAATAGTATTTTATAGTTGGATTAGAATTTTTTTTGAATATCAAGATATTCTTAGATAGCAAATTTAATATCATTTTTTATAATATCAACTGTTTTACTAATAGATAAATTTGATGTATCTAAGATGTTATTTGAATTATAGTTTTTATTTTTAAAACTATTAAGTAAAGTCAAACAGCGTTGACCCATTTGGCAATCTATTGGTCTTTCTTTATCCCTTGCAAGTAAAGTGGCTTCATCTGTTATCAAAACAACAAACTTAACATTATAATCTTTAAAAGCAATTTTAATTAATTCTAAATTTTCTGGAGTTACTATATAATTAAAAACCACATCAAATCCATCTTCTAAATATGTTTTGATAATATTTACACAAACTTTCCAAAAAGTTTTCAAATGATTACCTTCCTTCCAAGCTTGCACAAATCCACCAATAACTTGATGATAAATATCATCTCCTTCAATTAATGCAGATTTATTATATGATTTTGCAAGTTCTTTAGAAATAATACTTTTTCCTACTCCTGCTGGACCAGTAATTATATATAGGTTAGGCATTGTTTAAAACCTCCTTTCTAATTTGTAAAATATGGTCTTTTATTCTTTTTAATTCATTATTTTGTTTTTCTATATCTTGTTTAAACCATTCTATCATTTCATCTACTTCTTCGTCTGTTAAGTCATTTACATCTACATCTGCATTTATTAGATTTAATGCCAACTTTTCTTTTTTATTTTGTTCATCTATCTCTTTTTTCACTGATATACTTTCTTGAAATTTATTGTTTTCCATCGTTTTCTCCTGTATCTATTCCTTGTCCTTTTTGCTGTTGTTCATACTGTGCTTCTAATTTTCTTGCTTCTTCAACCTTTTTCCTTGCTTCTTCATCTTGTCTAATTAATAATGCAAGTTCTTGTCTATTTTTATTACCACTATTTAGGTCTATTTCTGTAACTATTTGTAATACTTCTTCTAGCTCTGGATGTTCTTCTCTATATTTTGTTTTTTCTTCTTCAGTTTTTAATTCTAAATATGGTTTAATTAGAATTTGTCTTATTGTGAATAATGCTCTTCCTAATTTTATCTCTTTTAAATCTTTTGCACTTCTAGATGGTGGCTTTGTCGTTCCTTTTTCTTCCATCCATTTCTTTATATCTCTTGCATTTACTAAATACGGAGATAAATTATTTTCATCTATCCATTTAACTATTTCTTGTACTTCTTCTAATTCTGGATGATTAGCTCTAAACTTTTCTCTTTCTTCTTCTGTTTTTAATCCTATATATGGCTTTAATAATTTTTGTCTTATAGAAAATAATGCATTTCCTAATCTTTTCTCTTCTGGTTCTTTTACATTTTTAGATGGTGGTTTTGTCGTTTTTTTTCCTTCCATCCATTTCTTTATATCTCGTGCATTTACTAAATATGGAGATAAATTATTTTCGTCTATCCATTTTATTATTTCTAATACTTCTTCTAACTCTGGATGATTAGTTCTATATTTTTCTTTTTCTTCTTCTGTTTTTAATTCTATATATGGCTTTATTAATTCTTGCCTTATTGATTTTAATGCTGTTCCTAATCTTTTTTCACCTGGTTCTTTTGCACTTCTAGATGGTGGCTTTGTCGTTTCTCTTTCTTCCATCCAAGCTTTTATTTTTCTTGCATTTATTAAATATGTTTGTCCTAATTCACCATTTATTTCTTCAAATAATTCTAAAAACTCTTTTGTTTCTCCTTGTATTCTAAAAATGTCTATATCTTCTTCTCTATCATTTTCTTCTTTTTCTACTTGTTCAGTCTCTTTTTCTTTTCTTTCAATACTTATTTCTCTTTTAGTTTTATCATTTATTTCTCTATCTAAATTGTTTTTTAAATAATTATTTACTAAGTCAAATACTATTGTTTGTTCTCTTGTTTTATCTGATGACATTGCTCTTCCTAATTGTTGTAAATATATTATTCTTGAATCTGTTGACCTTAACATTATTACTCCTGAGATGTTTTCAACATGTAGTCCTTCATTTAACATATCTATTGAAAATAGTAGTTTTAAATGGTTTGATTGTGATTCTTCAAATTTTTTTATCTGTTCTTCATTTGAAAGTTTGTTTTCTCCATCTTGATTTACAAGATTTTTATCATTTCCACTATATACATAATACATCTCTGGTTTTGAATCAATTTCTACAAACCATTTCTTTGCTTCTTCCATCATTTGTTTCATATGTTCTTTATCTTTGCAAAATACTATGTATTTTCCATCTTTTTTTGTCATATTTTTGGCAAATAGTTCTGGTATTCCTTCTGCTTGGTCTACTATTTTTCTCATCTTGTCTAATTTTTCTTCAAGTCTTTCTCTTGTTTCTTTATCATCACATTCTTTTATTTGTTCTGATATTCCTACTAGCATATCTCTTAATTCATAATCGCATTTTACATATTTAGGTGGTTTTACTATTCCTCTTTTTATTGCTTCTACTAATGTTAATTCATAACATATATTTCCCTCAAACAAATCATCTACTACATTTTTATCATCCATTCTGTCTGGGGTTGCTGTTAATCCTAATACTTTTGCTTCTGAATACATATCTAATAATGTATTTACTTTTGGTCCCCACTTGTCTGCTCCTGTTCTATGTAATTCATCCATTATTATTATATCTGGTTTTAGTTTTTCCAATATTTCATTATCCATTCTTAATAAAGTTGGATATAACATTATTTTTAAGTGAGGAAAGTGTTCTTCTGCTATTTGTCTTTCTGTTCTTTCTTCTGTTGGTTCTTCTCCTACTACATATTTTGCTATATATTTATACATCTGATTTTTTATTGCTATTGTTGGTGCTATAAATAATATATTTTTTTCTTTATTGTCTTCCATTAGTTGTAATGAAATAAATGATTTTCCACATCCTGTTGGTATTACTACTGCTGATCTATTTCCTGTTTTTAATGCATCAGTTACTTTTTTGTATGCATCTTGTTGATGTTTTTGTAATCCTTCTTCTGGTAGTCCTGATATTATCATTGGCTTTTCCTCACTTTCTCTTATTTATAATTTTATTATAGTATAACCTTTTTGTATTCTCAAGACATTTCTTATTATTTGATTAAATCTTTTTATTATTTCATCTAATTCTACTAGTACTTTTCTATATTTACTTTCTACTTGAGTATTTTTTTGCATTAGTTAAACATATAAGTGGTGTTTGACTAAGAAAATTTGATATGCTATATTGTAAATATAATTGAGAAATGGAATAAAATATTTAATTTAAATATTAAGTAAAATATATCAATAAATGTAGAATTATGGTTGTTAAATTTTTTAAAGTATGATATAAAAAAGTAAGTAATATATGTTTGAAATAAATGGGGGAAGGAGAATAAGATTATTTAAGTTATTAAATATATCATGAAAAATTAAATGGGAAAAATTGATTGGGAAAGAGAGTTTAGAAAAGAAAAATATTGGGATATTTTAAGAAAAATAGAGAGTCTTAGACAAGTAGGAATGCCATGGGAGATATTATATAACTATAATGCAATTATAAGTATTGGAATACTTAAAGATAATGAGTATAAAGATATATGGGAAAATCTAGTTAATCATATCAAAGGGATAGAAGAAGGTATTATTCCAACAGAACAAGGCAAAATAATCGATACCGATGCTGTAAATAATTTTACTGTTCCAACTAATCCAAGGTCTGCTTGGCAATGTTTTAAAGAACAATTAAAAGCAAAAAATATCTATTCGCTGGAAGAAATTGCTAATTTAGAAAGAGGAACTATAAGAATATTAAATAATTTATCACTTGAAACAAAAGAAGCTAGAAAAGGAATGATAGTTGGTTATGTTCAGTCAGGAAAAACAACAAGTATAGAAGCATTAATTACAATGGCAGCTGACTATGGTTTTAATTTGTTTATAGTATTATCAGGAATAATAGAAAATTTGAGACAACAAAATTTAAGAAGATTAAAGAAAGATATTGAGTATGGAAAAAACGGAAACATACACTGGATTTTTTCACCGGATTTAAAAAAAGAAGCGGCTTATAATTTTTTAAATAGTGATAAAAGAGTTGTTACTGTATGTTTGAAAAATTCAAAAAGATTACAAGATTTAAAGGATTGGGTTTTTGATAATTCGGAGCAAGGATTAAAGAATACCAAAATATTACTCATAGATGATGAGGCCGACCAAGCTAGTTTGAATACAAAAGATGTAAATTCAACTGAACGCTCAAAAATAAACTCTTTAATAACTGAGATTATAAATAATAAAGATGTAAAAGCAATGAATTATGTTGGATATACAGCTACTCCATACGGAAATTTCTTAAATGAAATGGCTACATATCCAAAAGATTTTATATATACATTACCAAAATCAATAAAGTATATAGGAGCTGAAGAAATATTTGGAATGCCAGATACAGAAGACCAATTTTTATCTGATGGCTTAAATATAAAAAGACCAATTCTAGAACATAATAAATTTGGATTAAATGAAATTGAAATGATAAAAAAGATAGAAGATGGAAGTTCAAAAGAGCTCCCTAAATCTTTAAAAGATGCGATTTGTTGGTTTATAATTACAGCTTCTATTTTTAGAATTAAAAATAGAATAGATCCCGTAAGTATGCTAATTCATACTAATAGAAAAGTTGATACTCATTATAAAATGTATAATGCTATAAAAGAATGGCTAGAAGAACAAGATGTAGAAGAGTTTATTAAAAGATGTAAAAACGTATATGATGAGGTAGCTATTACAAAAGAAGATTTTTTTAGAGTTATGAAAGATTATCCTATGGAAGTAGAAGAAATTCCTAAATTTGAACTATTAATAGATGAGATAAAATGCTTTTTATATGAAAGACCTAAATTTATGGAAATAGATAATAGAGCTAAAATCCATTATAATAAGGGATTAAATATGGTTGTCGACAACTGTAATATTAATTCATTTACTAATGAGTATGAATATGCAAGATTAGCATATCCAAAAGAAGAAGATAATGTGGATTTTTCAACAGCATTTATTATAATAGGAGGAAACACATTATCTAGAGGATTAACTATTGAAGGATTAACTACAACATATTTTTGTAGACGCACAGGACAAATGGATACCTTAATGCAAATGGGTAGATGGTTTGGATATCGAGTAGGGTATGAATTACTACCCAGAATATGGTTAGATAGAGTAAACTTAGAGAGATTTCAAGAATTAGCAAGAGTTGAATATGAGTTAAGAGAAGATTTGAAAAAATATGATTATAGACTAACTCCAATGGACTATGGTCCAATTATTCAAAATTCATATTTAACTAAGTTTGTTATTACTTCAAAGAACAAAATGCAAACAAGTATTCCTGCAACTATGAATTATTCTGGAGCTAAAGCACAAACAACTTTATTTGACAAGGATGAAGAAATTCAAAAGAAAAATATAGAAATATGTGAGAAGTTTTTAAACAATTTAGGAAATTATACTAAAGCATATAATGATTTACCTAATATTATTAAGGAAGATGTTCCATTTGAAATAATAAAAAATGAATTATTATTAAAATTTAATTTTTGCAATAGATCTAATTTTTTTAATAATATAAGAGCTTTTTGTGAATGGGTTGACCAAATACAGGATGATAGAATTAAGAAATGGAACATAATAGTAAACAGTGTTAAAAAAGAGAATAGTAAAACATGGAATGTGGCAGGAAATCAATTGTATAAAATAGAACGTTCAAAAAAGAAAAATTACGATACAGAAGATTATTTTAGTATAGGTTCATTAAGAAGTACAAGAGACTTAGTGAGTGATATAAAGGTTGAAGGAGGATTAAAAGATAAAACAGAAAGAGATATTATACAAATAAGAGAAAGTGTAAAAAAACCACAATTACTTATTTATAGAATAGATAAAGACTCAAAAGTATCTGGAAATCCAAAAACTAGAGAAGATTTAGGAGTTAATGTTGATATAATGGGAATGTATTTATTTGTTCCAAGTGATAAAAATCAAAATTATAAAAATTATGAAAAAGAAGTAACAATAAAATTAGATGCAAACAAAGTTAAAGAAGAGGAAGAATAATGGATATAAAAGTATTAAAAAATGAAGGATTTACATTAAGCGGTAGCGGAGTACTAAGAGCATTTCAAAATGAAAAAATGCCGAGTTTGGATTTATTGATTAGAGAAGCAATACAAAATTCTATGGATGCTAGAAGATTAGACAAAAATTATGTTAAAGAAGAAATAAATGTTGATCAATTTAATATAAGAGAATTAATAAAATTTTTCCCTCAAATTAGTGAATTGTTATATATAAAATCAAGATTAGGATATAACAAATATATTAGTATAAGTGATAGGAATACAGTTGGTTTAACAGGACCAATTAGAATACAAGATATAGAAGGAACAAATTGGGGACGATTTTTAAGTCTAACAGAAGGAATAGCAAAACCACAAGAAAATCAAGGAGCTGGAGGTTCATGGGGATATGGTAAAACAGTATATTATAGAATAGGAATAGGATTAGTAATTTTTTATTCTAGAATAAAAGAAGATAATCAATATAAAGACAGATTGATGGCATGTTTAGTTGAGAATGAAAAAGATGAAAATTCAATTTTAAATTATGCTAAGCAATACAATTCAAAAACAGGAGTAGCATGGTGGGGAAAAAAAGATGAAAAATACGAAAATAATGTTGTACCTATAGAAGATAAAAATGAAATTCAAGAAATTTTAAGTTGTTTTAATTTAAAAGTATATGAAGGAGACGAAACAGGAACAAGCATTATTATCCCATTTATACATGAGGGAAAACTTCTAAATAAAACAACATCTACAAATATGGAAGACAGAAATCTTCCTTTTTGGTGTAGAACATTAGAAGATTACTTACCTTTAGCTGTTCAAAAATGGTATCCTACAAAAATCATGAATAGGGAAGGTTCATTCAATTATTTGAGGAACTTCAACACACGAAGTAGTGATTTAGAAAAAATAGAAATAAATCCTTGGTTAGAACTTTATATTAATAGTAAGCCTTTTACAAGAGAATCAATGCTACCACTGTTTAGCATTATGCAAGAATTATATAATTATGCTATTCATGAAGATTATGAATCAAATTTGAATATAAAAACAGAACCAATAATACTAAAAAATGTATTTACACAAAATAGACCAGCGGGAAAGTTGGTATATGTAAATTTAACAAAAAACGATTTAAAAATGACTGCACCAGATAACGAGGAATCTCCATATACTCAAATAAATAATGAACGTATGGAAGATGAAAACAATTCAAATGTAATAATTGCTTTTTGTAGGAGACCAGGTATGATTTTAAGATACTCAACAGATGATGAGTGGACCAATGGTATTGTGAATCCTAAAGAAGATACATATGTAATAGCTCTTTTTGTTCCAAACGGTTATAATGAGATTGAAGTGAGAGAAGATTTCAATAAATATAGATTTGAATTAGAAGAGTATTTAAGAGCATCAGAAGAAGCAGATCACAATAATTGGACTGATATAGGAGAATTCAATTATGAAAATACCAAAAGAATTGATGTTAGTAATTTGAAAATAGTAGGAAAAATACAAAAAGGAATAAAGGCAAAGTTAAAAAATGAACTAAAAATTGAAGAAAAAGAAACAACTATAAGTGTAGGTACGGTTCTAAGTATACAATTAACAAAGTGGTTTTTACCAAAAAAAGGTTTTGGTAAAAATGCAGTTAAAGCAAAAGATAAATATATAAATGACACTAATGGAATAAAAGCAAATAGATTAAAAAAATCAAAACTAGAATTAAAGTCATTAGAAGTGACAAAAGAAAACGAAATGTATAAAAGATTTTCAATAGATGTATATGAAAATGATACAAATTTAGATTATGCATTCAAAATCGTAACAGAAAATGAAAATATTAATGCTAATAAATGGGAAAATGAATCGAATATTAAATTTCCTATTGAAATAACCAAAATAGAGATTGACAATATAATTTACAAAGATGGAAGTATAAAGGAAATATCATCAAGATTAATGGAAGAAAATGATTTAGAAATATACTTTGAAAAAAAGAAAACAGATACATATTATATATGGTATGGATTTAAATTAAATATATTAAATAAAGATATAAGTAATATCAATGGGAAAATATTTTATAAATATATGGATTCTAATATAGAAATTAATATAGAAAGAGAATAGGTAAATAATAATGAGCAATAGAATAGAAAGTTTTCCAATGCTAAATGAAAACATTGTAAGTGAATTAAATATTGATTTAATTACATTAAAAGGAGAATACAATTTAAATAATTCAATATATAAATTAGATTTTATACGAGATAATGAAAATAATGACTATGTATTAGATAATAATGGAATGTGGACAAGCGATACAAATGATTTACATATTTTGGGAGAATTTAAAATAGGTAATTACAATATTTTGTTTGATGAATATAATTTAGCTAAAAAAGATACGATACTTGGAGTTTCATTAACTTATATTTCTATTGGATCTTCAAAAACTTATACAAAATCTATAGCAGAACTTACTTATCAAAATAATGATGAAAAAACAATAAAGTTTTCTTTAGATTTTGAAGAAGGAGAATTAGCTTCTATATTATCATTAAAATTTTCTATTTATGTAAAAAATGCACAAAAAGATAATAACAGCGTTTTAGCACAAAATGCTGGAACTGTATTGGGTGAAGTTTATAACTGTAATTTATTAATAGAAGGCCAAGGTTCTGAATTTCCGATAGTAATAATTGAAAGTCCAGAAAGTCCATTATGGGATATGGAGGTGGATTTTGAATCATTTGATGACATATTCTCAAAAGATACGATTTGCTTAAAAATAAATAAAGCACATAAACAATTTTCTAAACTTGGAGTTGATAAAATTTCTTTGAACAATAATCTAGTATGGAAAGAAATATTAGCAAGTTTTTTTGAAAATATTTTTTTAGTTGCTCAACAAATAGAAGATATTGAAACAATTTATGATGAACAATTTCAAGAAGGTACGATAGGTGGATTTTTAAAGTTTATGTTAATGACATTTAATATTTCACAAAAAGATTTAAGAAATCCAACAATATTATCAATGCAAATAAGGAAAGAACTAGATAATTTATTATAGGAGAAAATTATGGAATGGGAAAAAATGAGTAAAAAATATGCTGAAGATTATTTTAATGAGATGTTTGAAGAAAATGAAAGTTTTACGGCTCATTATTCAGCAAAATATCAAGATTTAAGAATTTTGATTATGAAAGCATTTAAGGAATCTTTAGATGAACTAGAATTAAATTCAATGGATTTAGTTAAATACAATAATATATATAAGTTTGATTGCATTTTTGCAATTAAACTGTATAGTATTTTTGATGACGGAGAATATAGAATAAGAGAAAGAATTGCAAGCAATGATGGGGTATGGAGATATATACAATTGTGTGTAGTTCCTGAGATAATAGCCTATAGATGGGGAAAAGAAAATAAAGATAGATTTTATAAAGTTTCAAGAAGACTGTATTTAAAAATATTATGGTGGTATGTATATCTATCTTGGAACGATAATTTAGAAAACACAAAGAAAATTATTATGGCAGATGTAAACACTTCAGATACACTTGCTCAATTAGTAGAACGCTCTGGAAAAAATGGCTATAGATTAGAATTATATAGAGAAATAATGAAAAAGAAAACAATTGAAAATATCAATACACAAGAATTTAGAAAACTAATGGTATTAAATAGTGCAAGAATAAAAGTTATAAATCCATATTTAGTAAATGGCGGAATTGAAGAATATGTAGATAAATTAATAAAAGATGTTAGAGGAAATTAGAATGGAAGTAGATTTGATAAAAGATGAATTAAGACAATTATTTAATATTTTACAAAAACAAGACTATTATATTTATAAATTACAAGAAATAAATTCACCATATGATGCTTATTTTATTAGAGAAGGAAATTGGAAAGGTGTTGGTATTCCAATTAGTAAAGAAGAAATATCAACTACAGATTTTTTAGCCAATTTCGAAAATATAAAAGTATGCATACAAAATAAGCAAACATCAAATGGGGGAAAAATATGTCTATTAAGCTTATTGACTAAAAAAGAAATATCAATAGATAAATTTATTTTACTTTGTATAGATTTTATTACTCCTGGTAAAAATGGAGAAAATAGAGATGAGTTATTAAAAAATCCACAAAAATGGGTTAACAAATGGAAAGAACTATTAGGAAATAAATCAGAAAGTGATATGGATTATAGTTATTTAGGGGAACTTATTATATTAAATTATTTATTAGAAAATAATAATGATATAGAAATAACTAACCAAGGAAGTTATGATTTAGAAACAAAAGAAAAAAACTATGAAATTAAAACAACTATATTAAGATATACATCTGTAATTGAAATTCATAGTCAATATCAGTTGAAGACATTAAATAATAATCCGCTTGAACTATACTTTGTTAGATTAGAAGAATCAAAAGAGGGAGTAAGTATAAATAAAATATTGAAATCAATAGAAAATAAGAATTATAAAAATGTAGATAAAATATTAAAACGAATAAAAGAAATTAGTTCAGAAAGTAGAGAAAAAAATTATAATATTTTAGAAATTAGAAAATATGATGTTGATAATGAATTTCCAAAGATAACGATAGATAGTTTTAAAAATAATAGTATTCCTAAAAATATAATAAATATTAAATATATAATAGACTTAGAAGGGATAAAATACGAAAATATACAAATTTAGAACATAGAAGAGGTTGAATTAAAATGTTAAAGGTAGTGGAAGCTTTTAGTGGAATTGGAAGTCAGGCAAAAGCCTTAGAAAATTTATATATAGACCATGAAATTTTATATACAGTTGACTGGGATATAAATGCTATTATAGCTTATGATTTAATTCATAATGGAAAACAAAATTTGGCAAAATATGAAAAGTATAATAAAGATGAACTGTTAAATATATTATCTAAATATACATTAAGTAGAGATGGAAAAAAACCGTTAGAATATAAAAATTTAAAAAAATACAATGAGGAATTTTTAAGAAGTTTGTATGCGGCAATAGATAGAACTAAAAATCTTGTTAGTATTACTGATGTTAAAGGAAAAGATTTACCAGATGATATTGATTTACTTACATATTCTTTCCCATGCCAAGATTTATCTGTTGCAGGATATTGGCATGGAAATAAAGGAGGAATAGATAGAAATGCAAACAATAGATCTGGTATGCTTTGGGAAGTAGAAAGAATTCTTTTAGAAAGACAAGAATTAAATTTAGAATTACCAAAAATGTTATTGATGGAGAATGTTAGCAATATATTAGCAACAAGAAATATAGAGAATTTCAATGATTGGCAAAATTCATTAAGTAAAATGGGATACTATAATGAAGTATTTACTTTAAATGCTTCAAACTTTGGAATTCCTCAAAAAAGAGTAAGAACTTATATGTTGAGCGTTTTGTGCAAAACAAAAAAAGAAAGAATAAATGTAGAAAAATTCTTTTTTGAAAATAATTTAGAAAGACATTTTTTTGGTAAAAAAATGAAAAAATTAGAAAATTTTATTAAACTGGATTACAGCAATAGTATATATAAAAAAGAAGCAGATATGGCTCAAGCCAATAGGACTGAATCAAGAATAGATATTTATAATGATAATATAAAAATATTAGAAAATGGAAAAGTTAGAGATATTATAGTTCCTACAGTTACAACAAAACAAGATAGACATCCAAATTCTGGTGTTATAGATTATTTTGTTGGTGATAAGAAAAAATGTCAGTACAGATTTTTAACTCCAAGAGAATGTTTTTTACTTATGGGTTTTGAAGAAAAAGATTACAATGTTTTGATAAATAACCAAATGTATACTACAAAAAAGAATGTCCTTTTTTCAAATGAAAGACTATATAAATTAGCAGGAAATAGCATAGTTGTAAATGTTTTAGAAGAGATATTTAAACAAGTTGACTATATTAACAATAATATTTTACTTGAAGAAAAAACAAGAAGTAAATTAGATATTTTTAAAGAGAAATATAAAAAGGTGGTTAATTACAACTATGGTTATGATGAGGATTAAATTAATTAATAGAACAATATCAAGAAGGGAGCGTATAATGTATTTAAGTTATTAATTGAATACATCATACAATTAAAAAATGAATGTAAATGATATAATATATGGGAATAATAATGAAGAATATTTTATAGAAAAAATAGATAAAGACTATATCATTGTAAAATATACAAGAGAAATTTTAATTACATTTAATGCTAATAATGATAAGAAAAAAGAAACAAGAATAGAAACATTGACTTTTTATTTTAATCAAATTGGTATTAATATATTTTTTAAGAAAAATGATTGTAAAAAGGATGCGAATGAATTACTAGAAGATGTTGATTATAGAGAATATAAAGATAATATATATAATAGAATAAAACAAGAAGAACTAATAAAAATAGAGAAATTAAAGGCAATAAAAAATTACGCTCCTGAAATAAAAATGAGCAAAACACAAAAAGATACAAAACTTTTGAGTTATGAAAACAGAGAAATATCTCAAAAAGAAGAAGAAGATTTTTATAACACTGCAAAAGAGACGTACTTTGCAAGATTAGATTTAGATACAGAGTATTATAAAGAAAACTATTATGAAAGGTTTTATATTTCAAAAGAAACAAGAAAAAAGAAAATACAAAAAGGTATTTTTGAAAGAGGAATTTATATATCACCGGAGGAATTAAAAAGCCAAGGAAGAGAAAATCTAATAGAAAATATTGAGTTAGAAGAAGGTATTTATAAAAAGTATAATAATGGAATTAAAGTAGTTAACTGGGCTAGTCCAATAGCAAATTTATATTATGAAAAAGAAAATAATACATTTCGATTTAATGAATATAAATATGAAGTAATGTTAAGAAGAAGTATTATGTTCAATCCTATACGATATATTAATAATTATATCGAAAACAACACTTTATATAAAGAAGGAGTAGTAGATGAATTTTTATTAAACATTTTGATGGAAAAAAGAAATTCAGATAAATTGACAGATATTATTTATAGTATTCAATCTAATCAAAATAAAATAATAAGGGCAGATAAAGATGAAAATTTTATTGTACAAGGATGTGCAGGTTCAGGGAAAACTATGATTTTATTACATAGATTATCATATTTAAAACTTAATAAAAAGTTACCAGAATATGATAAGATAAAGATTATTACTCCAAATAAATTATTTAGTAATTTTATAAACGAATTATCTCATGACTTAGACATTAGTGAAATAGAGCAAATAACAATATCTAATTATTATAGTTTATTAATTAATATTTATATAAAAAGATATAATAAAATAAAATATATTATAGATGAATCAAGAGAAGTAAGATGTACAAAAGACGAAATAAATAAAATAATTGATAATAAATATAGTAAGTATAAAAGAATTTTTGAAAAAGAAAAAATGCTTGATGAGAATGAATTAAATAGTGAAACAATTAAGAAACTATATTCGAAAGAAGTGTTTGAATTTATAAAAAATGAATATAATGAAAAAATTAATGAAGCAAAACAAAAAATAAAACGACTAGAAATATTTATTGAATGGAATTCAAATAATTATCAATATTTTGAAATAAGTATAAATAAATTAATAAAAAAATTAGAAGAAGAGGAAAAACGAATTTATAAGTTGCAAGACAATCTAAAAAATCAAAAAAAAAAATTAGAAGTGCTAAAAATAAAATCAAAAGGAGAGGAATATCAAAATTTAAAAATAAATAAAGAAAAATGTAAAAGACTAAAGGAACAATTGATAAATATAGAAAAAGAATATACAAAATTAATAGAAAAAAATAAAAAGATATTTAACAAAATAAAGAATTTTGTAACTTCAAACAAAGATGAAATTATTTTGAAAAATGCAAGTATTAATTTACAAGAAAAGATTGAAAATCTTGAAAAAGATATTGAAATTGGACAAAAATCATATGATGAACTAAAAGAAAAAATAACAAATAATGAAAAAGAATGCAATAAAATCGAAGATATAATAAATAAAGTGGAAAAACAAAAAGAAATAATAAAAAATGAACAAATGGAAATATTAAATAATATGTATTTCACAATTGATTTTTATGAATATATTATAGAAAAATTAAAAGTTATAAATTTATTGCCAATAGAAAAAGGTAAATTTGTTAAAGTACAACTATTAATATTTCTTTACATAAATTATTTGCATTTTGGACCATTTTATAACAATAATGATAGTTTATTGTGCTTTGACGAGGCACAGGACTACAACATAATAGAATATAGAATATTAAAAAAAGTTAATAATAATATAGTTTTTAATTTGTATGGAGATGTAAATCAGTCATTTTATGCAGAAGGAATATTTGATTGGCAAGAATTAATAGAAACATTTAAACTTAAGAAATATTGCTTAAATGAAAATTATAGAAATACATTTCAAATAACAGAATTTTGTAATAAATTGTTGAATTTTAATGTTGTACCAATGGGACTTGATGGTAAAAAGATAGAATATATAAAAGAAAATGATATAATCGATATTATAGATAGAAAAATAAAAGAAAAAAGAAAAATAGTACTTATTTATAAAGATAAGAGTGATTTAAATAATATCGAAAATAAAATACAAAGTGAATTTGTGATTTATAGTACAGTTAACACGGTTAAAGGAATGGAGTATGATACCGCTATAGTAAAAGATAATAATATGAATAAGAATGAAAAATATATTTCATATACAAGAGCTCTAAATGAATTATATATTATAAGAGAATGAATTATAAGAAAATGTGTTAATTATTACTGAAAACCTATAGTTGGAAACACGCATTTTAAATAAATTAACTGAAAAAGATATGCTTATAAATGATTTTTTATAAAATAAAATATAAGATGCAGGAGAAATTATGGTAGAGATAAATGATGGATATAATAAGTTGAAGTTTAGTATAGATAACTATATTAATAAAAAATACAGAAAATTTAATAAACTAGATGAAGATGACTGTTGGTGTAATTTGTATATTAGCATAGAAAATGAGTATGTAAAAATAGACAATCCATACTATGATTTAGAATGCATTGAAGTGGATAATTTATATGAAGTTTTAAATGACTTTATTAACGATAAAATGGAAAGTAACTACAGTTATGAACCAATAGAGCCATCTTTTAAAATTTATTTTTATCCTTATGGAGAAGAATATCAAAACAATAATTATAATCAAGAAAATATATCTAGAAAAGATAAGATGGCTAGGATATTTATAGCATTTATAGAAAAAGATACAAAAGCAACATCTTTAGATGGCGTATACATTGTATTAGATATAGATGCTATTAGTGAAATATTAAATTATTTAGAGAATACAATAAAATCTTAAAAAAGGAGCTAAATATGATTTACATTACAGGAGACACCCACTCAGATTTTACAAGATTTTCAACTGATAAATTTCCAATTCAAAAAGAAATGACAAAAAACGATTATGTAATTATATGTGGTGACTTTGGAGGAGTATGGAACTATCTAGTAGGAAGTACATATGAAAAATATTGGTTAGATTGGTTAAATGAAAAGAACTTTACAACATTATTTGTAGATGGAAATCATGAAAATTTCACAAGATTATATAATTATCCAGTAGAGGAGTGGCATGGAGGAAAAGTTCACAAAATAAGAGATTCTGTATTACACTTAATGCGTGGTGAAATATTTGATATAGATAATAAAAAGTTCTTTACTTTTGGAGGGGCTAAATCACATGATATACAGGAAGGAATATTAAATCTGGATGAAGAAGAAAAAATATATGCATATAGAAAAAGAGGAGCATTTTTTAGAATTAGAGATTATTCATGGTGGGATTTAGAAATGCCAACAAAAGATGAAATGAAAAATGGAATAAATAATTTAGAAAAGGTAAATTATAGAGTAGACTATATTATAACTCATTGTTGTCCTACAAGTGTACAAGCTATACTCAGTGGTGGAACATATAAGAAAGATTATCTTACAGATTATTTACAAGAAATATTAGAAAAATGCGAATTTAAAAAATGGTATTTTGGACATTATCATGATAATAAGCAAATAGATTCAAAATATATATTACTTTATGAGGATATTGTAACATTGGAGTTTAAAAGTGTATTTTAAATTAAAAATATCGCTTTAGAGATAAAAATGTCTCTTATAGGCGATATTTTTTATGCTAAAATATAATAATTAGTATTAATTATTATTATATTTGAAAAAAGTTTCTAAGACTACAAAGTTTTTTCATAATTTTGAAAAAACTTGACTATAATATTAAAAGATAGTATAATTATTATAGTTAGGAGGAGATTCTATGGAAAGAATAAATAGAGATAATTATTTATCTATATTAAAAAATTTCAAAGATCAACAAATAATAAAAGTTATAACAGGAATTAGAAGATGTGGAAAATCAACATTATTAGAAATATACCAAGACTATTTGAGAGATAATGGAGTAGAAGATAATCAAATAATATCTATAAATTTTGAAAATGCAGATTATGAAGAATTACAAGATAGAAAAAAATTATATGAACATATAAAAGCAAAATTGGTAAAAGGAAAAAAGACGTATGTATTTTTAGATGAAATTCAAAATGTAAATGAATTTGAAAAGACAGTAGACAGCTTATTTATAAATAAAGATGTTGATTTATATATAACAGGCTCAAATGCTTATTTATTATCTTCAGAATTAGCAACATTACTAACAGGAAGATATATTGAAATAAAAATGTTACCGTTATCGTTTAAAGAGTATGTATCTGCTTTTGAAGATAAAACAGATATATCAAGAAAGTTTAGAGATTATTTAAGGTATAGTTCTTTTCCTCAAGCAGTAGAATTATATAAAATCAACCCAGAAAATATTAATATGTTTTTAGATGGTATATATAACACAATTTTATTTAAAGATGT
>ERZ1643249.2289-NODE-2289-length-18077-cov-15.850904_pt1 | contig 18077 bp, 14 predicted proteins | sample MGYA00579263_ERZ1643249 | MGnify/ENA primary metagenome ERZ1643249 (study PRJEB29033, sample SAMEA4952264) | chicken gut metagenome | biome: Broiler Chicken; feature: Gastrointestinal Tract; material: Caecum | place: Ireland | collected 2018 | study: Broiler... | reverse complement strand
GTACAGGGTAAATTCCAATCCTTCGGCTTCGGTAATATCTCCGCAGCGGGTACACATACCGTCCTGATAATCGTGACCGAGCTTAGGCAATTCGGTGTAATTTGAATAATCGCAGCGGGAGCAGGTCTGATACTTGTTCCAGCCGCTTTCGGTACACGAGGCCGGCTTGCCCGCATGGTCAATGTAGTCGTGCCCTAATGCAGAATTTGCAACCGTGCGAGTATCTTCCAGACCGCAGCGGATACAAACCGCGCTCTCGGTGCCGTCCTGCGTGCAAGTCGCATTCTCGTCGGATACGTAGGCGAGATCATGTCCCAGCGGAGAAAGCATCTGCGAATACGCATCCCCACAGAGAGTGCATGTATACGTTACTGAGCCGCCGTTTGTGCAATCGGGGTCATCGCGGGAAGCCTCCGCGTATGCGTGATTCTTGTCCGCATAGTACACAATCGGTACGCTGAAATCATCGAGGTAGAACACAGAGTTCCCTGCAACGTACTCTTTCCACGTTGCCGTGCCTTGCACGGAGACGGTGAGCGTATCCGTAAACGAGCAGGGAGCATCGGAATGGACAACAAGCACGCCGTTTTGTACGCTACAATACTCCCCGCTTTCCAAATTAAAGGATACAGTATATTGCCCCGCAACGCCGTTCGGGGAAAGCGTCGACGTTTTGCCGCTCAATGTACGCAGATCAAAATAATTGACGTCGAGCAACCCCGCCTCCGTCAGAGAAAGATTTCCGCCAATCGACAATTCGTCGAAATGATTGACAAAGGAGTGGTACGCCCTTTCGTACCCGTATGCCCATAAAGGCCACTGTGCATTGACGATATCGGCGCTACCGTCCCAGAAAAACGCCTTATAATATGCCTCGATTTTTGCGTACAAACCCGCCTCTAAATATGCCGCCGCATAGTTGTTATCTTCTGTAGAAAGATGTACCACGCCTGCTGCTTCGGCATAGATTCCCGCCTCACCGTAAATTCCAAAACGGAGGTAGTTCGATAGGCCGACAACGCTCAAATAAGCGTCGATCCCGATGCCCGCCCGGAATTCAGCTCTGCCGATTGCATCCAGATCGTTGGCGAGCAGTTGTTGGTAGCGCTCGGTGTAACTGCGCGCGCCGCCACCATCTATCCGCAAGCCGTACACGTTTTCGTGCTCGACTTCGTAACGATAGGTAATTGCCGCTTCAAGCTTAAAGCTCAAGTTCAGCCTTACGTCGAGATTCAGAGTGAAAATCAGGACGTATATTCTCAACGTACAAAGGTTAAACCCCGTTTCGGAATACTCGGAGGCGCCTGCCGAGTTCGCCCAACCCGTGATCTGAGAAACGGCATCATTCCAATCGCTGTAGTTGATACTGTCAAACATATACGATTCAAACGTCTGCTCTTCACGGCGCTCCGGATGACAGTGTTCGCAAGGGGAGTATCCTTGCGCCGTCAACACGGAAGAGAACTGTATACTCAATTTCGCATGCTCCGACTCGGAAGACGGCGCATACGAACAGGAAGGAATATGAAAAGTATTCGTCTCTTCATTGATTATAAACAAATCGCGCATATTCAAGCGCGTAAACGCATTGCACACATCGCATTCATGTACGCTCGGATCATTCAGATAGGTTATAATCTGATCGCGCGACAGGTATTGTTTACGGCTTTCGTCCGCATTTTTCATCACGCGGCATTCAGCTATATGCAATGTCTTTCCCGTGCCATAGGCGGGCGAATAGAGAATGTATCCGCCGTTATTCTGCTGCAGAGTGTAGTCCATGTCGAATTTGACTTGGAAGGTAAATCCGAACGTATCCTGCTGCACCAGACGGAAATCAAAATATTGAATTCCGACGGGAATAACCCACAGGAAGTATTTGAGTTGCAGATCGACTTCCAACCGGAAACTGACATCCGCAGTCGTTGTAAAAGATATGGAAATATTGCCGAGCGTTTGCGATTGTGCTTTGATCGGAATGTCGAGGGAACCGGTCAAACCCACTTTGACCGTCGTCCCTTTTATCGAAACGGTCGGGGTGATAGATATCTTATCAAAGAACGATCGGCTTGTAACGGCATACGTGTCGTAATTGCGTTCAGAAAGATATGCGTTCGCCGCGACCTTTACAGTGCTTAAAAATTCGATAAAATCTTCACTTGCATACAGTGACTGTACCGCCTGATCTTCAATACCTTCGGATAATGTGACGTCTGCGACATCAAAATCGATGAGATCCTCGACATAAACGTCCAAGCGTTCAAAAATTTCTTCAAGCGACGGACAGCCGAGGCGCAGTTCATACGCCCCCGTCTCATTGCGATAGATCTCCAAGATCTTGCCGAATGAATTGTCCTCCGCACCGCCGTCTATAACTTCGTCCAAATCGGCGGCAGGTCCGACGCACAGGATATCGCCGACCGCCAAACTTCCGATCTTCGGCATCGTAAGATACATCGTGTCGGAGTCTTCGGAAAATTCCAATATATAAGGGAAGTATCCCGGGTCGTTCGCTTCCAACGCGCCGAGAAAAATCACATCCTCTTGTAATTCGATCTCCTCCGTTGGATCTTTATCGATGGAGAAATACAACACCGATCCGTTATAGGCCGCAAAACGCACACCGCCTTTCAACGTCACGCGGTATGTGAGTCCGGCTTCATAGAAAGATTGTGGCAGAATGCTCCAAACGCCGCTACCGTTTTGCTGTACATTGTAGGGTTGCAAAATGCCGGGAAGATCGGAAAACTCATACTCTGTATCTTCAAAGTAGGCGTCGATGACTGTAACATTTTGCATTAACTCCGTAAGCGAGCCGTCAAAAATCACGTCAAAGGTAAAATCGGCAGGGCAATGCGAAATCGTTTCGTTGGAATAAACAACTTCCGACGTTGCGTTTCGCACTATATACGAATGCTTGCAGTTTCTGCACTCATACGTCTTTTGTTCAACTCCGTCGAGCGTTTCTATCAATGCGGCAACATAATCGTGCTGCAACTGGGAAAGTTCACGCATCTGCGTTTCTCCGCATCTGCATGTGCGCTGTTCTAATCCTGTGGCAGTACATGTCGCCTTTATTTCCGTTTCCCAGTCTCCGAAAGTATGCCCGTACGCATATATAACGTCTGTTTTATACAGGTAGCCGCATTTCTCGCAATAATACTGTTTGTAGCCGTCTTCCGTGCAGGAAGCAGCCTTCAAACTTTCCGTATATGTATGCGCTTCGCTGCCTTTAATTTCCGAGCAACCCGGATTTACACAAGCAAACCAATGTTCTGTCGGCGATTGCGTCCATTCCGTTGCAAAAGCATGTCCCAGCGGCTCCCCGTATTCAAAGGTATCGCCACTCATTTCATTACAACGGGAACACGATTTGTAATAGACTGCCCGGTCTGTACAAGATGCCTCTTTGCTTATGTATATCGCTTCCGGAGTTTTCGTCCAAATATGTCCGAGCGCCGAGCCGACAACAGTTTGCGTATCCTCTTGGTCACAATGGTCGCACTTTGCTGTTTTCGTGCCGTCTTCCGTGCAGGTCGCATCGTTATTAAAAATATATTGCGTAAAGCTATGCGCCAAAAGTCCGCCGTAATTCTGCGAACAGATGTCGCATACCGCCGGCTCTGTACAGGACGCTTTCCCTCCGCTATGTTCGGCAAGTGACAGTTTTTCTTCGCAACCGGTACATTTGCGCCAATGCGACGTTTCGTCATAATACCACCGCGACAAATCAACGGAGTGTTCATGCCCGATAGTGGAATTAATAATATAGCCGCATACCGGGCAGATTTCAGCCTCCGTTTCGGTTGTCGATCCACTGGATATATGTGCCTCTACTTTCTCTGGGTTTCCGCATATGATGCATATCCGCCAATGCCCTTCTGCGTTTTTATGCCATGTTTCGTTATATTTATGCCCGGTTGCTGAATTCGGCTGTATACGGGTATGTGTTTCGGTACAGCGATCACACTGCGCCGTTTCAGTTCCGTTCTCCGTACATGTAGCGTCATCGTTAAATATATATTCAGTAAAAAGGTGACCGAGAGGTTCCTTTTCTTGGTATGTTGAATAAGTGCATTGCGAACATGTCTGATATGCTTCCCATCCGGATTCGGTACAAGACGGCTCTTTTGCATCATGTGACACGAGTGAATGTTCAGTCATGTCGGTCGTTTCGGTTTGAATTTCTCCGCATTCCTCGCATTTTCTTTGCCGTTTACCATATTCTGAGCAGGTTGCAGGAATTGTTACCGACCAAGCCCCGTATTTATGTTCTACGGTATCCGTCTGCTCCTCCAATGTATATCCGCATAACGCACATGTGTAGGCAATGCTACCTGCTTCCGAACAAGTAGCTTCTCTAAGCACAGTACCTTCTCCATAAATGTGGGCTTCTTTATCGGAAACGGTTTCACAACCCTCATCCGTGCAAATATGCCAATGATGGGTTTCATTATACTCCCATTCTTCCGAAAAAGAATGCCCCCGCATTGTTTCGTCTGTCAATACGGCAATGGTTAGCACTCCTATTACTGAAATTCCAAACACACAGCAAAAAATGATTGCCAAAAGACTTTTTTTCGTCATATACCCTCACTATTATATATTTGAAACGCACTTATTTTTTATATAATTAGACTTTCATATCAACGAATTATAAAAAGCGTTATATCTGTAAAGTAAATATGTTCGCAATTTTTTCTTCCCTCTTCTCATAGGAAGTAGTATCCATTATTGCGATATCAGGAAAAACTTTATTTCCTTCCGCACATTTATAACCGATGTACTGTCTAGTAAATATATGTTGAAGTCCGTCGCTAATTAATCAAAATACCCCTACAAATTCATGTAAAATAGATTTGGTAAGCCGGCACATGTAATTCACCACCCATCCGGTGCACGGCTTTCGTTTTATCATAGTTTCAATATCGTTAATTATTCGCTGTCTATCGCAGGTATTTGCTATAAAAAATAAGAGCGTCCCCAATTAAGAGAACGCCCGCAAAGTATGTATCCCTTAATTGATTGCGCTATAATTTCCATACAATAGGAAATAAAGGGTACACCTATGCCGATGTAACCTATTGTATGGCAATTTAATTATAACGCATTTACAGTATAGCATAATTTTTATGAAAAGACAATGATTTACAGCAAAATAGCCGCAATCCCACTTGATTACGGCTATATGATTGAGTATATAGATTAATATTGCCCGATATAGGTGCGGTATTTGTAGCGGATACGGAGTTTACGGTAATCCATACAGGATTTCGTCACGCAGAGAATTTTTGCGATTTCGGAGCGCTTCCAGCCGCTCATGTAATATTCCAGCATTTCCCTCTCTTTCTCTGTCAGGTGCATGGCGTCCATAAGCGCGTCTGCTTTGCTGTAATCGGTCTGTTCTTTCTCAAAGCAGTTTACTGGATCCATTGGCAATGCTTTGTAATTTGTAAAGTCAATGTATTCAACCTGCTTATGCCTGTCCGGTCTGTTGCGCAAGCTGTCAATGAACCTGTCGATTTCACGGTAGCAGGCGTGTTTTATTGTGATTTCTTTTCCTATGCGGTCTTTGCCGTAGGTACCATATACGTTCCTGCCCATGAATTGATACAGGAAGCATATGGCAGTCTGTGCGCAATCGTAACCGTCCGATACGGTATAATCTATCTCGTTTATATGATGCAAGTCCTTTATTAGGCCGATATAGAGTTTATCCGCGATTTTCAAATCAAACTTTTTCACGGTACGCAGTGCCTGCAAAGCAATCATTTCGCCCATGAGTTTTACGTTATCCGTAGAGATAGGCTCTTCAAATAATTCCAGCTCATTTTTGTACTTTCCTTTCGAGAACTTTGTTACCAACATTTCCATTTTCGATACACCTCCGAAATTTTACTGCCGGGGTTCGGCAGCGGCGGAGTAGCACCGGGCGAGGTATTCTGAAATTATGAAAACTTACTTGTAACAGAAGTCAACGGGAAACGAAAAATTATTGCGTGGGTGTATAAATGATTCAGCACATGAAAAAAGCCGAACAGGATAACCTGCTCGGCTTATGGTTTAGAGGGAATATGAAAGTTATAAGCGATAATTTTTCGCGTTGACTTCTGCGAGAACTGTGCTACGATAGCCACAACGAACCCGCAAAATTTCGGAAAGAATATCCGAAAATGATACCGAAAACTATTTCAAATCGGGAAGACAAATACCCAGCCAAAACTCTTTGCCTGTGACAAATAAGTTCGACTGGGTATCGTGTGGTGGGGACGGTAAGACTCGAACTTATGACCTCATGCATGTCAAGCATGCGCTCTAACCAACTGAGCTACGCCCCCGCGTATAGTATGCGTCATCGCTTCCGCAAATTCAGCTTAATTATAATACCATTTTTCAAAGCGGATTGTCAATCGAAAACGCCGCATTTTCTCACTTTTTTATGCTCCCGCCCAAAAAACTTTGCGGTGTGCGGCGCCGGGGGCGAGGCATAACGCGCCCGCCGCGGGAATAGAATACCCTGTACATCATTTTGCGAGGTCGGCAATGCGCGCGTATCACTCCCTCACGTCTGAAGAAACGCTCACCATGCTCGGGAGCGGAGAACTCGGCATCCCGCAGGAAGAGGCGGAAAAGCGCCTGCGCGCCTTCGGCGAAAATGCCCTGCGCGGCAAAAAGAAGGGAGGGGCGCTCCGCCTGTTCTTCGCGCAGTTCAAGGATTTCATGACCATCCTTCTCATCTGCGCCGCGGTTGTGTCCGCCGTCATCGCCTACGTTACCGGAGATGTGCACGAACTCGCCGATACGGGCATCCTCCTGTTCATCATTCTGCTCAATACCTTTGTCGGCTTTATCCAGCAGTACCGCGCGGATAACGCCATCGAAAAGCTGAAAAAACTCTCCGTCTGCCGCGTCAAGACGGTGCGCGGGGGCAAAGACCTCCTGCTCGAAAGCACGGCGCTCGTGCCCGGAGACGTCATCTTTCTCGAAGAGGGCGACCTCGTCCCCGCAGACTGCCGCATCCTCTCCGCGGAAGAGCTGCGCTGCGACGAATCCGCGCTGACGGGGGAGTCTGCCGCGGTCGCAAAAAGCGCGGAACGCTGCGCCGAAAACACGCCCGTTGCGGACAGGAAGGGGATGCTCTTTTCCTCCTCCTTCGTCGTGCGCGGGCAGGCGAAGGCGGTCGTCGTCGGCACGGGGCAGAACACCGAGATGGGCAAGATCGCCGACCTGCTCGCCGAAACCAGACCCGCAAAGACGCCGCTCGAAAAGCTGCTTGCCGTGCTCGGCAGGGCGATCACCGCCTGCGTCATCGCCGTCGCCGCCGTCGTATTCGTGTTCGGCATCTTTTTCAAGGAAAATTCTCTGCTGTCCAACTTCATGTCCGCCGTCGCGGTCGCCGTCGCCGCCATCCCCGAAGGGATGCCCGCCATCGTCACCGTCATCATGGCGCTCGGCGTCCAGCGCATGAGCCGCGCCCGCGCCATCGTGCGCAGGCTGCACGCCGTGGAAACGTTGGGCGGGTGCAGCTGCATCTGTTCGGATAAGACGGGCACGCTGACCGAAAACCGCATGACGGTGGAGGCGTTCGTCACCGATTTTTCCGCGCCCGCACCCGACCTGCACGGCTTTGTGCCGCATACCGAGGGGGAAAAGCTCGCCCTCGCCTGTATGCGCGTGTGCAACACCGTGCGCGGCGGCGGGGGAAGGCATACGGGCGACGCTACGGAGGTCGCGCTCGTGAATTTTGCGGACGCCTGCGGATTTTCGCTGCCCTTCAGAAAGCTGGGCGGCATCCCGTTTTCCTCCGAGCGGAAGATGATGACGGTGTCCGCACAGACGGAGAGCGGGCGCTTCAACTTCGTCAAGGGCGGCGCCGACGTGCTGCTCTCAAAGTGCGGCCGCATACAGGACGGGCCGCGGGTGCGCCCCATGACGGATGCAGACCGTGCCGCCGTACTCGGGCAGACAGAAAAACTGGCGCAGCGCGCGCTGCGCGTGCTCGGTTTTGCATACTCGGAGTACCGCGGCGCGCCCTCCGAGGAAGGGCTGATCTTTATCGGCATCTGCGGCATGATAGACCCGCCGCGCAAGGGGGTGAAGGAGGCAGTCGCCGAATGCAGGCGGGCGGGCATCACGCCCGTCATGATCACGGGCGATCACCGGGAGACCGCGCTCGCCATTGCCGGGCGGCTGGGCATCGCCGCTTCCGAAGGGGAAGTGCTCACGGGCGCGGAGCTTGACGGCATGAGCGGAGAGGAGCTTTCCCGCCGCGTGCCGAAGGCGCGCGTGTTCGCGCGCGTCAGCCCCAAGCACAAGAGCATGATCGTGGAAAAGTTCCAGAATGAAGGCAACGTCGTCGCGATGACGGGCGACGGCATCAACGACGCGCCCGGCATACGCAAGGCGGATATCGGCATCGCGATGGGCATTTCCGGGACGGACGTGACCAAGAGCGCGGCGGATATGGTCATCGCGGACGACAACTTTGCGACCATCGTCACGGCGGTGCGGGAGGGGCGGCACGTCTTTTCCAACATCCGCAAGACCATCCTGTTTTTCCTCGCGACCAACCTTGCCGAGGTGCTTTCCATCCTCATCGTGTCGCTCGCGCTGTGGCGGCTCGACTTTCTTACGTCCACCCAGCTGCTGTGGCTCAACCTCATCACAGACAGCCTGCCCGTGCTTTCGCTGGGCGCGGAAAAGGAGGATGCGGACAGCATGCTCCGCCCGCCCGAACGGGCATCGTCGCTTCTGTCCGCGGAATCGCTGCTGTCCGTCGCGGTATACGGGGCGGTGCAGACGGCGCTCTGCGTCGGGATCTTCGTGTGGAGCGCGGGTGCGTTCGGGAACGCCGTTGCCGTCACGATGACCTTCTTCGTGCTCTCCTTCCTCGAGCTGTTCCATTCCTTCAATATCCGTTCGGCGCGCTCGTCCGCCTTCGGCAGGGGCTTCTTCTCGAACAGGATGCTGTTTGTCACCGTGTTCGCGGGCGTGGCGGTCAATATGCTGCTGTGCGCCTTCGCGCCGCTGCGCGCGGCGTTCGGGCTGGTGCCGCTCACGGCGGGGCAGTGGGGCGTCGTGTTCGCCGCTTCGCTCGCCGTCATCCCCGCGGCGGAACTGTATAAGGCGTGCGTGCGCCTCTTTTTCCGCCTGCGCGGGAAGGGGAAGAGCTGCCGCCGCGCGCGGCCCGGGCGCGCTTTCGGGGGCGCCGCGGTTTAGGCGCGGAAGAGGGCGCCGCCATACGGAAAAACGGCCTTCCCGCAAGAGGGGAAGGCCGTCCGCTTTGTTTAGGTTTATTCCGCGGGCACGACGGAAACAAAAATTTTCGCCGTAACGCCCTCCATCAGGCGCACTTCCACGGCATAGTCGCCCACCGTCTTGATGGGGTCTTTGAGCAGTATCTTCTTTTTGTCCACGTCGTAGCCCAGCTCGGCGAGCCTCGCCGCGATCTCTTTGGAAGTGACGCTGCCGAACACCTTGCCGTTTTCGCCGCATTTGATGGCGACCTGCACCTGCGCCTTGTCCATCTTTTTTGCAAGCTCGCGGATGGCGGCGATCTCTTCCGCCCTGCGGCGCGCTTCCGCTTCCTTCTGTATTTTCAGGCTGTTCACGGCGACGGAAGACGCCTGTTCCGCCAGCCCCTTTTTCAGCAGGAAGTTTTTGGCGAATCCGTCGCTCACGTCGAGGATGTCGCCCTTCTTGCCCGTGCCTTTCACGTCCTGCTTGAGAATTACCTTCATGGCATTGACCTCTCTTTGTTTCTTTTATTTATTTTACAATGAACGGCCGCAAATGTCAACCCTTTGCCTCATAAACGGCGGCAAATTGCGCACACTGCGGAAGAGGAGGTGATCGCATGGACAAGATCAATCATGCCATCGGCTGCGAAGTTTCCGGCTGCATGTACAACTGCGAAGGAAAAAACTGCACGCTCGACCGCATCGTCGTCGGCAATACCTGCAACTGCGACGCGGACAGCTGCACCTGCTGCGAAAATTACCGCAAGAGGTAACGCGCGGGCAGAAGGAGAGGGCGGGAAGTGCCGGGCACTTCCCGCCCTCTGTTTTTTAAGGCAATTTCAGATCTTTGCCTTTTTCAGTTCGGCGACGGCGGTTTTGAGAAAATATTCCGCGGTGGAATCGTGCTGCACGGCATCGAGAGCGTCGTCGTATGTATACCACGCCGCTTCGGTCAGCTCGTCGGCGTTGAGTTTGATCTCTCCGTCGGAAACGACCACGATGAACCCGAGCATGAGCACGTTGCGCGGCTCGTGATAGCGGGAACCGATGTAGCGGTATTTCACGGTGTTCAGCCCCGTTTCCTCGCGTATCTCGCGCACGATCGCCTTTTCGGCGGATTCTCCCTTCTTTACATATCCCGCGAGCAGCAGGTTGTTCCCGTTCGTATGCTTCCCGATGAGGATCTTATCCTGCGCCTTGTTGACGGCCACCATGCTGACCGCCGTCTTGAAGGGCGGAAATTTGAATTCCCCGCACGCATTGCAGTAGGGAACGAGCCCTTCGTTGTCGCAATACTTGAGCGTAAGTTTTTCTCCGCAATCCTGACAGAACATAACGGACTCCTCCTTTTTCGATATTTTTAATAGAATACTCCTTTTTGGGCGAAAAGTCAATACTCTTTTGTAAAAAATGTGCCGATTTCTTTATTTTTTTACATTTTTATTGCAAAATGCCCGCAAAAAACCGTTCAGTCGTCGCGCACGTCTATGCCCAGCGACCGCAGAAACCCGCCCGCCTGAAGCAGACGTATGCGCGCTCCGCGCATTTCGGACAGGTCGGACGAAAGGGCGATGCCGGAAATGTCGCATTCGGAGAGGTCGACGCCGCGCAGCGGCGTGCGGAAAAAGCCCGCCCGGACGAATCTGACTTTGGAAAGCTGTACCCCCTGCAGGCGGCAGGAGGAAAATTCCGCTTCCGAAAAGTCGCTCTCCGCGATGCGCAGGGCGCGCGCCTTGCTCTCCGAAAAATTTGCCCAGGCGAAGGCGCAGCGCTCAAAGTCCGTATCGCGCAGGGAGCATTCCGAAAAGTCGGCGCCGACGCCTTTGCAGCCCTCGAAACGCGCGCGGCGGAAAGAGGCGCTGCGGAAGACGGCGTTCGAGAGGTCGCAGTTCTCGAAAAGAACGTCCGCAAAGTCGGCGCGGGCAAAGTCCGCTCCCGCGAACTTGCAGTCGCGGAAACGTACCTGCGAAAATTCCGCGCCCGCACACTGCGCGCGGGGCAGAACGGCGGATATTTTCACGCGGCCGATACGTTCGTCGGGGACTGCCGCGAGCAGTTCTTCCGCGCCCCATTGTGCTTCTTCGCCCGCGAGCGCGGGCGGCTGTATCCTTTTATCCATGCCTTCATTATAGCGCGGGAAAAGGGAAAAGTCAAGGGCGGGACAGCGCCGGGATCCGCGCGCTTTTCTCCGCGGGGAATGTTGACTTTTTTTTATAAAAAGTGTATGATATTCGGTGTAAGAAGATCCCCCCGCGGCGCGGGCGGGAGAGAAAGGAGAAGGTATGAAAAAATCGCTTCTACGCAACTATGCAAAACTCATTGCGCGCGTCGGCGGCAATGTGCAGAAGGGGCAGCGCGTCGTCATTTCCGCGCAGCTCGATCAGCCGGAATTTATCTGTATGCTTGCCGAAGAGTGCTACCGCGCGGGCGCGGAGGACGTCACCGTCGAATGGCAGTGCCAGCCGCTCGAAAAACTCGCTTCCCGCTTCGAGAGCGTGAAGGAGCTCTCCTACGTTTCCCCGTGGGAGGAGGAAAAGCTCAAAGAGCGCGCGCAGCGGCTGCCCGTCACCATCAGGATCCTCTCCGCCGATCCCGACGGCATGAAGGGCGCCGACAGGGAAAAGCTGACGCTCGCCTCGATGGCGCGCTCCGCCATCACCAAGCCCTATTCCGACGCGATGACCAACCGCCATCAGTGGTGCGTCGCCGCCGTTCCTTCGGAGGGCTGGGCGAAGAAGATCTTCCCCGAAGAGCGCGTGGGCCGCGCGGTGGAAAAGCTGTGGGAGCTGATCCTCGAAACTTCCCGCGCGGACGGGAAAGACCCGCTCACCGACTGGATGTGGCATAACCGCGCCCTGCGCGACAAGTGCGACAGGCTCAACGTCCTCCGGCTCACCGCCCTCGAATACAGGAGCGCGAACGGCACGCGCCTGCGCGTGGGGCTGATCCCGCAGGCGCAGTTCATTTCGGGGCGCAAGAGCACGGTGACGGGCGAACACTTCAACCCCAATATCCCGACGGAGGAGTGTTTCACCACGCCGAAGAAAGGGGAGGCGGAGGGCATCGTGTACGCCGCGAAGCCGCTCTCCTACGGCGGTGAGCTCATCGAGGATTTCTGGCTGCGCTTTGAGGGGGGAAAGGCGGTCGCCTGCGGCGCAAAGAAAAACAAAGAGCTGCTGGAAAAGATACTGAACATGGACGAGGGCGCAGCCTTCCTCGGAGAGTGCGCGCTCGTGCCTTACGATTCGCCCATCAACAACACGGGCATCCTCTTCTACAATACTCTCTTTGACGAAAACGCCTGCTGCCACCTCGCCCTCGGCAGGGGGTACAGCAACACGATCGTCGGCTTCGAAAAAATGCAAAAAGCGGACTTTGCGGCGCTCGGCGTCAACGATTCTTCCGTTCACGTCGATTTCATGATCGGTTCGGAAGATCTCGAGATCACGGGGATCACGGAAAAGGGCGAACGCGTCGCCGTGTTCGAGGACGGAAACTGGAGCCGCGCGCTCCGTTGAGGGAAGAGCCATGCAGAAAACGGTACTGAAGAATTATGCGAAGCTGCTCGCGCGCGTCGGGCTGAACGTGCAGAAGGGGCAGGAAGTCATCATCACGGCGGGGCTGGATCAGCCCGGATTCGTCGCATACGCAGCCGAAGAATGTTACCGCGCGGGCGCTTCCCGCGTGCGCGTGGAATGGTCGCACCAGCCGCTTGCGCGCCTCGGCGCGCTCTGCAAGAGCGAAGAGGTGCTCTCCGAAGTGCGCCCCTGGCAGGAGGAAAAGCTGCGCTGCGAGGTGCGCAGCCTGCCGGCGCGGCTGTACATAGAGAGCGAAGACCCGGACGGCATGAACGGGACGGACAGCGAAAAGCTCGCCCGCGCGATGCAGGCGCGGCAGCGCGTCATAAAGCCTTACCGCGACAAGATGGAGAACAAATACCAGTGGTGCATCGCCGCCGTTCCGGGCAGGGCGTGGGCGAAGAAGGTCTTCCCCAAAGACGGGCCCTCCGCCGCGGAGGAAAAGCTGTGGCGCGCCATCCTCTCCGCCTCCCGTTCGCTGGAAGGCAACCCGATGGCGAACTGGCAGGCGCACAACGAGGCGCTGGAAAAGCGGTGCGCTTACCTCAATTCCCTGGGGCTCGCTTCCCTCGAATACGAAAGCGCGAACGGCACGCGCCTGCGCGTCGGGCTGCTGAAAGAGGGCCTGTTCGCGGGCGGCGGGGAGAGGACGCTCTCGGGCGTGTATTTCAACCCGAACATCCCTTCCGAAGAGTGCTTCACTTCCCCCAAAAAGGGAGAGGCGGAGGGCATCGTCTATTCCACCAAGCCGCTCTCCTATCAGGGGCAGCTCATCCGCAACTTCTCCGTGCGCTTTGAAAACGGCAGGGCGGTCGAAGTCCATGCGGCGCAGGGCGAGGCGGCGCTTAAAAAGATGATCCAAATGGACGAAGGGGCGTCGATGCTCGGCGAGTGCGCGCTCGTGCCGTTCCGTTCTCCCATCAACGACAGCCGCGTGCTCTTTTATAATACCCTGTTCGACGAGAACGCCGCCTGCCATCTGGCGCTCGGCAGGGGGTTCACCAACTGCGTGCGCGGCTACGAGCAATATACCGAAGAACAGCTCAAAGCGATGGGCATCAACGATTCGATGATCCACGTCGATTTCATGATCGGGAACGACGACCTCGACATCACGGGCGTCACCGATACGGGCGCGCGCATCCCCGTTTTCCGCGGGGGCGGCTGGGCGTTCGGGATATAAAAGAGGATACAGAACAATTCCCCCCGCCGTACGGCGGGGGGAATTGTTCTGTCGAGTGCAATAAGAGGAAAAAAAGATTCGTCTGTGTTCAGTTCATGCGCAGGTCTGCCCGTTTGAGGGAGAGGAAGAGGGGAACGCAGAGCGCCGCCGCGAGCGCGCAGGCGACGAGCGCCGGCAATGCGCCGAAAAATGCGGCGGGCACTATCACCGCCATGCCGAACAGCATCCCGCCGAATACCGTGACGAATACAGGGACGCTGCTTTTCACCGCCTGTGTTTCCGTCGTCCAGTCATATTTGGGGAATTTTACGTTCAGCCATATGCCCGCTAAGGCGATGAACGCCGCAAAGACGGGAGGCGTCAGCAGCAGCGCCGCCCAGTTTGCCGCACCCGCCTGCATTTTGAAGCCGAAGGAGAGCGCGAACAGCAGCCCGCCGGTACAGTCTATGCAGAAGGTGGGAACGCATTTGGAGAGCAGGATGCTCCGCGCGGAGAGCGGCATGGAGAGCATCTGCGCGCGGCTGCTGCCCTCGAGGGAGAGCGCGGAGGCGGAAGGGCAGGACATGGCTATCAGCATCACCGAAAGGCCCGCGCCCATGTTCGCGAACACGGCGAGCACTTCGGCATACTCTTCGGCGGGAATATCGAAGGCGCTTTGCAGGTTCACGAACGGAAGGACCGCGGCAAACAGCAGGAGGATGAGGATACCGCAGCAGCCGTTGAGCAGATAGGCGGGGCCGGATACCAGCCTCTTGAACTCCTTTTTCACCAGCGCGGAAAAGGCGGAGGAGGCGCGCACGTCCTTCGTGCGGTAGCCCGCGCGGGAGGCGCGGCTCAGAAGCGCCGTGTTGATCTTCGCGAAAAAGAGGGAAACGATCGCCACGAACAGCGCGCCCGCGGCGAGCGATATGCCCGCAAAGGCGAAGATGCCCCAGACGGCATCGCCCGAGACCGTCTTGTCCACGAGCAGGGCGGGAGGGTACATCTTCCCGACGAGCACGCCGAACATCGCGGAGAGGTCGGGGCCGTTTTCGCCCGCGTTCGCCGAAAAGGAGAAGGAGAAACTCGTGACCATCGCCGCCACGAAGAAGGCGACGGCGAGGAGGGTCTGCAGGAGATTCCTGTGTTTCATGCGCGCCGTAAGCCCCGCCGCCAGCACCGAGAGCGCTGCCCCGAGCGTGAGCGGCAGGACGGGGGAGAGCAGCGACGCGAGCAGCGCCGTGCCGAACACGCCGGGGGAAAAACCTTCAAAGACGAAATAAACGACGTGCACGGGCAAGGCGATGGCAAGCGCAAACGCGAGGTTGGACAGGTATGCGCACAGCAGGCGGGAGAGGATGATCTCCCCGTGGGATACGGGCAGCGACATCACGGCGTCGTAGTCCTTTGCGGAGAAGAGCAGGTTCCTGCCCTGAAAGAGGGTGAAGATGAACACGATCAGCGACGAGAGCGCCACGGAGAGCGCGGGGAGGTTTTTCCCCAGCCCCTGCAAGCAGAACCCGACGGCGATCAGCGCGGCGTAGAACAGGATGACGAAACCGACGATGCAGACGGCGGCGATGCCGCCCGCTGTCCTGCGCTTCACGCGCGCATCGTCGGAGTGCTTTGCCTTGTTGATGCCGAGCAGCCCCGTAAGCTGTACTTTAAGGAGAATGAGCCATTTAGCGCGCATCGCTCTCGAGTACCTCCAGAAACACCGATTCGAGGCTCTCGTCGCCGCGCACCTCTTCCGTCGTGCCGCTCGCGACCAGCCTGCCGCCCTTGATGATGGCGATCTTGTTGCACAGCTTTTCCGCCACGTCGAGCACGTGCGTCGAGAAAAAGATGGCGCTCCCCGCGTTCACCATCTCGCGGAACACCTCTTTGAGCCGGAACGCCGCCTCGGGGTCGAGCCCCACGAAGGGTTCGTCGAGGATCATCAGCTTGGGTTCGTGCGCGAGCGCGGCGATGATCGCCAGTTTCTGCTTCATGCCGTGCGAGTAAGAGGAGATCAGCGAACCGAGGTCGCCGGAAATGCGGAACATATCGGCGTATTTTCGGATGCGCTCGGTGCGTTCGGCCTTGCCGACGCCGAAAATGTCGCAAACGTAGTTGAGATATTGTATCCCCGTCAGGTATTCGTAGAGATCGGGGTTGTCGGGGATGTATGCCGTCAGCTGTTTGCAGAGAACGGGCTTCTGTTTTATCGAATTGCCGCAGATGAGCGCGTCGCCCTCGTCGAAGGCGAGGATGCCCGTCACCGCGCGCAGCGTGGTCGTCTTCCCCGCGCCGTTCTGCCCGATGAAGCCGTAAATGTCTCCCGCATAAACGTCGAGGGAGAGATCGTCCACGGCGGTCTTTCTGCCGTACCGCTTTGTGAGATGCTCGATTTGCAGTATCTTTTCCATGATGCTCCTTTCTTTTTGTAAGAATGTCTGCCCGTTCATCGTATCATATGCGCGGGCATTTTGTCAAGCCGATGAACAAAAGAATGCGCCGCCGGCGGAAGATGCGACGAATATCCCGAAACGGGATATTTTAATTATACCAAAATGGTATAATATTGTCAAACAAATTCCGGACGGAGAGAAAGGTGAGGCTGAAGGAATTGCGCAAAAGCAGGGGGATATCGCAGCTGAAGCTGGCGATGGACCTGAACATGAACCAGAACAGCATCAGCCGCTACGAAAACGGGGAGCGGGAGGCAGATTACGCTGCGCTGATCAGGTTCGCCGATTATTTCGACGTGTCCGTCGATTACCTTCTCGGGCGGACGGACAACCCGAAAATGAACAGATGAAAGCGCGCGGCGAAAATCCTTGATTAAGCCGCGCGTTTGCTGTATAATATAAGGAAATACAGGAGCGCCGGAGGGTGCGGGAGGAGAGGAGAAATGCGTATCGTCGTCGCGAGCGGAAACAGAAACAAGCTGCGGGAGATCGCGGAGATCTTCAGGGGGTACGAGATCGTATCCATGCAGGCGGCGGGGTTTTCGGGAGAGATAGAGGAGACGGGTAAGACTTTTGAAGAGAATGCCCTCATCAAGGCGCGCGCCGTGTGCGGCGCGCTGCACTGCGCCGCCCTTGCGGACGACTCCGGCCTGTGCGTGGACGCACTGGGCGGGGCGCCCGGGGTGCACAGCGCGCGCTTCTGCGGGCGCCACGGCGACGATGCCGCAAACAATGCGCTGCTGCTCGAAAAGTTGAAGGGCGTGCCCGCGGAAAAGAGGGGGGCATACTTTGAAAGCAGCGTCGCCCTGTGTTTCCCCGACGGGAGAGAGATCACCGCTGCGGGCAGGACGTACGGCAGCATCCTGGAAGAGGCGGAGGGCGAAGGCGGGTTCGGCTACGACCCTCTCTTTTACAGCGACGACCTCGGCAAGAGCTTCGGTACCGCGTCTCCCGCGGAAAAGAACGCCGTTTCGCACCGCGCGCGGGCGTTGGAGGCGCTCTCCCGCAGGCTGGCAGAGGAGGAAAGATGAAGACGATCGTCGTGCTTTCGGATACCCACCGCAACCTTGACCCGCTCGACAAGATGGCGACGGTGCTTTCGGAATGCGACCTGATCTTTCATTTAGGGGATATGGCTTCCGATATGCGGCCCGTTCAGCGCCTGTATCCCGAAAAGACGTATGTCCTCGCAGGGAACAACGATTTCTTCGGCGGGGAGAGCGAGGTCGTGCTCGACGCGGAAGGACGGCGCATCTTTGCCTGCCACGGGCACCGCTACGGGGTGAAGAGCGGAACGGAACGCCTCGTCGCCGCCGCGAAGGAACGGCTGTGCGACATCGCGCTGTACGGGCATACGCACGAGCCGGAAATACGGGAGGAAGACGGCGTGCTGCTTATAAACCCGGGCTGTATGACGCGGTATTCTCCGCGGCGCACCTATTGCTATCTGGTCGTCGTCGGCAAAAAGGCGGTGCCGACGATCGTAGACATATAGGGCGCTTTCCTCAAAAAATTTACGGAAAGGGCATAAAACAGAGCAAAAAGTATTTGACAAATTTTTTGTATTTTGATATACTCTTTTAGCGTTGTGAATCGCGGGTGTAGTTCAATGGTAGAATTCCAGCCTTCCAAGCTGGCTGCGTGGGTC